>Ga0364881_10643_pt1 | contig 16203 bp, 18 predicted proteins | sample ExccelJu500001D4_5_FD_206923 | JGI IMG/M metagenome (GOLD analysis project Ga0364881, IMG submission 206923) | Enriched cells from Trout Bog Lake Hypolimnion, Wisconsin, USA - BchlTB.July30.5000.01.D4 | ecosystem: Environmental > Aquatic > Freshwater > Lake > Hypolimnion/Profundal zone | place...
GCACCATCACGAACAACCCCGCCGTCATCAGCGAAAAGGTGGTCATTGCTTCGGCAAAGCGATAAATCGGCTTGCGCCAATCGGCATGCATCAAGTGCAAAATCGCTGACAGCAACGTACCGGAATGGCTCATGCCGATCCAGAAGATGAAGGTGGCAATATACAATCCCCAAACATTGGGATTATTCAGGCCTGCCACACCCATGCCCATTTGGTACTGATACACCTCACAGCCAACTCCCACGCCAAACATCATCAATGCAACGAAGACAATGACCCAAAACAATGGACGCGGGTTTTCCAAACTCTTGAGCACATCCTGATTAATATGCGCCCAAGCTATGTCTTCGCGGATATCTTTTCCCATTTTCTCTTTCCCCTTTTATGCCTTAGACGTCGCTTTCGCGAACCCGCTCCAGATACATCACCGACGGATAGGGCCGAAGCTCTTCAAAAATGCGATAGCCGCGCAGATTGTTGCCCGGCTTCACATCTTTTTCCTGTTCTTCTTTAATCAACTCTACCTGCTGTTGCTCCCATTGTTTGGCCACTCTGGATTCAGAATCAAACAGGTTGCCGAAAGAAATGGCATTGGTCGGACAAGCTTGCTGGCAGGCAGTCTGCACATCGCCATCATGTATCTTGCGCCCCTCGGTTTTTGCGTTATTCCTCGCGGTATAGGTACGTTGTTTGCAGAATGTACATTTCTCCATGACACCCTTGCCGCGCACCGTCAAGTCGGGATTGAGCTGTTGCTCCATCGGAGCCGGCCAGACGTTCTCTGTGGTTGGATAGTCGTACCAGTTGAAATAGCGCACCTTGTACGGGCAATTCGCAGAGCAATAACGAGAACCGATACAGCGGTTGTAAATCTGCGAATTCAGGCCATCTTCGGTGTGATTGGTAGCGCCAACCGGGCAGACTGTCTCGCATGGTGCAGCCTCGCATTGCTGGCACAGCATGGGCAGGAACTGCGCGCCCTGGTTGGGAACCTCGCGTTTATCCTCGTCCCAGTAACGTTCAATACGCATCCAGTGCATAGCCTGACCGTGGGAGTATTTTTCCTTGCCAACCACCGGCAGGTTGTTCTCGGCGTAACATGCCACGCTACACGCATTGCAACCGGTGCAGGCATCCAAGTCTATGGACATTGCCCACTTGATTTCGGAAGGATAAGCCTCCCAATCGGGATGCCCCTTGTCCCCGACCGGATGGGTATGGCGAAACTTCGACCAGTTCTCTAATAAATTGGAAACAGACACTTGTTAGACCTCCTTCGAAAGATCGACCTTGTCGGACGATACCTTGACCGCGATTTTTGGCCGCCCCAACTGACTGCCGCCGTTTGGCCCCTCTTCTTTCACAATCACCACGCGCTTTCCAGTCTTGCTGATCCTCACGTTGGTTTCGTTGATTGCCAGTTCACCTGTTTCTTTATCGAATAACGGGTCAAGAATCTTGAATACGTTGGCACCGGTACCTTTGGCATAACGTCCCATTGCTTCATGTCCATATCCCAGCGGCATGGAAACCGCGTCTGGATGGATGCCGGGGAATAGATAAGCTTGCGATTTAATGGAACCACTTAGAGAAGTCACCTCAACGATATCGCCTTCAACAATACCCAATTTTGCTGCTGTTTTCGGATGGATCTCAACCCAGGAATCCCAAACCACAGTAGTCAAGGGATCAGGAGACTCTTGCAACCAGGATAGATTGGCATGACGTCCGTCACGCTGGCTGGGTGATACCGAGGGAATCAAGCGCAATGGATAGGCACCTTCTGAAGCTTTCGTAGCCGGCAATGACAAACCCGCTACCGTAGGCTTGCCTGAAAGACTGCCTGCCGTACCCGGCAATTTGACCATAGCCTTGCCTAATGTCTCGTTCCAGAATGCATCGTCATCCGCACCGGCACCGCCAAGCGCTGCCTTGTTCTGCACGAACGCACCGCGCAGGTAGGAATAGAAATCCTCATACGCTTTGTACTGATCTGCATGACGCTGTTTGAGCAATGCCAAGAGAATGTCGCCCACACCGCGCGTGTTCGGGTATAGATTTTCCATCAGCGGTTGTTGAATACTCAATTGCGGTTCGGGCATATATTCGGGTACGGAAGAACCCCAATCTTCGAGCGCCGAATCAAGCGGCAGCACCAGATCCGCCTCCATCGCAGTCTCGTCAAGATAGTGCGCCAATGCCACCTTGAACGGAACTTTATTCAAATTGTCTTTCAGCTTCAAACAGTCTGGTGCAGTATAGACCGGGTTGACGCCGTAACTGAACAACACCTTCAACTTGCCCATTGCCATGACGTCGTTAAGATCATTTAATGCCAAGCTATTGCCTGTGGTCGGTGTAAGTTGAGCAAACTGCACATTTGCCGGCGCGTCCATGGTTTTACCAACATTGCCCAACACTTGATTCAACAACGCGATGGCGGCTGCATTCTGCGATCCGTGGGAATAACCTTCAGCGGCACTGCCCGCCAATACCAAGCTTGGGCTGCGCGCTTTCAACAATTCAGTCAGGCCGAGAATCTGCTCGGCACTTACCCCTGTGTCCTTGCTCACACGATCCGTGGTGTAATCTCGCGCGGCTGCGGCAACATCTGCAGGCACTCCGACACCCAGCGCGTTGATAATGCCCATTGCGAGGATGCCTTCAGTACCCGGACGAATAGGAATCCAGCGATCCGCATTGGCACCGGTCAATGTCATCTTGGACTCGATCTGCACCAGCACACCGCGTCCCTCAGGGCGATTTCCTTTGCGGAACTGCGCATACTGCTGCGAGAAATGCACAGGCGATACCCATGCCCCCAAGAAGTCTGCGCCAAAGGAAACAATCACTTTAGCTTTATCCAGATGCAGGCGGGGCATTTCCACACCGTAGGCTTTTTTGTTGCTGGCGCGCACAACTGCAGGCGAAACAGCCTCATAAGCGTAGTGATTTTTTGAACCCAGAACATCTAGGTAATTTTTCAGCAGCACTTTCACATGCCCGCTCACACCGCCGGTCAAAAAGGCTATTTCCTCACCTTTCAATCCATTAAGCTTGTCATTGATTGTTGCAAGCGCCTTTTCCCAAGTGATATTCTCAGTTGTAGTGCCCGCGCGCAGCAAAGGCTCGGTTACACGGTCAGGATTGTAATGCGCCTGCACCCCGGCCTGCCCCAAACCACACATTTTGCCGCGATTAATGCTTGAGGCTGGATTGCCTTCGAGCTTTAGCACACGCCCTTCACGCACACGCCCTTCAATATTGCAGCCCGCATCGCATTGCGCACAGGTCGAGTTGTAATAAACCCCAATGCTGGGAATCTGGTAATCGGTAGGTTCCACATACGAAACCACCGTTTCCTTGCCGTTCTCAATTGAGGTATTGCCGCAACCGCTCAACGCAACCGCAGTACCGCCCCACCCCAGCACCTTCAGAAAATCCCGTCGATTAAAACCGTTTTCAATCATCACAAAACCCTCTTTGAAATCTTGCTCGTCATGGACAGCATGCCGCTTACTTGTGGCACGTGAAGCAATCGTTCGGACCATGTGTTGTCTTGGTCGAAGTTGCGTCTACCAGATGGTCCTTCTGGTGGCATTCAGCACACCAGCCCATGGTCAGCGGCTTCTGGCGCCGTCCAACCACCAACGTCTTGACGTCGCCGTGGCAATACCCGCATGCTTCCTGCACCGGCTTGCCCTGCTGGAAAACAAACCGCTGAACGTGGCGCTCGTGATTGAAACGTACAAAATCCGGCAAATCGTGTACTTTCTTCCAGGGTATCGGCTTTTTGGCTTCCCAATATTCGAAGAGCTTCTTGATACGGGGAGATTCCTTCACCGACTCGATGCTCTGGTGACATCCGATACATTTCCGCAACGGCGGGATACCCGCCACCATGCTACGCCGGGCATAGGTATGGCAATACATACAGTTGATTTCCATCCCTCCCGTCGCCGGTTTGGATGGATCGGCATCGTCCGCCGGGTTGTGCAATCCGGCATGGCGATTATGGGGAAATTCGATCGGCTGCTCGATTTGCGGACCCAAATCGTCGGCGGTAGTAATTGGCTGCGGAGCATCGGTAGCATAACTACCGACAGCGACAAACAATCCCGCAAGCAGAATGGATAAATTTAAGAAACGGTGCATCGTAAGTGGCTCCCCCAGCAAAACATTTAGACACCCGGCAAACAAAATCAGACGCTCGACCGGGACAATGCCGACATGCATTACAAAGCTACAACGGATTAATTAAACGCGGTGAGATCGCCATTTATTTTTTAATTTTATTAGTATTTTTATTTAGTGTAAGCCAGACCGCGAGGTATAGGCGCGACAACACGGCTTCCATGATGTCCATTTTGAAAAATAAAGTCAACACCGCATCCGAAGATCTCCTTAATGTGCTGTCATAAAAACATTATAAAACAAAAAGTTACAGTGTTTTCTTATATATAAAAATATTATTTCAGAACGACAGAATAAATTGTCAACTAACACAATATCAAAAGTCGATATGAAAAGCTTACTGGTGCCACTGCATAAATCCACTTGCAAAGTTGCAACTGACTGAAACAAAGTTCCAAATCCGGGTAGGGTATAATTACAGCACTTTTTTCGCCGCATCCCTGATGAATATTTTTTACGAAGAAGACGGCTCTTTCAAAGTCGGCAGCGTACTTACCGACAACACCTCTTCTTTGCAGGTGGAAAATACTCACGGCAAACGCAGCAAGATCAAGTCAGTTAATGTGCTGCTTCGCTTTGCACAACCGAGCTTGACCGAATTCATGTTGCAGGCGGAGGGAGTTGCATCGGACATAGATGTCGAATTTCTCTGGGAATGCAGCCCGCCGGATGATTTTAGTTTCACTGCACTTGCCACCGAATATTTCGGCCATGCGCCGAATCCCATCGAAGCGGCAGGCGCTTTGATACGTCTGCATTCCTCGCCGATGCACTTTTACAAGAAGGGGAAGGGACACTACAAGGCTGCGCCACCTGAGGCGCTCAAAGCTGCACTGGCCAGTGTCGAGAGAAAGCGTTTGCAGACAGCCTTACAGACCCGATATACAGATGAGCTGATCGCTTTCAAGTTGCCGAATGAATTTGCCGGCAAGCTGCCACAACTTCTGTATAAACCCGACCGCAATACGCTCGAAATGAAGGCACTGGAAGCAGCCTGCGACACCACTCATTTATCCGTCGCACAATTGCTGCAACGCTGTGGCGCCATTCCTTCGACGCACGCTTACCACTTGCAGCGCTTCCTGCTTGAGTACTTTCCGCATGGTATCGGGTTTCCAGAAATCACCTTGGATGCACTTTCTGAATTGCCGCTGGCTGAAGCTACTGCTTTCAGCATCGATGATGCCACTACCACGGAAATCGATGATGCCTTTTCGGTAAGACAGCTTGCCAATGGAAATTGGCGCATCGGCATTCACATTGCCGCACCCACCCTGGGCATACCGCTTGGTTCGCCTTGCGACACCATTGCAGCACAACGCCTGTCGACGGTGTACATGCCGGGGGACAAGATCACCATGTTGCCGGACAGCGTGGTGCAAACCTTCACCTTGGAAGCAGAAAAGAAATGTCCTTCACTTTCAATGTATCTTGAAGTGGATGGCTTGTCTTTTGCCGTGGTTAACACGGAAAGCCGCATAGAATACGTTCATATCGCCGCCAACCTTCGTCACGACACTCTCGAACCGCTTTTCAACGAAGATGCGCTGGCCGCAGGCAAACTGGATTACCCTTTTGCGCCGGAACTCAAGTTGCTGTGGAACCTTGCGCGGAAGCTTGAAACGGCGCGGGGCAAATCTGCTGACAATAGCGTGCAACAGGTGGACTACAATTTCAACGTGCGAGATGACCACATCACCATCAGCGCACGCCTGCGTGGGTCACCGATAGACAAGGTGGTATCCGAGTTGATGATTTTCGTCAACAGCGAATGGGGCAAGCTGCTTGCGGCGCACAACGTGGCGGGCATCTACCGCACGCAGATCAGCGGCAAGGTGAAGATGAGCACCGTACCCGCACCACATCAGGGGCTGGGTGTGGCGCAATACCTGTGGTCCAGCTCGCCGCTGAGGCGCTATGTGGACTTCATTAACCAGCGCCAGATCATCAGTCTGTTGCGTGGCGAAGCACCTGCATATACGCAGAATGACACTGCTTTGTTTACCGTGATGCGCGATTTCGATACGGCCTATACCCTCTATAACGAATTCCAGCGCAATATGGAACGCTATTGGTGTTTGCGCTGGCTATTGCAGGAGAACGTGAAACAAGCTGAGGCGCTGGTGTTGCGCGAAAACCTGGTGAGGCTTATAGAAATCCCGCTGGTGGGGAAAATTCCATCGCTGCCTGAAACCCAGCCCAATACCCGTATTGTGCTTGAGATTGGTGAAATTGATTTGCTCGAACTGAATTTCAATGCGCGTTTCATCTCAATCCTCGCTGAGGTTGCGGCATGTCAACCCTGATTAAACAGCCGCTCTCAATGGCTCTGGCCTTTTCGCTGGCGCTTCATGCTTTTGTACTTTTCGGCATCGGCTTTGACCTCCCCGACCCGCGCAACGCCGCCGATTTCCTGCAACCGTTGCAGGTAGTGCTGGTCAATTCCAAATCGAAATCTCCCCCCACACACGCCGATGCACTCGCCCAAACCAATCTCGACGGCGGTGGCAACACCGCCGAAGACCGCGTCGCAAAAAGTCCGCTCCCCAACTTGAACGATGACCGGCAATTTATTCCGGAACAGTCCGCACAACGCGTTCGTCAACTTGAACAGGAAGCAAAACACCTGATGACTCAGGCACAAAGCACATACAGCGTGCCGCAGGAAAAAACCCGACAGCAACAAGAAACGAACGAGCGCGCTAACGGTGAAGAGCTAATCCAGCGCAGCATGGAGATTGCCCGCCTGGAAGCGCAGATCACCAAGGATTTTGACGCTTACCAAAAAGTACCCAGGCGCAAATTCATCGGCGCCCGCGCCAGAGAATACCGATTCGCGCAATATGTCGAGGATTGGCGCATCAAGGTTGAACGCATAGGCACACTGAATTATCCCGAGATAGCGCGCCAAAAGAAAATCTACGGGAGCCTGCAACTCACAGTAGCGATCCGCGCCGACGGAAGCGTGGAAAGTGCGGAAGTCAGCCGCTCTTCCGGGCAACCCATTCTGGATGCTGCGGCGCAGCGCATCGTCAAACTGGCATCTCCCTTTCCCCCGCTCCCGGAGGACATCCGTCGCGATACCGATATCCTAAGCATTACCCGCACATGGTCATTTACCCAGTCGGACAAATTGGAGAGTGAATAACTGCCCAAACTGGTATAGACGGGATTCAATTCCCTGAATCAGCAAACAAAAATTATGAATTTTTCCAAACACCTTCAATGGGTCGCCTTTTTCACGGTGTTGATCAATGCCGCAGCAATGTTTTCACCCATCATCAACAGCGGCGATGCAATAACTTACGCGACAATCGCGAACCATATTGTTCAAAGCCATGACTGGGTTAGTTTGGTGCTGGACAACCATGACTGGTTAGACAAGCCGCACCTGCCATTCTGGATCACGGCACTATTCTTTAAGGTGGGTGGAGTCAGTGCCTTTACTTACATCTTGCCGGGTTTTATTTTTCACCTTATCGGCGCGTATTACACTTATCGCCTGGCCAGGATCCTTTACGACAAACAGACTGGCAGTCTTGCTGTATTGATATACGTATCTATTTTTAATCTGATGGATGCGAGCATCGAAGTTAAAGCAGAAACTTATCTGATCGGTCAAATCATGCCGGCCTGCTATTACTGGTTGCGTTATGACGCGCAATTTCGCATCAAATATCTGATGCTGGGTGCACTGTTCACCGCTATGGCCATCATGACCAAAGGCATTTTTACGCTATTTACAATTTCAAGCGGTTTGGTCTGTCTATGGTTGTATCAAAAGCAATGGTCAAAACCGTTCAGTGTCAAGTGGCTAATGGCACTATTTTTATCTTTGTTACTTGTCTCACCGGAACTTGTCGCGCTGCACCTGCAGTTCAATCAACACACGGCAAGCTCAATGCTTGAACCCCAGATTTCCAGTTTCAAATTCTTTTTTTGGGATAGTCAATTCGGACGCTTTTTTAATACAGGCCCAATACAAAATCATAATGGACATCCATTTTATTTTGTCCTGGTATTTTTGTGGGCATTTCTACCTTGGACATTAGTTTTCTTTGCGTCAATTCATTATCATTTCAGCGCCTTTAATAATGCCATTATATCTGAACGAACCGCTTTTATTTTCCTCATCTGCATGTTTTTCTGTACATTTTTAATGTTTAGCGCCACCAAATTCCAGCTTGACTACTACATAGATATCATCCTTCCTTTTTCAGCTATTCTCTGTGCCCGATATTTAATTAACTCGGAGCTCAACAGGCCTTTATTTATGATTCAGATGGGGCTGATTGGCATTCTTTTCTTGTTGGCAGTTGGGCTAAGTATTTATGTCATGAACTTCACGTTACTGGCAACTATAGCCGTGATTTTTATGGGGTCGTTGTATTACGGATATTCAACGATAGCAGAGCCGCGTAATTTTCGCGCTATCATTTACTCTGTACTTGCAATCGATATACTGTACATCTTCATGAGTTTATTGACTTTTTTAGCTTTTACCCAATACAGCATAGCTTATAATGCGGTAAAACTGTTAGGTAAACAATCCGGCATGCCTGTCTATGTTTATCAAATGCCCGAGGTTGCGAGAGAGTTAGCTTTGTATAGCAAGGCACCATGCTATGAGGTAGCCTCTGCTGAATCCCTGACGCAGGCCAAAGGGAATTTTTCCATATTGGTTAAACATGACCAGTTGCAGCAATTACACGTGGAATCAATGCATCTCAGGCTTCTCTCTGAAATGCAATTGGTTGTTCACAAAACAGGAACTTTCAACAAATTATTACAATTAGCCAAGGGCAATGGCTCCTTGGAAAATATTGATTTTCTGCAATACTCTGCCCCATGATTTGTCAGAACCTGATGGTATTTCAACGGGGTTGAAGTTTTTGTAGATGCTAATTTGCAACCCCGTCAAATATGGTTTTAACGTTCAATTTTCGCGGAAATGCAGTGTGCAAAAATACATATTTATTGATGGAAGTAAAAAAACAAAAAGCCGAGTTTCCCCGGCTTTTTGTTTTGGTACACAATAACACTTACTCGTCAGCGACCTCTACCGGGATTGCTTCAGCCGGACGATCCAGCAATTCAACCAGCGCCATCGGCGCATTGTCGCCTTTACGGAAACCGAACTTGAGGATGCGCGAATAGCCGCCATTGCGGGTTGCATAGCGGGGGCCAAGCTCGTCGAATAATTTGACCACTATTTCACGGTCACGCAGGCGAGCAAACGCCAAGCGGCGGTTGGCCAGGCTGGGGTTCTTGCCCAACGTCAGGATTGGCTCTGCCACGCGGCGCAATTCCTTGGCCTTGGGCAGGGTGGTCTTGATGACTTCATGGCGCAACAGGGAAACGGTCATGTTACGCAACATGGCCAGACGATGGCTGCTGGTGCGATTAAGTTTTCTGAGTCCTAAACGGTGACGCATGATTGTCCTTTCTTGCTACTATTCTATAAGCGCTGAAGCGCTGGCTTATTTCTCAACCGGTGCCGGCCAGTTTTCCAATTTCATGCCTAGTGACAGTCCGTGCTCTGCCAGCACTTGTTTTATTTCATTCAATGACTTACGGCCAAGATTAGGTGTGCGCAGCAGATCATTTTCCGTGTACTGAATCAGGTCACCAATATAATGTATACTTTGAGCCTTGAGGCAATTGGAGGAACGCGGAGTCAACTCCAGATCGTCCACTGGTCTCAACAACATAGGATCAACCTTGGGTGCCTGCGGTTTCTCAACCGGGGCAGGAGTCCCTTCCAACGCGGCAAACACTGCAAACTGTTCTACCAGAATGCGTGCAGCATAACGAATGGCCTCTTCCGGATCAATGGCGCCATTGGTTTCAATGTCCATGATCAGCTTGTCCAGATCGGTGCGCTGTTCCACACGCGCGCTTTCCACAGCGTAGCTGACACGGTGAACCGGGCTGAATGATGCATCCAGTGAAATATGACCCACTGAACGCGTTTCACCAGGAATCTGGCGTGCAATGGCGGAAACATAGCCACGACCTTGTTCGACCTTGATTTCCATGTCCAGTTTGCCGCCCGCAGTCAGGTGCGCAATCACATGGGATGGGTTAATTACTTCGGTATCTGCGCCAGTAACGATGTCACCGGCAGTGACCACACCTGCTCCATCCTTCTTTAGTGTCAACACGGCTTCGCTGGAATTGTGCAGCTTAAGCACCAAACCCTTCAGATTGAGCAGTATCTCAACAACATCTTCCTGCACGCCGTCGATAGACGAATATTCATGCAGCACGCCTGCGATTTTGACTTCGGTTGGAGCATAGCCCGGCATGGAGGACAGCAGGATGCGGCGCAACGCATTGCCCAGTGTGTGTCCATAACCGCGCTCAAAAGGCTCCATCACCACTTTGGCTTGTGTGGCGGAAACTCTTTGTACATCAATGATACGTGGCTTCAGAAAATCATTCTTTTGCATATCCGGCTCCGCGTGGATTACTTGGAATACAACTCGACAATAAGATGCTCATTAATCGTGGCAGGCAGTTCAGAGCGTTGTGGTTTCGCCTTGAACGTTCCTTTCATTGCCTTGGCATCAACTTCCAGCCACTCCGGGAAACCGCGCTGCTCGGCGGCTTGCACTGCTGCCTTGATGCGCAAATGCGCACGGGTCTTTTCGGCAATCTCGACCACATCGCCAGGACGAACCTGAAACGAGGGAATATTGACGCGCTTGCCGTTCACCAGAATTCCGTTGTGGCGCACCACCTGACGTGCCTCGGAGCGCGATGCACCAAAGCCCATTCGGTAGGATACGTTGTCGAGACGCGACTCAAGGGTCTGCAACAGGTTCTCGCCGGTGATACCGCGCTGAACTTCAGCTGCGCGATACGTCAGACGGAACTGCCCTTCAAGCATGCCGTAGATACGACGCACTTTTTGTTTTTCACGCAACTGACCACCATAGTCAGAGATGCGAGTATTCTTCTTTTGCCCGTGCTGACCGGGTGGATACGCGCGACGTTCAACCGCACATTTATCGGTAAAACACTTTTCACCTTTCAGAAACAGCTTCTCGCCTTCGCGGCGACACTGACGGCACTTTGGATCAAGATTTCTAGCCAAGGCTAACTCCTAAAATTTAGATACGACGCTTTTTCGGTGGGCGGCAACCGTTGTGCGGCACCGGCGTAATGTCGGAAATGCTGGTGATCTTAAATCCGGCAGCATTCAACGCACGCACTGCTGATTCCCGGCCCGGGCCGGGACCTTTGATACGGACTTCGAGGTTCTTGACGCCGCATTCCACCGCAGCCTTACCTGCTGTCTCAGCAGCAATCTGCGCTGCGAACGGGGTGCTTTTGCGCGAGCCTTTGAAACCGTTGCCGCCGCTGGTAGACCAGGCCAAGGCATTTCCCTGACGGTCGGTGATTGTCACGATAGTATTGTTAAAAGAGGCATGCACGTGGGCGATGCCCTCGGCAACGTTCTTTTTAACTTTCTTGCGCACTCGCGTGCTGGTCTTGACCATGTCTGGATTCCTCTATTAAATTACTTTAGCACTTGCATTTTTTTGGCAAAGCTTATTTCTTGGCGCCGGCAACAGACTTGCGCGGTCCCTTGCGGGTGCGCGCATTAGTGCGGGTACGTTGACCGCGCACCGGCAAGCCACGGCGATGGCGTAAACCGCGATAACAGCCCAGATCCATCAATCGCTTGATGTTCATGGAAATTTCGCGGCGCAGATCGCCTTCCACCGTAAACTTGGCAACCTCATCGCGCAGCTTGTCCATCTCTGCATCGGTAAGATCTTTCATCTTGGCGGATGTTTTAACTCCGGCAGCGGCGCAAATTTCTTGCGAGCGCGTGCGCCCTATTCCGTAAATCGCAGTCAAGGCGATTACAGCGTGTTGATGGTTGGGAATATTTACCCCGGCAATACGAGCCATGCAGCTACCCTATCATTTAAAAAACGTCATTAAAAAACCGACATTCAAAAAACAGCGTCAAAAAGTTGGATATTATACCATCCAACTGCAACTTTACTCCATCACCCCTGACGTTGCTTGTGGCGCGGATCACTGCTGCAAATCACGCGAACCACTCTATTGCGCCGCACTATTTTGCAGTTACGGCAAACCTTTTTTACCGATGCTTGAACTTTCATTTTTTTCTCCTCAGCTAAGTCACTTGTGACTTACTCTATTTAGCGCGAAATATAATCCGTCCTTTGGTCAAATCATACGGCGTCAATTCAACCGTTACCTTGTCACCCGGAAGAATGCGAATGTAGTGCATCCGCATCTTGCCGGAAATGTGTCCCAGCACGACATGTCCATTTTCCAGCTTCACCCGGAAGGTTGCGTTAGGGAGGGATTCTTCTATCTCCCCCTGCATTTGCATCGCTTCTTCTTTGGCCATTAGCGCGCTAGCCCGCCTTTAAAGTTGGCCTTCTTCAACAGGCTTTCGTACTGGTGCGACATCATGTAAGACTGCACTTGTGCCATAAAATCCATCGTCACAACCACCAGAATCAACAGTGAAGTTCCGCCGAAGTAAAATGGCACATTCCATTTCACCACCAGAAATTCCGGCAATAAACATACCAGCGTCACATACACTGCGCCAACCAAGGTCAGACGCAACATGATTTTTTCAACATAACGCGCAGTTTGCTCACCCGGGCGAATACCCGGCAGGAAAGCCCCGCTCTTCTTGAGGTTGTCCGCTGTGTCTTTCGGACTGAACACCAGTGCCGTGTAGAAGAAACAGAAGAAAATAATCGCTGACGCGTACAACAAAACATATATCGGCTGACCGGGAGACAACTTGTCGCTGATGTCCTTCAACCAAGTCATGCCGGAACCGCTACCAAACCATCCTGCCAGCGTCGCCGGAAACAAAATAATACTGGAAGCAAAAATGGGGGGAATCACACCCGCCATATTCAGCTTCAGCGGCAGGTGAGAACTCTGCCCGCCATAGACTTTGTTACCTACCTGACGCTTGGCATAGTTGACCAGTATCTTGCGTTGTCCGCGCTCAACAAAGACCACCAAACCGGTAATTGCCACTACACCGACAACCAAAAACAAAACCAGCGGAATAGAAAAAGCACCCGTTCTAGCCATCTCCAAGGTATTACCAATCGCCTTCGGTAAACCGGCTGCAATACCTGCAAAAATAATCAGTGAAATTCCATTTCCCAAGCCGCGCTCAGTAATCTGCTCACCCAGCCACATCAAAAACAAAGTTCCAGTAACCAGCGTGATAACTGTTGTCAGTTGGAACATGGCACCGGGATGTGGCACCAAACCGGCTTGAGATTGCAATGCAGCAGAAATGCCAAGCGCCTGAAACGTCGCCAGCACCAATGTGCCATAACGCGTGTATTGCGTAATCTTTCTGCGCCCAGCCTCTCCTTCCTTCTTCAACTGTTCCAGTTGCGGCACAGCTATCGTAGCCAATTGCATAATGATGGATGCCGAGATGTATGGCATGATCCCAAGAGCAAATATCGTAAAGCGCGACAACGCACCGCCGGAGAACATGTTGAACATGCCCAAAATACCGCTCTTCTGCGACTTGAACAAATCTGCAAGCACTACCGGGTCAATTCCCGGCACCGGAATATGCGCCCCGATACGGTATACAACCAATGCACCCAGCAAGAACCACAGTCTGCTACCGAGGTCGCCGTACTTGCCCTTGCTTACACCTTTCTTGGCTGTTGCGTTCAAAGCGTTCCTTACTCCGCGATGCTGCCGCCGGCAGCCTCAATTGCTACGCGCGCACCCTTGGTGAGCAACAAACCTTGCAACTTGACTGCCCGGGTAATCTCTCCGGACATAACCACCTTTGCAGTCAACGCATTAGCGGATACAACACCAGCTTGCTTCAGCGCTAACAGATCAACCACATCAACCGGCATTTTTTGCAGATCAGACAAACGAACTTGGGCGGTGTCATTCCGAGTCAACGAAACGAAACCCCGTTTCGGTAAACGGCGTTGCAACGGCATCTGGCCGCCCTCAAAACCTACCTTATGAAAGCCGCCAGAGCGGGACTTTTGCCCCTTGTGTCCGCGACCGGCGGTCTTGCCCAGACCACTACCTATACCACGACCGACGCGTCGCTTGGAATGCGTGGAACCTTCACCGGGTTTTATTTTATTTAATTGCATTTAAGCCTCGCACTTGACCAGGTAATACACTTTGTTAATCATGCCGCGCACCGCCGGAGTGTCTTCCACTTCAACGGTGTGATTCAGACGGCGCAATCCCAAACCGCGCACACACGCGCGGTGAGACTCCTTGGTTCCAATCACGCTCTTAACCAGCGTTACTTTCAATTTCTTAGCCTGTGCCATGATTACCCCTGAATTTCTTCTATGGTCTTGCCGCGCTTGGCAGCAATTTCAGAAGGTGCGTTCAGTGCCTGCAAACCATTCAAGGTTGCACGCACTACGTTATAAGGATTGCTCGAACCAATGCACTTGGCCAAAATGTTGTGCACGCCCACCGCCTCAAACACCGCACGCATTGCTCCACCGGCAATAATTCCGGTGCCTTCCGATGCCGGTTGCATAAACACCTTGGCAGCGCCGTGACGTCCGATGACTGCATGATGCAGGGTGCCATTTTTCAGGCTTATCTTGACCATCTTGCGACGCGATTCGTCCATGGCTTTTTGCACGGCAACAGGAACTTCTTTCGATTTACCCTTGCCCATGCCGATACGGCCATCGCCATCGCCGACCACGGTCAGAGCGGCAAAACCCATAATACGACCACCCTTCACAACCTTGGTTACACGGTTGATCGAGATCATCTTTTCGATCAGACCATCTCCACGATCTTCAGGTTGCTGCGACTTTCCTTGTGCCTTAGCCATCATTTACCCCAAGTTAGAACTTCAAGCCATGCTCGCGCGCTGCTTCAGCCAGCGCTTTTACGCGACCATGATATTTGTTACCGGAGCGGTCAAACGCAACCTCGGTAATACCCGCGCTCTTGGCCTTTTCGGCTACACGCTTGCCGACCAAAGCCGCAGCCTTGACGTTGCCACCGTTCGCAATTTCCTTGCGCACGTCCGTTTCCAGACTGGAAGCACTGGCCAGAATCTTGCTGCCACAAGCAGAGATCACTTGTGCATAAATATGCAGGTTGGTGCGATGAATCGCCAGGCGATTCGTCTTTTGATCAGCAATACGTGCACGGGTTTTGCGTGCCCTGCGCTGACGCGATTCATTCTTGTTTAGCATATCCGCCTCGATTATTTCTTCTTGGTTTCTTTCAGGATTACCACCTCATCGGCGTAACGCACACCCTTGCCTTTGTAAGGCTCCGGTTCACGGAACGCACGTATCTCGGCGGCAACCTGTCCAACCTGCTGCTTGTCAGACCCCTTCAACACGATATCAGTCTGAGTAGGTGTTTCAACCTTTACACCCTTAGGCATCTTGTACACAACCGGATGAGAGTACCCAAGGGTCAGGTTTAGTGTTTCACCTGCGGCCTGAGCGCGATAGCCCACGCCAACCAGCGTCAACTTGCGTTCGAAACCCTTGCTCACACCCACGATCATATTGGCAAGTAATGCACGAACCGTACCGGACATGGCATTCGCCTGCATGGAATCATTGCTTGCGCTGCACTGCAATTGCTCACCCACGCGCTGCACAGCGACATCACTGTTCAATACTTGCTTCAAGGTACCCAATGGCCCCTTGACAGAAACTTCATTGGCCGCGAGGGTTACTTCAACACCGGCAGGCACTACGACAGGATTTTTAGCGACTCTAGACATGGTTCCCCCGTTACGCGACGATGCACAAAACTTCGCCACCGATTCCATTGGCACGCGCTTTGTGGTCGGTCATCAACCCTTTGGAGGTGGACACGATGGCGATACCGAGGCCATTCATCACCTTGGGTATATCCTCGCAACCCTTATACATGCGCAGACCGGGGCGGCTGACGCGCTGGATCTGCTCGATCACAGGACGTCCTGCATAATACTTCAGGCCAATTTCC
>Ga0364881_10558_pt1 | contig 16184 bp, 8 predicted proteins | sample ExccelJu500001D4_5_FD_206923 | JGI IMG/M metagenome (GOLD analysis project Ga0364881, IMG submission 206923) | Enriched cells from Trout Bog Lake Hypolimnion, Wisconsin, USA - BchlTB.July30.5000.01.D4 | ecosystem: Environmental > Aquatic > Freshwater > Lake > Hypolimnion/Profundal zone | place...
GGAAGGAGGCGACAGTTTCTTCCAGAAATACCTCTATATGGGAATTTTCCCAATGTACCCGTTCCCCAATAACGATCACTCCATTACCCAGTCACCCGATGTGGACCGGTTTTACGAGGATTATGGTCCGCTGATGAAACTGATGCAGGGACGCGAATGGGTCCTAAAACCACATGTTATCAGTGCCGGGGATGGATTGGCAAGGGTAAACCTGTTTAAGGTTAAAACCGGATATTCAATTCCTGTTGTTTATGGAAGAAAGGATAAGGTTGAGGTGGTTTTGAATGATCCGGATGGTTTGAAGGATGGATTTAAGTGTCTTGCCTGGTATCCCGGATCAGGGATGCCGGTTAATATTGCATACCGGAAAAGGGGAAAGAGCTTTATCCTGAATGTTCCCCTCGTCAGGGGTTGTGCAATGCTGGAATTAAAAAACAACGAATAAAAATTATAAAAAATTAAGTTATGAAGTTTAAAGGAATTATTTTATTGTGCGGATTGGTGGTGTCAGCGATGGTTCAGGGATTTGGTCAGTCTAAGATCGATCCCAAGGAAATCAGCAGTAAGATGCAATGGTTTGGGGATGCGAAACTGGGTATTTTTATCCATGCGGGGATTTATGCCGTCGACGGGATCGACGAGTCATGGAGCTTTCACAACAAAAAAATCAGCCATGCTGACTATATGAAACAGCTTAAAGGGTTCACCCTGAAGAATTACAATCCTGTTTTTTGGGCCGACCTGATCCAGGAGAGCGGTGCGCGATATGCCGTACTAACCACCAAACATCACGATGGGGTAGCGATGTACGATACGAAACTGAATGACCTGAGCATCGTGAAATCAACCCCTGCAAAACGGGATATGGTAAAGCCGCTGTTTGAGGAACTGAGGAAAAGGGATATTAAATGTGGTGCCTATTTCTCGCTGATCGACTGGTCAAACATAAACTATCCGGGTTTTTTAAAGGATAGTTCGCGTTACAATGTGCCCGATGATTATGAACGCTGGGGCCGCTTCCGGAATTTCTTCCAGGGACAGATCAAGGAGATCAATGCGATGTTTAAACCCGATTTATGGTGGTTTGACGGTGATTGGGAACATAGCGCGGAAGAGTGGGAATCGCAGAAAGTACGCCATCTGATCCTCTCCGGAAACCCAAATGCGATTATTAACGGCCGCCTCCAGGGATATGGTGATTATGAAACTCCGGAACAAAACTTCCCGGTCTCACGGCCTAAATACAACTGGTGGGAATTATGTATGACCACCAGTGAAAACTGGGGTTATCATCGTGATGATACGTGGAAAACTCCGTATGAGGTGATCACCATCTTCGTTGATGCTGTTTCAAACGGCGGCAATTTGTTACTCGATATGGGTCCCAAGGCCGATGGAACAATAGCGGATGAACAGATTCACGTGTTAAAGGAATTGGGAGCGTGGAACAAGAAACACGGTGAGGCAATTTTTAACACAGTGGGAGGCCTTCCACAAGGCCATTTTTATGGCCCAACCACCCTGTCGAAAGACTCCACTTCACTCTACCTGTTTCTGCACGGTCACGTCTCCGGAACGGTGATGCTTAAAGGTCTGGTCAATACGATTAAGGAGATCTCGGTGGTTGGGAATGGCACCCTATTGCCGCATAAGGTGGTTGGCAAGATTTCATGGAGCCCGGTCCCCGGATTGGTATACATCGATATCCCCGGGAATGTTCTGGATAACTATATTACCGTACTGAAATTAAAACTCGATAAACCGGTGAAATTGTACCGCGGTCAGGGGGGATTAAATTAGCCTGTTGGATCCTTTTTTTGGGAAACCTTTGTGTTCTTTACGAGAAATTCTTTCATCACTTTCTTCCCGCAAAGCACGCAGGGGGCACAAAGAATTAATGTTTTTTTGAAGCCCTTACGTTTTGCGGTAAAGACTTAACAATGCTAAAATGAAAAATCTCAGTCTGACTGGTATCCTGGTGTTATTCGTAATCTATTGCTCTGCCCAGCGGCCGGCACAAAACCCCATGGCGCCTAAAAAGTACACTCCCAAATCGCTAGGATACCGTTTGTTCTGGGAGGATCAGTTTAACGGGAATCAGCTTGATCCCAAAAAGTGGGCAGTCAGGGGGGTAGGGCCACGGGCGTTGGGTTTTGTTTCAGCACAGGCCGTCAAAGTTGAAAACGGGTTTCTGAAGCTTTCTGCAATTAAAAAGGGAGACAGTATTTTAATCGGAGCCGTTGGAACCCAGGGACGTCTGATGACCAAATATGGTTATTTTGAGTGCAGGGCCCAGCTTCAACGATCACCCGGAGTTTGGGGCGCGTTCTGGATACAATCTCCCGATATTTCAAAAGGTGAAGACCCCTCAATCTTTGGCGCCGAGATTGATATCATGGAGTTTTTCAAAAAACTTGGGACCGATATCGTTTCGCATAATGTCCACTGGGCCTACGGTCCCCATCAACAATCAACCCACGGGATGCAGAGCTACCGGAAAGGGGTGAGCAAGGGTTTTCATACTTTTGGGGTGGAATGGTTCCCCGACCGGTATATTTTTTATGTCGACGGATACAGGTATTACGAAGTTACGAAGGGGATATCCAATATCGAGGAATACCTGATATTAAGCATGGAGCTCCCTTCAGATAAGAATGATCTCCGCAATACCGTTTTTCCGGATGAGTTCATTGTGGATTATGTCAAAGTATATAAGAAGCAGGGGATAAAGTAAACCAAAGGAATAAAACTGAAATAATAACCAACTCTTTTAGTCAGTCAATTTATTAGTTTCTTCGTATTTAGTGAATGCTGAATAGTATATCGCGGTGCTCTGCACCTTAAAAACTGCGTTTTATAATATTAATTCTACAAATATTTCTCAGCTCTGCTGCTTAAACAAATTAAGTAATTTTCAATGAATAATGTTTTCCGTTATCTGTTGTATTTGTATTGTTACGAATTGATTATCTGAGATATAGAAAGATATAATTTTGACATTAAATCATTCCGCTTACTTATTAAGGTGCAGAGCACCGCGATATTTACAGAAGGTTAATAATTTGAGTCCAAAAGGTGCAACGCACCGGAATATTTGGCTGATAATTTAGTTATTAGCAAAATCATTTTCAATAAAATAGTAAGAAACTGGATATGTATATCAAAACCAAAAGTTTTTTAAGGCTGATTCTCATCAGCAATATATTCCTAAATGTGTTTGCAAGCATTGTATATAGCCAGGAACCGGTTGATTATGTCAATCCGAATATTGGCACCATTGGCCACCTTCTGACGGCAACAACGCCCGATGTGCAGCTTCCTCACGGGATGATCAGACTCATTCCAACCACCACTCCGGGAATCAGGGATGTCTACCTTGCAGACAGGATCTATGCTTTTTCAACAGTTTCGCTGTCGGGCGATTTTTCAAAGGGAGCCGGGACCTTCTCGTTAATGGCCACAACAGGCGCTTTGAAGGCAAGCCCGGACGAAAATGCGTCCCGGTTTGACCATGACCTGGAGATGGCAACACCCTATTATTATTCGGTGCTTCTTGAAGAGAACAACATTGAGGTCGAATATACAGCCACGGAACATTCCTCTATTTACCGCTTTACCTTCCCCGAGGCTGCAAATTCCAATCTAATCGTTAACCTTTTTAAGAGTTCTGAGTTTAAAATTTTGAACGACCAGGTTATCGAGGGCTTCCAGACCTATCCCAAAGGCGCCCTGCCGGACCGGAAATTCTATTTTCATGCAGTGTTCAGTAAACCTTTACAAGTACATGGCGGCTTAGCGGATAAAAAAATCAACCCGGGGGAAACCGGAAAATCCGGTAATGATATCGGTTTTTACACCACATTCCCAACGAAAAAAAGTGAAGCGGTTCAGGTCAGGATTGGCTTTTCATACATCAGCGAGGACCAGGCCAGGCTCAACCTCGAAAAGGAAATTCCGGACTGGGATTTTGAAAAAGTCAAAGCCCGGGGAAAAAAGATATGGAATGAGGCACTGGGTAAAATTGAGGTTACAGGAGGAAGTGAAAGCCAGAAGCGCGTTTTTTACACGGCTATGTATCGCGCGCTGGGAAGGAAACTGACAAATCTTACAGAGGATAACCGTTATTTCAGCAGTTTTGATAATCGGGTTCATCCCACTGAAGGGCACGATTTTTACCAGCCGGGAGAGAGCTGGGGGTCATTCAGGTCCCTTTTCCCCCTGAATCTTATCCTTGAACCTGAACGTCAGAATGATTTTGTCCGGTCTTATATCCGCATGTATGAACAGTGTCATTGGCTGGGAGACGCGGCACTCGATCACCGCGTAATGACCGGACGTCATGAAACCGCTACAATAACCGATGCCTGGCTCAAGGGATTCCGGGATTTTGATGTTGAAAAAGCTTATGAAGGGATGAAAAAGAACGCACTGGAGGCAACAATGCTTCCGTGGTGCAATGGCCCCCTGACTGAATTGGATAGTGTCTATCAAACCAGGGGATTTTTTCCTGCACTTCGACTGGGTGAAAAGGAGTGGGTCCCGGCGGTTCACAATTTTGAGAAAAGACAGGCGGTAGCTGTTACCCTGGAGCATAGTTTTGATGACTGGTGCCTTGCCCAAATGGCCAGATCGCTGAATAAAACGGCCGATTATGATTTTTTCTTAAAACGGTCACACAATTATCAGAATCTTTACGACTCCCGGATTGGCTTTATGGCTCCAAAATCGGCCGACGGAAACTGGGTGTTTAACGATAAGCGATTGGATCCGATCTGGAGCGGAGGCCAGGGTGGACGTGATTATTATACGGAGACAAATGCCTGGACTTATACCTTCCATGTTCAGCACGACGTTGCCGGTCTGATCAGGCTGATGGGAGGCAATGATCAGTTTGACCGTAAACTTGATGCCCTCTTTCAGGAACAATTCGGAGGAAAAGGTTTGAAATTTGAATTCCTATATAAGTTTCCGGATGGCACTGGTCTGATCGGGCAATACAATCATGGCAATGAGCCTGGGTTTCACATTCCTTACCTTTATAATTATGCGGGAAAGCCGTGGAAGACACAACGACGGGTTAGGGACATCATGAAAATCTGGTACAATGATGGTCCGTTAGGAATTTGCGGAGACGAAGATGAGGGAGAATTGTCCTCGTGGTATGTTTTCAGCGCCCTGGGCTTTTACCCGGTCTGCCCCGGGAATCCGGTTTACGATATTGGCAGTCCTATCTTTGAGAAGACAGTTATCCATGTCGGAAATAGCAAAACTTTTACAATTGAGGCAAAGGATGTCTCGACGAAAAACAAATATATTCAGGCGGCTTTACTGAATGGAGAAGCGCTCAATAAACCATCCTTTACCCATAGTGATCTTGTAAAAGGGGGAACACTTGTCCTGCAGATGGGTCCACGGCCGAATGTAGAATGGGGCAGCGGTGGGGCATCCGAAAAGGGAGAATCGCGTTAAAAATCCTTCATTGGGAATCGGGCTTAGTGAAAAAATTATAGCTTTTTCACTAAGATCCGGGTGTGTTTTTACGGACAGAATTTAATCCAATCTGCCGGAACATAGCTTCGGGATATTTTGAATAATGATCCATCTGCCCTCCGTTTTGATCCCTTTTGCAGGAACGCCGTTGCGGATCAGCACTTTCCCGTTCATGGTCAGGTTAGTTCTTCCCGATAATTTGGGCAGATGAAGGGTTGCATGAATTCCCGATGGGATCTTAACCTTGTATTCCAGCGAATTCCCCTGTTCAGAGCCTTTCCAGGAAACCGACACGGGGCCAGGTTCTGTGACCACCACACCACTGGCATTGGTCAGATCTCCCAGCCGGGGTTCTATCACTATTTGCTTCTTCCAAACCGGTCCTTCCATCCGAACGCCCAAAACATATGAACTGAGGAAGAAAGCTGGAACGGAACCGTAATTGTGACAGGACTCGCTGGCCCCTTCCCCTTTTTCATCGGTAAACGATTCGCACAGGGTGCCGGCATCCTGCTGGAAGACAATCATGGGTGTCCAGCGACGGCGGATCTCCTGAATGGCTTCCTTGTCCAGTTTGTCTGAGTCTATCCGGTAAAGCTGACTGAAAACCCAGAAGTAGGTGACGGGCATTTCAATTCCGGCTTTCTGATTAACCATCTTTTCAAAATCTGGATTAGTACAGATATGTTTCATTCCCGGATTTTTATAATTGGTAAGGAACCATTTCTGAACTGATGCCAGCCTATTCTCCGGAACAAGACCATAGTGCAACGCAATCAGCTGGGCATGGACGGTCGGAGCATAAACCTTTCCATTATATAATGCCGAATTGTAGGCGTTCTCCTGTTCATTCCAAATCTCCCTGTTATATATTTTTTTAAGATCAGCGGCCGATTTTTTAAATCCGGCCATTTTCTGACTCTCACCCAAAACGCCGGCAAGATATTCTGAAGCCTTTAAGGCCGAATAGAAAAAAGCATTAATTGTGGCACCTTCGCAGGTGATATAGGCAAATGGATTGTCGAATGAGGTGTACTCCCGGGCTAACAGCAGCCCCCGTTGGGAGCGGTGATTGAGGAACCAGTTGATTTGAGCAATCAGCGTTGGCCACATCTGGCCGACAAATTTCTTGTCTCCGGTAGCATCATAGTAAGTTTTAAGCCCCTCGAACCATTGGCAGGAATAATCGTCGATAACATAATGGCAATCTTCAGGTCCCCGGTCTGTGGGGAATGTTGCCAGGAGCTGGCCGTTGGGCAGTTGTGACTGAGCGGCATGGCGCAACATGTTTTTGAGCAGGCGCGGGTCCGAAAAAACAAGTTTCCCATTATCATCCTTACCGGCTGAGCCCACCCTCGTGGTTGAAAAACTGGCCTTTCCCGAATCCTGAATCCATTCATTCCTTTCACGGGCATCTGAACCGTAACCGTCATCACTTGTGACCTCAATGGTATTTTGCGCCATTTCCCAAAGCCTGGTCAGGATACTGTCGCTGCAGCTAAAACTCCCGATCCGCTGAAACGGATAACGGCGGTCGGTAATCCGGATTCCAAGCAATCTGACATGTCCCGAATCGCACCTCACCAGCATGTAATGACATCCCCATTGATCGGTAGTCATAAAATTCTGAAGACCGGCCCTGGCTGTATAATGATTCCCGTTTCCGTACATTTCTGCAGGTTTACCGTTTTTATACCGCAGGGCGTATTTCATCGTTATCCGGCTTCCCGCTTCACCATCCAGATCCATTGACGTATAAGCCATCGACATCTGGCAAAGATCTATCAGGATCTCTTGTCCTGCATTAAGTTCGATTGGCAACGCTTCACTTAGCGGTTTCCCCGAGGGGAGCAACCGGAGGTTCTTAAGTTCCGTTTCTTTTGTTAGGGGAATTTCGCGCGGATACATAGTTCCCCACTTGTTTCCACCGGTAGATTTGGCAAAGAGCCACCCTGAATCATTAAAATCAGCGTCGATCCAGTCAGCTGCATCGATACGGCCATCAATGACATCGGGAATGGTATTCCATGATTCGGGAGAATCCTGGTACCTGGTATGATTATTAAAACGCCAGGTGGAGTCGGTACGAATGATCTCCTGGCCCGATATTTTCAACGCTGCGGTTAGCCCGGGAGAATGTTTCATAATGTGGCCATTGATGGCATTACCATAATTATGAGCCAAAACAACCAGAACATTTTTCCCCTTTTTCAAAAAGGACCGGATATCAGTAACATCAAATTCAGCTCTCTTAGGATTAAACCGGCAGGGACCTCTCAGAATATAATGGCCGTTGATCCACAGCAGATAGCGGGAATCTGCAAACAACTGAAGTTTTGCAGCGGAAGCCGGAGTCTCGTTAAGATCAAAGCTTTTGCGGAAGACTACATATTCCTGCTTCCCGTTTGGCACCGAAGAAGACCAGATCATCGATGATTGTAATCCGGAGGCTGGGTCCGGGGTCAGGTGCTGACCCTTGCAGATTGTCGTCAGCAGGAGGAAATAAATCAGGATTATTTTAGCAGCGTTCACCATGAATTAATCAGTCTTAGGGGATGAATATTATTCTGATAAAAATACATAATATCCTGCCTCTATACCCCGACATGAAGAATTCTGAATTGCTGAAAGATCAGCAATTCAGAATTCTTCCCTTTTTATCCGGATTTACGGTTCAAAGTGTTAAGGAATAGCGGTCTGTTTCTTTTATTGTCTCTTTAATTCATTGCTGAGTTATTCCTTTTTGAGGTTGTTTTTCACCGATCGGTTTTGGGCAGTTAAGCTGACATTTTAAATATGGCGTACTCCTCCCTGTTAAAACGAGGGTAACGTAGCAGGGGCATCAATCACCGTAGTTATTATGATCTGCGGACCGTAGGCAGTGCCGGCATTATTGGTAACGTAAGCCCTGATATAATAAGTGGTTCCGGAATTCATACCGGTAATATTGCTCGTAAAACTGCCGGTACCTGAACCATCGGTGGTTTTGGAGTTGGCGATAGTGGGAAAGGGCAGGGTACTCCAGCACATGCCCCGGTGCGTGATTGGTAATCCTCCGTCGGAGGATACGACATCGGAAAAGGTGGCTGAATTTATCGTTACCAATCCCTTAAGTATTACTATAGGCGACCCCGGAACTGTTGGGAGAGGCACTTTTTTGCAACTGACAACGGCTAAACCCAAAATGGCAGCAATGAGAAAGTTGTACTTTAGAAATTTAAATGTCATCGGTTTACTGATTTTATTGAAGCTTCAAATGACCGGTTGATTACTCGGGTCATGTATAATCAACCGGTCGCTAATGATTATTCAGTTACTTATTTTTTGTTTAATAGTTGCTCCACCATTTTTTTCAGTGCATCGATCTCCTTTTGCTGCGATGAAATTTGAGCCTGTTGTTCCTGGATTGCCCTGCTAAGCACCGGCACAAGGTTGGCGTACGTGATACCAAGCGTTTCCCCTTTTTTGATATCACCCTCCTTCCCGGTTATCACTTCCGGGACCAGTTTTTTAACTTCCTGGGCGATAAATCCAACCTGCCTTAAATCATTACTGATTAAGTTGTAATCGACAGCCCTAAGTTTCATCACCGTGGCCAATCCGTATTTTGTGTTAGTTATATTTTTCTTCAGTCGGATATCCGAAGCCGCGGTCCAGCCAACCTGCCCACCAATAACAGTTACGTTTGCATTTCCAAGTCGAACCGAATTGCTCGCCGACACAATTGCTCCGGATCCGATTGCAGTGGCATTCGATAGATCTCCGCTTGAAACATCGGCGCTAGTACCAATCCCGGTATTGTTATTTCCTGTTGAATTTGTCTGGAGAGCATCAAATCCACTTGCAGTGTTATAATTACCTGTTGTATTGGAGAGAAGGGATTGATCCCCATTTGCAGTGTTGAAACCTCCTGTGGATGTATAAGGAAGAGTAAGGGCCCCATTGGCTGTATTGGCGTATCCTGTTGTTGCAGACATGAGTGCAGCATAACCGGTAGCAGTATTGGCTATTCCTGATATAATTGATGAAAGGGATGAACTCCCGATTGCTGTGTTCTGATTTCCTGTTGTATTGGCCCTTAGGGTATTATTTCCATTTGCCGTATTATTATTTCCGTTTGTATTGGCCATGAGAGACTGGAATCCGGTGGCAGTATTTGTACCGACGGAACTCCCGCCTAATCCGATAGTCAGCGTATTGACAGCTAAATCATAATTTCCAAGATTAACAGCCTTGGTTGCTCCGGTATAAGGGACAGCCAGAGCAGATGCATTGCTCCATGTCGGGATGCCCGCTCCTGCAGAGGCTAATATTTGTCCGGTTGTACCAGCGGCGGTGAACAGGATCTTACCCGAAGAATCTCCGTATGCTACGCCACCTGATACTGGGGTCGCTGATGAATTTGTTCCCCCGTTGGCCACCGCAACCACTCCTGTTAATACATTGGCGGCAGATGAACCAGTTGCTCCTGTCGGCCCTGTTGCTCCCTCTTGCCCTTTATCCCCTTTATCCCCTTTATCACCTTGCATTCCTTCGGGTCCGATTGGTCCTACCGGCCCTTGTTCACCTGCAGCTCCATCTTTTCCGGCAATTCCGGTTAATCCTGCCGGCCCTGTTGCTCCCACTGGCCCTGTTGCTCCTGTTGCTCCCTGAATACCTTGTGGCCCTGCAGGTCCAACCATGCCCTGGACAACGGTATCGGATATTCTGGTCCAGGCTGCTATTGCGGTTGTTCCGGCATTGTAATAAAAGCCGGGTGTCAAACCATGACCACTGGTTAAATTATAAACCAAAAGGCTTGCAGCCGGTATGGCGATGGTTGCCACATCATTAATTCCGGCAAGTGAAATACGTGGGATAAGCAAGCCCTGATTTACCGAGCTGATATCGAGTATGGCACTGCTGTTGGGGGTTGAACCGTCGCTGTTAATCCCCACGCTCTGGGAGAATGCGCCTGCACTGATTATCAGCGCTAAAATCGTTAAGAGAGCCTTTATATTCATTTTCCTGATTATTTATTTTCTTTTTTTCTGTTTGTATCTTCATTAACCATGTCCTACTGAGTGATCAGCAACTTAAAACTGTGAAAAACTCCGAGGTCTGCGACCTTAAGCAGATAGATCCCGCTATTCATATTGGAAGTGGGAATCGTGTTGAGACTCCCTTCAGTAAGCTTACTGGTCAGGACGATCCGTCCCAATGCATCGTAAAGGGTTGCTACAGCCTGGGAGGTTACAGCTCCTTCAATGCGAATCTCCATATTCTGAAATTCAAAGGCTTTTAGTTCACTTTGAGAAGGCACTGGCGGCAAATCACTGATTGTTTGAGTTGAGGTATGCAGCAGGAAGCGGTCTGTAATTACTGAGTTGGCTGCAATAGTGGCCTTGTAAACACCGGCTTCCAGATCGGTAAAGGTTTTGGTGGCCTTATCCTCGAGAATTACCTTTAAATCGGGAGGGAGGCTGGTGGTTTTAGCCGAAAAGATCACTTCTCCCCCTGCTACACTTTCCAGTCCAACCGGGATAATATTGGTGGTTATACTGCTTTCCGGGAGCGATTGGATCACAAACGGTACCCCGTTGTCTTCTGCCAGACGGGTATAGACCGATAGCAGGGCATCGGTCCGGAGCATCCCGACATCATAGGTGGGATCGAGCCCTTTTGTCATCTGATCATTAAAGGCCAGGTAGGCGACGCTGTTCTGACTGTTTACCGTGGCAGTAAGTTGAATAACCGGCCAGGGTATCGCAGCTGACTTTAAAGCCATATTGGGAATATGAAGCTGCATAGCATGATTGAAGTCAACCGAGGTGGCGGTGGTATTGGTTTTGATCATAAAAGCCTGCCCCTGCTGAATATTAAATGCGGTGGAAGAGACAGGCACATTGGAGATGATGGTGTAACCTCCTGCCTGGTTATTCGAACCATCGGGTGATTCCCAGATATAAATGGCCCCGAACGAAGGATCAAGATTGGCCGTGGTTCCAACATTGGCCGTTAAAAAATCATTGACGGCAGTACTTGCCAGATTTATCCCGATGGCAGAAGTATACGGGTTGCCGACACAATTCCATGCTCCGGCTGTAAGTCCTGTGACAGTAAGCGTTCCCGCCTGAAGCGTTCCGGTGAAGGTAACCGCTGCATTGACCGGTGCTGTGTGCATGGCGAATCCGCGGCCACCACCCAGAGAGCCATTGTCAGCCCCGGTTTTGAAGAATGGATTCCAGCTGTTTAATCCGGGACTGTAGTCCATCATGGCCCTGAAGGCGCCATTGGTTTCAATGACGGGATTAGCCGTGAGAAAGGCCGTGACTGTCTGAGTGATCGGTGATGACACCAAATTCCATTTACCGGCTGCCATCCATCGGCCGGCGGCTGTGGTTCCCGTGACCGAGGCAGCTGCGGTAATAAGTGACCCCGTTCCAGTTGAATCGCTTTTCAAACGAATACCTGTTCCGGAAGTATTATGGTTGGCGAGTGTTTCACTGACCGTGAGGCAGGTAGTTGGCGTGATGGTGAGCGATCCCCCCGGGGCGATGGTAAGATTATCCATCGTGGCTGCTTTGGCGGCAAATGGACTGACAAGGTTGAAGTTGCCATTATTCACTACCCAATAGGTTCCGGAGCCTCCCACTATGTTGGCTCCGCTATTGGTTATCGAGGGTGTACCTGCGCCTTTATATCCGCCCTGTGCATGGAGGTTCAGAATACCGATAACAAAAAGTACCTGAAATACCCATAGCTTTCGGGCCATCTTTATACCGCTGATAACCGAATTGCATGCAGGGACTTTTGTGAGCAATTTTTTATGTAGATAATTCACTAAACAAAAAATTATTATTTAATAAAAAATTTATTTTGGCAGTAAATATAAATTTAATTTAGAAACAGATTAAATAAAAATACATAAAAAATTCAAATAAACATCAGCATTGATATTGATGGGAATGAAGGTTCCACATAACCGGTTAAAATAGAGACATGTAGTTTCTTCCGATTGAAAGCAGAAAGCACCGCATAGCCAATTACGAAAGATTTGCAAAATAAGTAGTGGATGAATTATAATGAGGGCGCTTAATGAATTATGGAAGGGGTCTTTATCGGGTAAAGTAGTCAGACTTTATTGCCAGAGGTACGATTTTGCCCCTTGAACCGCATTCCTGCTTATGATAACTGAGCCCGATTTTTCGCCCGACTCAATAATCAGATCAGCTCCTGCTGAAGGAATGGGCTGTTTTGAAATATTAAATCCTGCGCTTAAAACAATTGCATCATCATTATCGGTGAACCTTTCAACGCCATGTGCCATCATACGCACCGAATCGTCCTGCAACTCTTCAAGTCTGATGCATCAATGCTCTCTCTGCCTTTATTCCGTACCGGGCTGCCAAAAAGCGACTTTCCAATAAATCGGTCAGCTCTTTCTGCGTATCCCAGGGGACATCAGAAGTTTTGATGTCGGGGTTATTTGTCATCTCTGCAATGACATTCCTCCCCTGACCACTTATTCTGCTATGGTCTGCCGGATAAAATCAAAAACTACATGCACTTTCTTCCGGATCTCATTATTTTTAGTTGAATATCCAAATCAAATTCAATACTTCTCAATGAATGGTTTTCACTATTGGAGCATATTTTATCATTTTATTTCCATTCGCAATCCGATTTCGCCGATTCCGATCACTTCCCGACGAAAACCGGCAGGAACTCAACCGGAAGTGATCGGAACCGGATGAAAACCTGCAGGAACTGATCGAATACCGGGAGGTTCTCGTTGAATTCCGACAGGTTTCGGATGAAAACCTGCAGGTTTCCGTCAAGTTCCTGTCAAAACCCGACAAGAACCTGCAAAAACCTCTCCGGTTCCGATCACTTCCGGTTGAGTTCCTGCCGGTTTTCGTCGGGAAGTGATCGGAATTGGTCCGATTCATGCCGGTTTTCGCCAGAAGTGGAAAAATTTTGTCTGGGAACGGTTTTAGGTTAAATTTAATTGTTTTATAAGCCCCAAACAATACTTCCAATGTTGTAGATTTATCTTTAAAAGATAAATAATCAGCCAATCTGGTTCGGAAAAGCACGATGAAAAATTCGGAACCGTTCGTCTACCCCCGCTGTTGGAAGCGGAGGGAGGGTATTCATCAACAGATAAATTGTAAATTTCCGGTTACTTAAACGAACTTTGGGAGGGATTTAATTAAAATTGTTTTTATTTTTACTTTTGCATTCTACTTATGAATATTGTGAAGGCTAGTGATAGTGAGATTTGGGAAAACTTTAAGGCTGGCGATAAATCAGCCCTTTCATATGTCTACTTTCAATATTTCCATGCTTTGTTTCAGTATGGGGATTCAAATGTCAATTGATCCGGGTAGGTGAAGGGCATAAAACAATAAGAACCGTATCAATGAAAGTTGAAATGGTTCTTATTGTTACTAAGGTAAACTTTGTTCTATTTTGTTACCTGGCATACACAACGCCATTGTAACTACGTGGGCTGTACTGGATTCGAACCAGTGACCCCTACCCTGTCAAGGTAATGCTCTAAACCAACTGAGCTAACAGCCCGATAAATCAATGAAAAATGAACTTTAATACCGTGTCAGGTTGCATTGAAACAACTTTATTACGGTTTCCCCCCATTCAATAAAGTGCATCTTTTTTACAAAGGTACTGTTCCTTTAATTTTGAATCAGGATCTCTGCGTAATAATGAACTTTTTATGAACTTATGAAAACAAGAGCCGAAATAAAAACGCCTGTTTTCGGGTTGGCGGCAAAGATAGTGCAAAAATCTTTAATGATTGTCAGGTTCTGTTTGAAATTCGCAATTTCATATATTCAAGATGAAGAATCGGTGTATTATCGGTTCCGGTGTCTCCTGATTATTAATTATTATCGCTACTTTTCGTTTCCGGACTGTTCCGGGAGGTTCATATCTTCGGTTTCTCTCTCTTTTTTAAATTTCAACCTTCCAAACCGGTAGGTAAAATTAATTCCGAATGAGCGATACTGCAATTGACGCTTATTTATTAAGGTGAAATTGTCTCCTGTAAGATTGGTTTTCAGATTTATATATTTGTTGAAAAAATTTGTTGCTGTTGCCGCAATACTTGCATTCTTAAACAGTTGTTTACGGAAAGCAAAGTTATAGCTGGTAAAGAAGGGTATCGAACCCTGGGCATTAATTCGCCTTGAGTTAAAGCTGCCAAACAATTCCAAAATCAGCGTGCTGTTCAGCTGATACGAGCCATTAATCGTTGTGCGGTAGCTAAATCCGTGAACATTTGCTACTGAGGAGATGCCTGTAAAAATGTATCTTTCAAAACCCGAAATATTGGTTCGGATATTTAAATTCTTCATGGCAGGAACTGAAGCAAATATATTCAGCCCGTAATTATCCTCCCGGCCGATATTTTGCCTTGTACTGACAGCCACATTGGTATAGGTCGTATCGCCGATAACGTAATTCGGATAATATCTGGTATAGGATTGTATATCATCGGTATTTCCACGATAAAACAGCGTTGAATTTATATTTGTGCCGTTTTCAAAATTTTTGTTGTAGCTAAGTTCAATCTTGTTTCCAACTTCGGGTCGGAGATTTGGATTTCCTGTGGTAATATTTTTGGGATCACTTGCGTTAATAAAGGGATTCAGATCCCGATATTCCGGACGCTCGATCCGATGGGTGAAACTGACCTTTATTGTTTGGTTATTCTTTAATGTGCGTGATAAAACCAAGGAGGGAATCAGCGTATTGTAAGGGGTAATAGTTACAGCTCCTGAATTTGTGAAGTTTGCTTTGCCACTGGTATATTCGTCTCTCACACCTGCCTTAATATCAAGCAATTTCAACAGTTTAAACGAGACTGACAGATAACCGGCATAGATGTATCTTTTGTAATTAAGTACCGAAGACTGGCTTGAATTAAAATCATAAAGGTTTGAAGCAGGATTGAGCAGATAGACATCCGATGTTCCGTTTATATTCTCCGATTGGCTCTTTGCTCCGGTTTCAAACATGCCATCCTTTCCAAGAGGTTGCGTATAATTCAAGGCAAAGGTCATCTCCTTTTGAAATCCCGGATTGTTTCCAAGGGTGCTGTTTAATGGGACATTAACCGATAATTCCTGTTGCGCCTGCTGATAGTGAGAAAAGTTATTTGCATTGGAAGAGATCCAGGAGAATTCCAATTCCTGATCTTTCTTTTTGAACTTCCTTCTGAAATTTAAACTATAATCAAGTATTTGTGAATGAGAATTATTGGAGGTATTTATGGCATCGTAAACATCGGATAGCTGATTTCCGGTGACATCCTCTATTTTGGTTTGACGATTTGCTGTTCCGACATTCTGGTTCGCGAAATAATTATATCCCATCGTTCCCGTAAGATTATTCTGAGGATTTATATCCCAGTCGAATCCAATGCCGGACTGCTCTCCGCTGCGACTGAAGCGGCCGGTGCCATCCTGAAGTAATTGGGTTGAACCAGACGAGTCATAGGATGAACGGTTCATGCTGGATATCGATGTTGAAAGCAATTGCCCGTTTCCGCCTACGAAAGCATTGATACCGAATTTCCCCTTCCGTAAATTCAGGTTGAACGAACCATTTTCGAGACGTGTGCCGGCCGATAACGCGATATTTCCGTTCACCCCCTGAGCCGTACTTTTTTTCATGATGATATTGATGAT
>Ga0364881_10471_pt1 | contig 16174 bp, 15 predicted proteins | sample ExccelJu500001D4_5_FD_206923 | JGI IMG/M metagenome (GOLD analysis project Ga0364881, IMG submission 206923) | Enriched cells from Trout Bog Lake Hypolimnion, Wisconsin, USA - BchlTB.July30.5000.01.D4 | ecosystem: Environmental > Aquatic > Freshwater > Lake > Hypolimnion/Profundal zone | place...
GAACTCACCCCAGCGCTTGGCAGTGCTGCGGCTTGCCGAGCCATGGGCCTGTGGCGCGGCGCCCCTGGCCGACACAAAGCACGCGCACACCGTACCGCCTTCGTGGGGCCGCCATCGGCGCCAAGGCCAGTGCGCCCACGCTCGCCGCTGGCCTTGAGTGAGGTGGAGCAATCCTTGGTGCTGCAAGCCCTGTGCAGTGAACGCTTTGCCGATACCGCTCCTGCGGCAGTGCACGCCACCCTGCTGGATGAAGGCACTTACCTGGGGTCAGTGCGCACCATGTACCGCTTGCTGGCTGCCAACGCCAGCAGCGCCGAGCGCCGCCGCCAACGCAGCCACCCGGCCTATGCCAAGCCGGAGTTACTGGCGCTCGCGCCCAACCAGGTCTGGTCGTGGGACATCACCAAGCTCAAGGGGCCGGCCAAATGGACTTGCTTCCACCTCTACGTCATCCTGGACATCTTCAGCCGCTACGTCGTAGGCTGGCTGATTGCGCCTCGCGAAAGCGCAGAGTTGGCCGAGCAACTGATTGCCGATACCGTGTCCCGTCACGATGTGCTGCCGGGTGCGCTCACGCTGCATGCAGATCGCGGCACCTCCATGCGCTCCAAGCCGGTGGCCAGTCTGTTGGTGGACTTGGACGTGGCCAAGAGCCACAGCCGTCCCTACACCTCGGATGACAACCCCTATTCAGAATCGCAGTTCAAGACCATGAAATACCGCCCTGACTTCCCGGAGCGCTTTGGCAGCATCGAAGACGCAAGAAGCCATTGCCAGACATTCTTTGCCTGGTACAACGGGCAGCACTGCCACTCAGGCATTGGCCACATGACGCCCCACAGCGTGCACTACGGGCAAGCACAGGCCATGCGCGAAATTCGCCAAGCGACGCTGAATGCGGCATTCAACTCCACGCCCAACCGATTCAAGGGAATCCGCCCTTGCCTAAAGCCCATGCCCACTGCTGCCTGGATCAACCCACCGCCAGACCAAAGGAAGCCGACTGAAACAGCACAACCCTGCACCGTAAATTTATGAAGCCAGGTGTAGCAAAGTCATTGACACATTCCGAAAGCGCAATGAGAATTTTGTTGTTTACCTTTAATCTTTCTCTTCCACCCAATCATTCAAAAAAACCAGATAGCTCACAAAACTCAATAACGGTAGAGCGAACGGATTTTCATGATTGACCATTTGCATATAGGTATACAAACTTGTTAACCTATTTGCATCTCAGCTTCTCAAGCACCCAAGCCTTTACATTTTAGAACTGTAATAAACTATCCTTTTTACATCTGAGTAATCAGCTCTATCAGACCCGCACTTTGTATCTCGTTTTGCTTTTCTGTTAAACCACTTTCTAGATATTTATCGTATATCGAGTTCATGCCATCGAAGGCGATAAGCAATACTCTACCCAATAATTCAGTGTCGATTTCCACAGCGCCAACGCCAGGGAAGCTTTTTCCAGCTAGCACTGAGACTATCAACGGGATGGATGGATCCGTTTGACATAAGAAGTAGGCCCACTCGGGCCATCGCTGACATAGCAAGCGAATGAATTGGCGGACGACGGGCACGTCCACGAGCTCAAGCGGATCGGAATCCCACCCCTCGAAGACGACACTGACCTGCTGGCGGTACTTCAGCGTATCTTCCTTTGTTGCCATCAGAAAACGGATCGACTTGTTCCACACCCGCTCCACGTCCTGCTCCTCGACTGACTGTCGGCTAATTAGCAAGATGACGGGGTGCTGAACGGCCGGGCGAAGCCGCATGGAGTTACGTGATTTCATGGCGAAATTTTAACGGCGCCAAACCGGATCCGTGATGCTTCCATAAATTTTATTCCACAAATGTCGAAGCCCTTTATTGATGTACCATCCCACTATTATCATACCGAATAATGGAATAATGTTTCCCCAAACTTTATATTCATTGCTCAGTTCGGTAAATGTTTTATAAATAATAGCCCCCCATATGCAGTAGAAAACCCCCATGGTGTTACACCAAAGCATTACGCGACCTCCGTCTAGTCCTCGAGCTTCCTTGCGCGCAAGGCATCCGGTGCAAACACATGCATTTTCTGGTATCTTGGTTTTACAAAAATGGACAAGTCATATTGAAATTTGAGTTTAATAAGGACTACTTTTCGGTTCAAGTAATAATTAAATTTTAATGTACTTTAACTAATGAGTATCCACACTCTTCATAGAATGATCTTGGGTTAAATTCAATACCAATTTCTTTACCAGCTTCTAAAGCAACAATATTAAATTCCTTTATAGTCTTAACAATATTTTCACGATTCCACTTTACCATTTGCCAAAATAGGATAAATGCTGAATAGCCTGATAATGAAAGCAATATTATGCTACCCACTGTTGACATATGTACGTTGCCTTCGTTTGTCTTAGTTAACGATATTTCTATGAAGCACATACAAAGAAACACACAAATAATCCAGACAAGCCACCAAAATGATAAACCAAACCATCCCATTAGTTTAGTGATTGCTGCGCTTTTGGAAATTCTTGTATTAAGATTTTCAGCATACATCACGCTTCCTGTTTCTTGATGTGTAGAGCCCCAGCCAATAATAGCTATCTGCCCAGGAGAAAAATCTATAGCATCAATTAACGGCCCTTCAAAGAAATCTTCTTTGCCATTTTCTCTTTTAACAAGAATTCTTTGCCTTGCATATCGGTAATAAACGTTGTTTTTTGTAACAACATCTTCCCATGTTTTTGATTGCAAGACTTCACCTTTTACGAAATTAAAAAACATTCAAATTCTCCTGTTTAATAATAACATTATTGACGTTCATGTGAAGTAATATCTTCTTTTCCCAAATATTCTGAATAATTCTTATCGTCCAGAAGTTTGAAATCTTCAACACCGAATGCAATTTTCATAACTGAGCAAAATTGCAGCAATGCGTTCTCCATTAATTCATGGCTCATTGCTCTTGTGGCACGACTTGATGTACTCTTAAAAATGTTGCAAGACAGCCAAGGACGAAAGTGGGACTCGATCCCATGTTTCGCTGCCCACTGAGGCCAACGTGGCTAAATACGCCCATCCCCTCGAAAAGGTAAAACGAGCAGATTTCCTCTTTTTGGGCAGGGCAAATATCAGTCAAAAAGGTCGAGTTGTCCTGGTTGGGTGGCGTTGTTCCAGAATACCGAGTCAGCGTACCTGGCCGCCAGCGCTTCCATGTCAATGTCTGGCGCTTCTTCGCTGAACTCAAACGACCCGAACATGTTCACGTGCTGCCAGGCCACCGGCGACATCCCTTGGATAAACGCGATGGCGTTCAGATCCCCGGCCGCCACCTTCTGTTCGTACACTTTGGACAACAGGGCCGTGTTGTAGTAGATGACCGCGTTGGCAATCAGCCGTGCGCAATCGTTCCAGACTTGCTGCTCAGTTTCTGTCTGAACCTTGAATTTCCCGCCGTTGATGAAAGCTACCGCTCGGCGGAACCGGTGATATGCCTCACCCCGATTGAGTGCCCTTTGTACGCTCTGGCGCAGTTCGACATCGTCAATGAAATCCAAAATGTAGATGGTGCGTAGTATGTTGTCCAACTCCCACAGAGCTTTTTTGGTGCTGTTTTGCCGGGCATAACTGCTGAGTTTGCGCACGATGGTGGTCTGGGTCGTGTCCTTTTGCGCCAGGGACGCCATGATGCGCTGGACATTGGGCCATTCACTTACGATCAAGTCCTCGTTGACCTTGTTGGCTGGTCGGATCAGCATGTCAGGTGGATACTGGCTTGGCAGGCTGAAACCCACCAGCGATGCCGTCTTCTTCTGCAAAGTCTTATAGCGGGGAGCAAAGCTGTAGCCGAAGGCATGCAGAATCCAGAAATTGACCTGGTTGGTGCCATGCGTATCCGTCGAGTGGCGTGTGGGCTTGATGTCCGACGTGTTGTTGTACAGCAGATCGAACACAAAATGGCTTTCATGCTCGTGCGTGCCGATGATTTTTGCATTGATGGGTACGTGGTTAGCGACCACGGTGCAGGCGCTCACCCCCTTGTCCCAACCGAAATACTTGGGTGAATACCTGGAATTGAAAGTGTTGATCTGGGTTTCAAACCGCTGGCCATCGCTGCTGGAATGCAACTCTTCCCGAATGTTGAATAGCTTGAACGCTGACAGCGCGGCCGTGGCATTGCTGATGGCGTCATTGGCAGCGTGCAAGGTTTCTGGCCGCAAGTAGCTGCGTGCAGTCGTAATGAGTGCAGGATGGCTCATGCCCGAGACCTCGGCCATCTTGCCCAAACCCATGTTGGTGCCGAACGCCACCACGCACGCCAGGATTTCGCGCGGGTCCGGTGCATGCTTGACGCCGCGATCGAGCACATGTTTGAAATCGTCCAGAAAATTCGCCTGCGTGTTCACAAAATGCAGCAGATCGGCAATGCCAATACCAGGCAACTGGCTGTAGAACGGTCCGTTACCTGGCTCCGGAGCCGTCGGATAGATCAGTGACCAGCGCTTTTTCTCTCCCTGGCCAACGACTTTGATATGGGCATTGACGCAGTCGGCCACTCGCTGATTGACTGCCACCAACCGCTCTTCTAGACTCGTGCGCAACCCGGCCAACGTTTCTGCAATGGGTGACTGCAAAATTTGCTGCCCGATCTCGGCAAGAACGGCATCTTTGTGGCTCCACCGGGCATCGCTGATCAGATCGTCTTCAAACTGGCGGAATTCATTACTATGGTTGACGTACATGTCTCCAGACTCCAGCGCGTTACGAAGCAGTCGATAGACTAAAAACTCGTACCGGTCTACGTCCAGAGTCTTTTGCTTTTTCTCGCCATCGCCCGATTGCGCAAACAGGTGCTTCTTGAGAGCCACAGGGACAACGGCTTCGGGAAATTTGGAGGAGTCGGCCTGCCGAAGCGACTTGTTCTGGCGCAGCAGCGTTTGCATTACTGAGATCGCACGCACCAACGGTGCGTCCTCGAGCCGCCCAGCAAAATCGACGTCACAGAAGAGGTGGCGCAAGTTGCGCTTGATGGTTGGCGACAACTTGGTGAAATAGCTCCACTCATAGTCCAGCTTGTCAAAGGCGACGTTTCGCAGGTAATTGGTCACTGACGGAAAGGCCGCTGGCTCCAGCATGCCGAAGGCACGTTCTTTGACTGCCGAAAACGGACTGTCACTTGCGATTGACGCATCCACAAAGAGGCCCAGCACTTCGCCGGCCGCCTTCAAATTGCTGGTGGCCTCTTCTGATGCCTGCAGCATAGCCACCTTTGCCGCCAGTTTGGCTTGCTTGTCGAATTGCCCGACCAAGTGAATGAACGCCTCAATCAGGTTGTCGTTGATTTGGCGAAACCGGTGGAAGGCAAAGCACAATAGATACAGGCGTACCGTGGCGGTGTCCATGCGACGCAGCTTGTAGACAGTGTAGAACTGGACCAGACCGGCGTAATACTTGATGCTCTCACCGGACAAAGTGGCATCAATCAGAAATTTTTGGGCGAAGGAATGCAGGGGCGCCAACTGCTTGCGGCGATCCACCTCCTGGCGCAGTTCCTTGTTGCTGAAGTCGTTGGCCTCGTGCTTCAGGACATTGATCAGATGGATTTTGTCGTCGGCATGCAGCAAAGTGTTGAGCGACAGCTGGAGGTTGGCGGGCAGGGAGGCATCCAGTTTGCTGGTCACACGTTTGCGTTCATCGATGACGGCCTGGCTCACCAAATCCTGCAAAAACGTGTACCCCGGCGCAACCAAGTGCTGGTTTGACAAGTGTTCCAACACCTCACGCAAAATGAATTTTGGCTGGGTAGACAGCATCGCAGAACGTTGTGCGAACGCGATCAGTGCCTGCTTCTCATCGCCGCCACAGAGGCGGTAGCCTAAAAGGCCAAGGATGATTCTTTGCTGTGCCAGGCGTGTGGGCTTGGACAAATGACCTACCTCGGACATCAACCTGCCTGGGTAATAGCGCGTCAGGATATGGTTGATGTCCGGTCGAACGTGGTCAAGGCTGACAACAAAAAACTGTGCCTTGGCTTTGAAGTAACCCAGTTGCAATACCAAATGGACGCCCGCCGTGATGGTGCGAGCGACGTCGATCGTAGCTCGCTCTTCAGGACTCAACTCGAAGCGGATATGTCGTTCAACTTCGGTGAAGTGCGGCATGCCAAATAGGCTGTCAATCTCCTCGGTGCAGAGAATGGTGAGGCGCCTTGAAACCTGTGTTTTGGTGCTTTGCAATGCGGTCTAGCTCCTATGGAGCGCGAATGTGAAATGGGGATCAGCGAGGCGCTGGAGAGTAATGCAGATATTGGTTGTCCAGCCTGCCATTTCGCACGTAATTTGAGCAGTGCAGCGGCAAGAAGTGGGTTGAAGTATTGTGCTTTTAAGCGTGCTATTGCGATAATCTTTCTTATCACAGTCGTAATTTCACTATTCTCAACTGGCATCCATGAAAAATCTGCCGATGTCTCTACCGTCCGGATTGGGAAAAGAGGAACGCCCGGACGGCTTCCCCGGTGAAGCCGAACTGGCCGCCTTGCGTGGCTGGTATGCAGGTCTGTCGTCGCGTGATTCCGTGGCACGCTACCTGGAAACACAAAAGGTCCCTGGGGAGTCGACACGGGGAATGATTGGGAGCATTCGCCGCCAACTGATAAGCATTGCCCGCCAGCGACACCGGGCTGATTTGGTGGCCCTGCTGGACCATCCAGTAAATGAGCGTGCCCAACACGCAAGAACCGTTGCTCATGCCATCGAGGCGCTGCGCGTTGCCCCTGAGCCTGTGCCCAGGATTACCGACGACGTGAGCCTGTGGCTCTCAGTTCGTGCGGCCAACGCCCTATACGCCAAAGACATCAAGACCTTGGCACAACTGACGGTGCGGGTACCCAGGCGTCGGCGCTGGTGGACGGTGGTTCCTGGGATGGGAGCACAAGGGGCGCGCCAAATCGAAGCCTTCTTTGCGGCCCACCCGCAATTGACCGAACGGGCGCGGGAGTTGATGGTCAGTGAAACAGTACAGACAGTTTTTCCGTGGGAGCGCCTGCAAGTGCCGGAAGAACTCAACGGCACGCAAGGCACTTTCCGTGGGCCGCCATCAGGCTGCACGCTCGGTGCCGACAATGACTACGAGGCGGTACAGGCTTGGCTGGCATTGCACGAATCCAGTGCGACAAAACGAGCTTATCGCAAGGAGGCCGAACGCCTTATTCTGTGGGCCGTTGTTGAGCGTGGACGGGCACTGTCGTCGCTCACAACCGAAGATGCGACGGCCTACCGGGGATTCTTGCGCAACCCCACACCACGCAGCCGCTGGGTTGGACCACCACAGACACGGTTTTCTGCGGAGTGGCGGCCATTCGCGGCCGGGTTGTCACCCCGTTCCACGGCATATGCCTTGAGGTAACAGGCCGGTATTCCCCATCTTGCGGCAGCAGTCCATCGCTGGCATCGTCAGCCGCATGGAACCAATCCCCAACTTTTTAGAAGTCGCCCAGCGTCGAGCCAGCGCACCCTTGATCCGCCATGGCAAAGAGTTCTGGCAACAAGCAGTGCACGACCATGAGACTTCAGGTCTAAGCCTGAGTCAGTTTTGTCTGGAGCGTGGATTTGCCAAGGCGACCTTTTTCCAATGGCGCAAGGCCCTGAAGCAGCAAACTCAGTGCGGCTTGCCGGCACAACAACCTGAGACCCAATCGCTGCCGGGTTTTCTGGCTGTGCCCTTGGGGTCGATTCAGACCGGCCCGGCCACCCAGTCGCCACAGGTCTGCACCCGAAGCGATGCCGAACATCACTGCAATGACGCCAAGATAGCCATCAAGCTCGGTGGCGTTGATGTGGTCCTCAGCGGCCACTATGCCGATCGTGTCATGCGCATCATCACCGAGCGCCTGAGCAGCGGCGGCTTTCGGTAGGGCTGGCCATGCTGGTGAACTCCAATACCTGCGCATGGATCTGCGAGCATCCGGTGGACATGCGCAAGTCCATTGATGCCCTGGCCGTTCTGGTGGAGCCCCTGTTCAACGCCAACCCGCTTTCGGGCCATCTCTTTGTCTTTCTGTGCCGCCACCGCATCCGCGTCAAGATCCTCTACTGGGACCGCACCGGCTTTGCACTTTGGTACAAGCGCCTGGAAGGTGCGCGCTTTGCACACCCCGGCGAGATCGCCAAGACAGGCCTGAACATGGCGCAGTTGTCGGCCTGGCTGGAGGGCATGCCGATTGCGCAAAGCAGCTTCAAAACGGTGAACGCAACGCGCGTCAGTTGAGCCGTTTTAGTGGGTAATGTCCGCTCTCTGCAAGGGCGTTTTTATTGACGATTTCTCCTCTCATTTTGTCAACTTCTGCCTCGCTAAAACGTTAATGGGAGATGCTCGCTTTAGCCCCTTTGAACGTCGACATACTGCCTGATGATTGTGCAGTTTTGAAGGGGCTCCTGGTTAAGCTGCATGCGCAATATGGCGCCGCCATTGAGGCCATGCACCAGCAGATATTGAAGCTGCGTCATGCCCAGTTTGGGGCCAGCAGTGAACGCCTGAGCACCCAAACCGATCTCTTCGCAGAGATACTCGATTTGCCACTGCCGCCCGTGGTCAAGCAAAAGATTTCGTACGAGCGCCAACGCAAGGGCCGCCCTGCATTGCCAAAGGACTTGCCACGCCAACGCATCGAGTACCACCTCGATGACCAACAGATGGCCGAGTTCGATAGCGTCAAACCCATCGGCGAGGAAGTGAGCGAGACCCTGCAGTACACGCCGGCACGTCTGGTGGTGCTGGAGCATGCCCGCATCAAGTACGCCTGCACCAAGGATGGCCAGAGCACGGTGCGTACGGCTTATGCACAACCATCGCCATTGCCCAAGTGCAATGCCGACGCCAGCCTGCTGGCACAAATACTGACGGCCACCTTTGCAGACCACGTGCCGCTGAACCGTCAGTCCATGATTTTTGGACGCCACGGCTTTCCTGTACCGCGCTCCACCTTGGATGACTGGAAGCTTGGCAGTGCCGAGTTGCTTGAGGTCCTGCGGGCACCGCTGATTGCACACACCTTGTCGGCACCACGCCTGCACAGCGACGACACCACCGTGCAACTGCGCGATGCCAGCAAGGACACCACGCACACCAGCAGACTGTGGGCCTATCTGGGTGCTGGCCAGCGCCAGGATGACCAGGGCCAATGGGTAGAACACCCACCCTCAGTCGTCTTTGAGTTCACCAGGACACGTCAGGGTATCCATCCGCAGCGGTTCCTGAAGGACTACCGCGGTTACCTGCAGATTGACGCCTATTCGGGCTACGACGCCTTGCTCAAATCCGGTGACATTGTGGCAGTCGGTTGTATGGCTCATACAAGAAGGCATTTCTTTGAGGTGGCCCGCAAAGACCCCAACCCGCAAGGTCTGGCGGCACAGGCGCTGGCCTGGATTGCCAAGCTGTACGAGATCGAATCGCACATCAAGGAGCATCCACCCGACAAGAAGCTGCTGACCCGGCAAACCCAGTCGCGCCCGGTGCTCGATCAGTTCCATACGTGGCTTGTGGGTCACGCTCCCGGCATTCCGGCACGCAGCGAATTGGGGCAGGCCTTTGGCTATGCATTGCGGCAATGGGAAACCTTGGTTCGCTACACCGAAGACGGCATCCTGATGCCCGACAACAACCTGATCGAGTCGGCAATACGCCCGGTTGCAGTCGGAAGACGCTCATGGTTGTTCCTGGGGGCCGAGCGCGGTGGCCATGTCGCCGCCACCATGTACTCCCTCATCGGCACCTGCCGGCTCAATGGGGTGGAGCCGTATGCCTGGCTTTGCGATGTGCTCAAGCGCCTGCCCAACCACCCAGTGACTAAACTCGCTGAATTGCTGCCGTTCAACTGGAAACGGCAATCCATCAATCGAACTTGACAGCCCTTCTCGGGGCTGCGCGGAGCAACCCAATGGACTGGCACAACCTGATGTCTACTTTGGCCACCCAGGCCACCGACCTGGAGCTGCTGCAGCTTCAAACCGCAGTGGAACATCTGCTCTCGCAACCCGCTCGCATGATCGCAATCCGCCAGCAGCTTCACGTCGGCCAGACAGTTCAATATCTGGACGTGCGCGACAACCGCATGCATGCCGCAAAGGTCATTGAGTTCAAGCCCGATCAACTGATGGTTCATGCATCCCATGACGGCAAGTACAAATGGATTCGCTACGCAGCCATTGGGCTGGATCCTTCAGTAAAGGTCGCGCAGCAGCCCAAAGAGGTCCTGCCAAGCAGAGAAGACTTTGCTCTGGGCGATACGGTGAGCTTCGAGGGGCGCGACCTGATTCGCAAGTTCGGCAAGATCTCACGGATCAATCAGAAGACCGCATCCATCGTCTGCGAGGACGGCCATGAGTGGCGCGTCTCCTTTGCCCTGCTTCAGCGCGTCATGAATGTGTAGCCAGTCCACCTAGCGAACTGCGCTCATGCGCACAAGATGGGGAATACCGGCCAGTTACGCCTTGAGCGTAATTGGCGCCATGTTCCGCTGGCTGATTGAGCAGCGCTATGTGGTGGCTAACCCGTTTTCCGGCATCAAGGTGCGCGGTAGCGGTCGCAGCACGCCCATGGATGAAGGGCGCGTGTTCTCGGAGGGTGAGTGGGCCATTATCCGAGCCGTAGCCAATGGGTTGGAGTGGTCATACGGATGGAAGCTTGCGGCAGCTCAGCGGCTGCGCTTTGTTCTGGACTTCGCGTATGCCACGGGTCTGAGGTCCAGTGAGTTCGTGGGGGGCACCCTAGGACAGATTGAAACGGATGCACAAGGAGACCAGTGGCTCAAGCTGGTCGGCAAAGGCAGCAAAGCGGGGAAGGTGGCGTTACCCCCGCTAGCTCGCGTGGCACTGGACCACTACTTGATGCAGCGAGGTGTACCAACGACGCCCGCCATGTGGAAGCCGTCCACCCCGCTCATTGCCGATCTGCAGGCCGACAATGGCCAGGATCGCATTACTTCGACCAGGTTGTGGAACGTCACCAAGCGATTTTTCGAAACCACAGCGGATGCCATTGAGTCTGAGTCGCCGAAGACTGCCGAAAAGCTTCGTCGGGCAAGTCCCCACTGGATGCGCCACACCCACGCCACGCATGCTTTGGCCCGAGGTGCCGAACTGACTACCGTCCGCGACAATTTGCGCCATGCATCGGTATCCACCACATCGGTTTATCTGCATACCGATCAGGCCAAGCGGGCACGGCAAATGAGGGAAGCTTTTGGGTCACCAAACGCCTAGCGCCTCAATGAACCAAGGGTTGGCACATCTACCCCAATGTGTCATTGAAAAGCTTATCAGCTTATGATAAGCTTTGGCATGGTTTCACAACGTTCACCGGCCATTGGTTTGGAATATTTGCTTGGCTTGGATGGCAATATTGAAGTTCAAAATGATGCAGGCTACTGGGTCAAGATGGAAGTTTCGAGTGTGGATGTGACGGCTGAGCGACCGCACGGCATCAGGTACAGCTTGACACTTCATGCGCCGGACAACACTCGACTAATTGGTTTCGACAATGCCCATAGTGTGAGGCCAGCAGGCTCGCGGTTCAAGCATGCTGGTAAAAGGTTCCCGTACGACCATCGCCATCGACACGCTCTGGATGAGGGTGTGTTGTATGAGTTTGACACCGCTTACCAGTTGGTCAGTGATTTTTATGCTGAAGTTGATCGCGTTTTGAAAGAGGTCAGTCCATGAACAAGGTATTGAAGTTTGGTATTGCGCCAGTGCCTATGCAGCGTGCACGGTCGCTGGCCATTGCGGCTGGAACACGCCAACGCGCCAAAGACGAACCCAACGTTTGGTTCCCCTCTGTGACCGCCATGGCAAGAGTCTTGTCAGATGAGAACATGGCGTTGCTCAAGGTCATTCGTGAGAGTCACCCAGACTCCATGGATGCCTTGGCCAAAGCCGTGGGAAAACATGTGCCCAACGTTTCGCGGTCGTTGCACACCATGGCTCAATATGGATTGGTCACACTAACCAAGCATGGTCGAACGGTGATGCCCCAAGTTACCTCCGAGCGAGTTACGGTAGATTTCTCCTGGGGTGGCTGACATTGCATTCAAATGAAATCAACCACTCATTGAAACCGATTGACAGACGTCACAGCGAATAAATTGGGTGGTTTCCTTTTTTTTGTTTGGGGTATGCAAAAGTAGCCAATGTTGGGCAAGCCGCCCCAGCCTCAGGTGCCCTGCGGATCGGTTTTTCCATCACCTAAAGAGAGCCGCGCATGTCAACGACAGAAGCAGAATTCATCCAGTTACGTGCTGAGAATGACGCGCTGAAGGCCCTGCTTGCAAAGCACGGTATCGAGGTACCGCAACCATCTAAATTCAACATTGGCGATGCTGCGCTGCAGCCTAGTGCGAACGGATTGTCGCCAACGGCAAAGGTTCAGCTCTTCCGACGACTCTTTCGCGGGCGGGATGATATCTATCCAGTTCGCTGGATAAACAAAGCGGGGAAGCCTGGGTATTCGCCCCTCTGCGCCAACAAATGGAAACCCGGCGTTTGCAAATTGCCAGTAATAAAATGTAGCGCGTGCAGTCATAGCCTGTATGCGCCCATCACTGACGACATCATTCGCCAGCATCTTAGAGGCGAGATTACCGCCGGCGTATACCCACTATTGGTCGACAACCGATGCCATTTTCTTGCCATCGACTTTGATGACGCGCACTGGCGCGAAGATGCCCGTGCGGTGTTACAAACCTGCCTCGACAATGCTCTCCCCGCAGCGCTGGAAATATCGCGCTCCGGCGAGGGAGCTCACCTTTGGCTATTCTTTGCGAACGCAACACTCGCAAGAGATGCGCGACGCCTTGGCGCGGCGTTGATCAGTGCGACTTGCGCCCGCACTCGCCAATTGGCCCTTAAATCGTACGACCGCCTGTTCCCGAATCAGGACACCATGCCGAAGGGCGGATTTGGCAACCTGATCGCCTTGCCGTTACAAAAGGAACCCCGTGACCTTGGACGCAGCGTCTTTGTCGACGCGAACTTGCAGCAACTTCCTGATCAGTGGGCGTTCCTTGAAAACATCAGGCCCCTACCGCAAAGCCTTATCGAAACGGTGTTGACCAAACTGGTTGGGGACCGCCATCCGCTCGACATCGCCTATGCCGAAGTTCCGCAAGAGAACGTTGACGCCCCATGGGTACGACCGGCTAAGCCTGATGTCAAACTCAACGGCATCATGCCCAAAGCGGTGAGGGCCACAATGGCCGCCCAATTGTTCATCGAAAAGGCTGGCCTCCCGCAACCTTTGATGAACCGCTTAATCCGTGTTGCGGCGTTCCAAAATCCGGAGTTCTACAAACTTCAGGCCGCGCACAGGTCCACATGGAACACACCCCGGATCATTAGTCGCGCAGAAAACCACGAAAAATTCCTGTCGTTGCCGCGAGGTTGTCTGAGCGACGTCGAGGCCTTGCTGGCCACAAATAGAATTGAACTCCGTCTCGAGGACGCGCGTTCAGTTGGGCAACGAATGAACGCTACGTTCAATGGCGTGCTGCGTCCGGATCAGCAGGAAGCCCTCGAAGCTATTACAAAACATGATTTCGGTATGCTCATTGCTCCCACCGCGTTTGGAAAGACGGTCACCGCAGCAGCCGTTATCGCCAAGAGAAAGGTCAGTACCTTGGTGATTGTCCACCGCGCTGACCTTATGCGGCAATGGCAGGAGCGGCTTGGCAGTTTCGTCGGGTTGGACGACCAAAAAATTGGACTGATCGGCGCCGGGAAAAAGAAACCAACCGGCATGCTCGATATTGCAGTGATTCAAAGCCTTGCGCGCCGCGATGATCTGCCAGAACTGTTCAGCCAATACGGGCAGGTAATCATTGACGAGGCACATCATTTAACGGCCGCAACATTCGAAGCGGTATTGAAGCAGGCCAACTCACGCTACGTCCTGGGGCTCAGTGCCACCCCTGTTCGCAGTAACGGGCACCATCCGATCATTTTCATGCAGTCGGGCCCCGTCAGGCATATTGCAAAACGTCCGGCACATGTACCGGATCAGCTAATGGTTCGGGTCCGTCATCTTCCGACTCCGGCCATCCCGTCGAACGCCAGTATTCAAGAAGTCATACGGTTGCTGTCCGTGGACGCCGATCGAAACGCACGTATCGTCGCCGATGCGACCACTGCCTTGAATAATGGGCGTAAGGTGCTGCTGCTGACCAAAAGGACGGAACACCTTGACCTGTTGCACGCGCAACTGGCGAATGTCAAGTTCCCATGCTTCATGCTGCACGGTCGCATGAAGACAAAGGAACGCCAGGCGATCATCAAGGCCCTGGCGGAGTTGCCGCAGGACGCACCGCACATACTGCTGGCCAGCGCCCAGCTGGTCGGCGAGGGTTTTGATCATGCGCCGTTGGATACTCTGATCCTGACGCTGCCGATCTCATGGACAGGAACGCTGCAGCAATACGCCGGGCGCCTACACCGTGACCATGCGGACAAGAGCGACATCTTGATTTACGACTACGTCGAACAGGATCATCCGCAACTCTACAGGATGTGGGAAAAACGGCAGCGGGGTTATCGGGCGATGGGTTATCAAGTGGATTTCGATCAACAGCAGTTACGCATTGGTTCCCTATAGCGGAAAAGTTGGCCAGAATCTGTTGTTACATCTAGATTCGACGCTTTTGTCCCTCTCCTGGCTCTGAAATCTGCTCGTTTTACCTTTTCGAGGGGATGGGCGTATTTAGCCGATTCGTAGACTGCGATGGGCAGGGGATCTTTGCGCCATACCTCAAACTGGGGTGCCCCAACCCACACCAAAGGCTCCTGAAACAACAGCCGGCCGCGCTGTGGCTTGTCCCGTGACACCAGTGCCAAGTCCAGGTCGCCGCGTACCACCTTGGGTATGAGCGATGTGGACTGCTCACAGGTCAATTCAATCTCCACGCCATGGGCCCACTGCGGTCATACGTTCTGATCGTCTGCATTGCAAGTCCACGCACTAAGCGGGTATCCACGACAGTCCGCTTATTGGCGGTCCATGTGTACCACTCAGTCCAAGAGGAGCGGAGCATCCCGGGCGGGGGAACCATGAAGCTCAATTACGCTGACCCAAGTAGCAGAACGCCCCAAGGATGGAAAAAAATTTCCCGCCCTGATTCAAATTCGTGCCGGCCTGGGCCATGACTGAGATTACAAGGTTTCGCCCTCCAAGTCTGTGGCGGCTACGTAGACTCCGCGGAGCTTGCGGTGCTTGAGCCGGTAGGCCAGTTGCGGCCGCGTCATGCCCAGTAGGCGTGCGGCTTCCGATAAATTACCCTTGGCACGCGCCACTGCCAGGTCCAGCACCAGCGCATCAATATCTTCCAGAGCGCTGCCACTGTTCAGAATGCGGGCGCACAAGTCCGCGTTCTGCGCGCTCGGCATTTTGGCCAGATGGCCGTGCGCGTCCAGGCTGGTCTGCAGGGCATCGGGCTGGGTTGGGAACAGGTGCTCCACCTCCACCATGCCGGACTGGCTGGCCAGGATCACGCCACGCTCCACCAGGTTTTCCAGTTCGCGCACATTGCCCGGCCAGCCGTGTTGCTGCAGCGCCTGCAGCGCACGCTCCTCAAAGCCCAGCACGCGCTTGCTGTGCAGCGCGCAAAAGCGCGTGAGCATGGCCTGGGCCAGCGGCTCGATGTCGGTCTTGCGCTCGCGCAAGGGCGGAATGCAGATTGGGTAGACGTTCAGGCGGTACAGCAGGTCTGCGCGGAAGCGCCCGGCCAGCACCGCCTGTTGCAGGTCCACATTGGTGGCCGCCACCAGGCGCACATTCACCCGGCGGGTGCTCTCGCCGCCCACGCGTTCGATCTCGCCCTCCTGCAGCACGCGCAGCAGTTTGGCCTGCGCTGCCAGCGGCAGCTCGCCCACTTCATCGAGCAGCAGGGTGCCGCCATCGGCGCGCTCAAAGCGGCCTATGCGCATGGAATGCGCACCGGTGTAAGCGCCCCTCTCCACGCCAAACAATTCGGCCTCCACCAGCTCAGCGGGTAGGGCGGCGCAATTCACCGCAACAAAGGGTTTGTCGGCCCGGCTGGAAAGTTCATGCAGCGCGCGTGCAAAGCGCTCCTTGCCCACGCCGGTCTCGCCGGTGAGCAGCACCGTGGCCTGGGTGAACGCTACCT
>Ga0364881_10619_pt2 | contig 16117 bp, 14 predicted proteins | sample ExccelJu500001D4_5_FD_206923 | JGI IMG/M metagenome (GOLD analysis project Ga0364881, IMG submission 206923) | Enriched cells from Trout Bog Lake Hypolimnion, Wisconsin, USA - BchlTB.July30.5000.01.D4 | ecosystem: Environmental > Aquatic > Freshwater > Lake > Hypolimnion/Profundal zone | place...
GCTTAGCCGGATGACGTTGTCTGAAGCTGCGGGAATGGGTGTGGGGGTTATCTGAAGTGCCCCCTGGGAAGCAGATGAATTGAAACCGGAAATGGGAACGGGCGCCGATGGATGGAAACCTGTGTTTTCAGGAGGTTTAAATTTAAGTTCAATTCCATCAGCGTAAAAAGAGTTGAAGAGAATCGCAAACAGAAAAGAGAAAATGAAAAGGCCCCAAGCTTGAGAGATAATTTGATAACGGGAAAGGGACGATGAGAATTTAAAATTATTTTTCGAATCAGTCGAATAACGGAATGGTTTCATAAGTAATTCTATTTTAGGGTTGTGAAGGAATATTTCAAGAAATAGCCTTTGAATAGCCGGCGTCTATTCCGGGAAACGATTGAATATGGCTTGTTAATCTCGTCGAGATGAGTGAAAAACAAGGACAAGCCAAGGTTTCCTTCTTGAATTCTACTGGTCGATCTCCGAATTAAATGTAGAATATGCCACGAATTTCAAGGAGCTTTCCATGGCCGACCAAATCAAGATATCACGGCAAAATATTTTCGTTATAGCCTTTTTCGTTTTTTTGATTGGGCTTTTAAGCCTTCTTTTTTCTCTCCTGGAACCTTTCCTCAGGTCTTTCGTTTGGGCCACGATTTTCGTCATGGTGTTTTATCCCTTTTATTCCTGGCTTTTCCACCGGACGGGAAGACGTTCGAGCTTGGCGGCCTTGATCGCCACTCTTGTGGTCATGGCTTTTCTCGCCTTGCCGGGTTTTTTCATTGTCATTAACTTGGGAAGGGAACTGCCCCGGGCTTACGCTTTCCTATCCACGGCCCAATGGGATGAAACGAGTCAGTGGTTCATGGGGAAGTTGAAAGACTTCAACGTTGGTTCCTGGCTTCAAAACTGGGGGATCGATTCAAGTCAGTATGAAGTTGTCATTCAAAAACAGATATCCACCGCCTTGGAGAATTTTTCTCACTTGGTTTTACAAAAATTTTCGGAGGCTTTTCAAAACCTCGCGGGATTTTTCCTGGAGGTGGCTTTCGTTTGTGTCGCGCTTTTCTTTTTCTTCCGGGACGGAGCCCGGCTGGCCTTGCGGGCGACGGAGTTATTGCCCCTTGAGAAGAACCACCGCGAAAAAGTCGTTCATACTTTTTCTGTGACGGTGACGGCGGTAGTACGGGCCATATTCCTCACGGCTTTGGCTCAGGGTGTCATGGCGGGAATAGGTTTTGTGGTGGCGGGTGTGCCGGTTCCCATCCTTTTAGGATTAGTGGCCTTTGTGAATTCTTTCATTCCCTTCTTAGGGGCGGCTTCCGTGTGGATCCCGGTGACGATTTGGCTTTTTTATCAAAACCAAACCTTTGCGGCGGTGGGTCTTATCCTTTGGGGCATTGTTATTACGTTCGTGGATTACGTGATGAAGCCTTGGATAATTGGGAGCGAGGCGAAACTTCCCCTGTTTTGGCTCTTCTTTACCACTATTGGTGGCTTGAAAGTTTATGGCATTCTCGGGATTTTCCTGGGCCCCATTATTCTTTCCTTGGGAATTGCCTTTCTGGCCATTTATCGGGAAGTCTATCTGGATTTGAAGAAACCCGTTTCCCACCGGGGGAATTCTAACCCTTAAAGACCCTTGTTTTTGTTGGAAACGCTTTTTAGTGTTCTCGATAGTTGCATTCTATTTAAGAAACCCCAAGAATACTGGAAGTTCGCCCCTTACCCTTTTTTTAGGAGAATATATGCGTTACCGTTGGCTGGGAAATACCGGGCTTCGAGTCAGTGAAATCGGTTTTGGCGCTTGGGCCATCGGTGGAAAATGGTGGGGTCCCCAGGATGACACGGACTCCCGTTTGGCCCTTCATAAAGCCCTGGACATGGGCTGCACCTTTATTGATACCGCATGGGTTTATGGGGATGGGCACAGCGAAAAATTAATCGGTTCGGTCCTTCAAGAACGCCACGAAAGACCGGTGATCGCCACGAAAGTACCTCCTAAAAATTGGAATTGGGACAACAAATCCGGAACCCCTCTTTCCGAAACTTTCCCCTCCGAGTGGGTGGTGTCCAAAGCCGAGGAATCCCTTGGAAATTTGGGAGTGGATTGCCTGGATGTCTTGCAAATGCATACCTGGCATCAGGAATGGAATCATCAGGCAGAACCTCTTTTGCAGACCGTTGCCCGTCTGAAACGGGATGGAAAAATCCGGGCCTTTGGCATTTCCTTGAGGGATAAGGGACCGGAAGAAGCCAACGATTTGATCCGTTGGCGGCAGGTGGACAGCCTTCAGATTTTCTTCAACCTTTTCTACCAGGATCCAATTTGGAAAGTTTTTCCACTGGCCCAACAATATGGAGTGGGTGTTATCGCGCGTGTCCCTATAGCCTTTGGAGCCTTGAGCGGGCGATTTACTCCCCAGACGCGTTTCTACGGGGATGACCATCGACGGAATCTTTATGCCGGGGAAGGGCTGAAGACCGCCTTAAGGAAAGTTGAAAAATTGAAATTTCTTGCCTCTAAATCCATGTCGCTCAGTGAAGCGGCGATTAAATGGACCTTAAATTATCCGGCGGTTTCCACTTCCATCCCCGGGATCCGTAATTTAAACCAAGCGACCATTAATTGCGCCGCGGGTGATGGAGAAAGAATTTCTACTCCAACCGTTCGAAAATCTGAAAAATTATACCGGTCTAATTTTGGACTTCCAATCACGACCCTATCCTCCGATGACGGAATCCAAGCCGTTTTTATGTCCGGTGTTCGTTTGATAAAGTCCTCGAAGCGGAAGCTAAAGAAAGTTCCGGGGAAAAGAAACCAGGCACGGAAGTCCTTAAAAATTCGAAAGACGTTGAAAAAAGGCCGTTCAAAAAAGAAAAAAAAGTGATAAAACCCTGGAAAAAAAACAAGCAGACAGTGGATTATGACTGTGGTTTTTTCCAGGTTCAGGTCCATCAAAGCGCATCCCCCACCACCGGCAAGGAACACCCCTTTTATGTTCTTTCCACGAGAAACTGGACCAATATCGTCGCGCTTACCGGGGATCAAAAAGTCCTGATGGTTTCCCAATACCGCCATGGAACGGGCGAGGTGAGCCTGGAAATTCCAGGCGGAGCCGTGGACCTTCATGAAGAACCCTTGAAAGCCGCTCAAAGGGAATTACGCGAAGAAACCGGTTACGAATCCACCCAATGGCATTTTCTTGGGCAAGTCCGCCCCAATCCGGCCATCTTGAGCAACACCTGTTACTTATATTTGGCTTTGGACGCGAAACATGTGGGGGAGTTGGATTTGGACGAAGCGGAAGAACTGGAGGTTAGCCTGCATGACGTAAAGGAAATTCCCCGCCTTATTCGAAGAGGCCAAATCCAGCATTCGCTCGTTATCGCCGCTTTCCATTTATTTGACCTTTTCCAAAAATAAAAACCCGGCAAAATTTGAAAAAAACATTTTTAGAGCCCTTTCCGCCCAATATGTTAAGCAGTTCAGGAGAGGAAATGAAAAACTCAAAAGACCCACTTGCGGGTGTTTCAAAAGAGGAGTAGCGTAGTTTCACGATTATTTTCCCATATTTGTCCCAATATGAAAGAGGTGTTTTATGTCCCGTGTTTGTGTTTTCATCGATGGCAGCAATCTTTATTTTGCGCTCAAGCGCAATAACAAGATGACACGTGTGGATTATTACCAATTTTCCCTCGCCCTGACTGGAGACCAGCGGAAATTGATCCGAACCTACTATTACAACGCGGTGTTTGACGCGGCCCACTTTTCCGAAAAGGCCAAGAGCCAGCAATCCTTTTTTGATTCCTTGGATCGCACGCCTTATTTGGAGCTTCGGTTGGGAAGAATCATTCAAAACCGGGAGGGGCACCGGATGGAGAAGGGCGTGGATGTACGCATGGCCGCCGACATGGTTTATTACGCCGCCAGGGATTTTTACGACACGGCCATCGTGGTGACCGAGGATCAAGATTTTTCCCCTGCCATGGGGCTGGTCAAGGAACTGGGCAAGCATGTGGAACTGGCGGTATTTCCCGATGCCCAGAGCCGGGAAATGATCCGGGTGGCGGATAAGATCTTGAGTTTGGATGAAATCGTCAACAGCCAAGCAGCCCATATTTTCCCGCCGTCCCAAAACGCGGAAGAACGCGCGCCGGACGCCGAAATGGCATTCGGCGTTTAACTTTTACAAAGATTTAATTTTTAAAAATCCCCGGGTCCCCTCCGAGGCTTTTGTTTTTCAAAAAACCCGATTGCCAAAAAGATCTAGTTGTTTGTCTCCGAAGAGTCCCCTCCACCTTGTTTTTAACCCCCATTTTTCCTTGAAAAATTTTACTTTCTTGTAAAGCGATTCCACGTAACTTTCCGGGGGATAGGCTCGGGATCCGTAAAGCTTCAAAGTCTGCTCGAAAGCCAGCCGGTTGTATTTTTTCAGCACATGGTAATAGTAGCCTTTGACCACCTGTCCCCGAAGCCTCAGGACGTTGTAAACAAAATAATCCACGCCTATTTCAGCTCCCATTTGGATCATTCCCTCGATCGCCTCATCCGTATCCGTCAGGAAGGGGATAATGGGCATCAAGTGAATCCCACAGGGGACGCCATAGGCTTTTAACCGACGGAGGGCTTCCAGGCGCCTTTCAATAGTAACCGCGTGGGGCTCCAGAAATTTCTGCAAATATGGATCCAAAGTCGTCAAAGTCATGGCCACGCCCCCATTCGCCCGGTCCACTACTTCCTTTAAAACGTCTAGATCCCTCAAGACCAGGTCGGATTTGGTGGAAAAAACAGCAGGCCAAGAATACTTGGCCAGGAGCTTGAAAGCCCCACGCGCCAAACCGTATTTTTTCTCGGCGGGCTGGTAAGGGTCGGTGGCCGCGCCCAGACTGATCCAGTCCCTTTTCCTCCGTGGATTGGAAAGTTCCCGTTCGAGCACCTCCAACAGGTTCATTTTGACTTGTATCTTCCTTTGAAAATCAAAAGAGTTTTGGAAACCCAGGAACCAATGGGTGTATCGGGCGAAACAAAAGGGGCACCCGTGACGGCAGCCACGGTAAAGATTGAGGGTGTAAAAGAAAGGTTTGGGACTATAAGGAAGGCGGGTGTGATGAAGGGCGGATTTCACTTTGATTTCAATGTATTCCACTTCCCGAGGATCATCATCCACTTCGGTATAAGTGGGCGAAAAAGAAGTTGAAAGAAGAGGATCCAACATAAAAAACCATCCGGTGAAAATCAAGTTTTCTTGGGAGGAAGAATAATGAAAAGGTATTTCCCCAGCTTGCGGAAACAAGGGAACGGAATGCTAAGACATAGTTATCACCACAAGAATTTTAAGTTTTGAATGTAAGACCGGCTAGCGGGGGCTGAAGACACCCACAACTTTCCCGATTATCCGGAAATCTTGGTCTTCGCCAATCACAATAGGGGAATATTTTGGATTAGCCGGTTCCAAGATTACTTTGGAACTGGTTTTGCGGAAAGTTTTAACCGTCGCTTCGCCTTCAATCAAAGCTACCACAATTTCCCCGGGTGAAGCATGGGTGGTTTGTTGCACGATCACCTTATCACCTGGAAGAATATGGGCGTTCAACATGGAATCGCCCCGCACCGTCAAGGCGAAAAGGTTCCGGCCGCCGCGGGCCATGGAAGGGTCCACCACCATGGTTCCCTCGCGGTTTTCCTCAGCCAGCAAGGGGGAACCAGCCGCCACCTTTCCTAAGATGGGAATGGAAACACCGACGGAAGAATCTTCCACGATTTTCAAACCACGGGCCGTGTGGTCCTCCCGTTCGAGATAACCCTTCTCCTCCAAAGCCAGCAGGTGCTTGCGGGCGCTTTGGGGGGAGTTCCATTTGAAATGTCGCATGACTTCCCTCACGGTCGGGGGGCGGTGGGTTTGAGTCAGGTGTTCCTGGACGTAGTCCAGTACGTCCCTTTGAATGTGGGTTAGAGTTTCGTCGGATGGCGCCATGTTGTTCCTCCGCACAAATTTTTATTGAAAAAGAATACGGCTGTATACTAGTATACGAGTGTATTCTTAGTCAAGTGAAAAAGTTAGAAAAATCATAGTGGAATTGGAATTTCAAAAAACCACGGGTTTGGAAATCGCCAGTGAAAAAGTGCTCCCCTTGGGGCTAAGGACGTCTGATACCTAAAATAAATTAAAGGAGGTTTTTTATGGAAGAAGCAGCGATGAAAGTGGTTTTGATGGTCGACCTTTTTCAAAAGGTCAAGAAGCGCGTTCCGCGACATTGGAGGGAAGTCAAGGATTGCATCGTGGGATTGGGATATCCCGTGGAAGTCTCGGAGTTTCATGACCTGAAACTGGAGGCCCTGTCCCACCAAAAACTGCTGATCGAATACTCGGTTTTCACCGGGGCCAACGAGTGGACACCAAGCCGGAAATTGGAAATGACTTCCTTTGACGATGAGTTAACCAGACCGGACGGGGTTCTTTCCAGACTGAAACTGGAGAGCTTTGATCCGAACTGGGTTGAAGAGCTGCGATTTTCATAAATCAATCACGGGAGGACGCGCCATGGAAAAAGACAAGAATCTTTATAAGGTGATGATGATGTCGGGTATTTTTCGTTTGGACCACGGCCGCTGGCCGCAAAGCGCCGCCGAGTTGAAAGACTTTACGGAACAAAAGGGATGGAATCTGGACTTCTCCCCTTATTACACACTGACCTTCCAAACCGATGACTGGCGCTGCTTAGTGGTGGAAGTTTCCTGGTTGGAAGACGGGGACTGGCTGACGCGCCGAAGGTTCGAAATCGAGCCCTATTTCTTTGAGAAGGGTTTGGACCAAAGCATTCCCTTGAGGATCCGTTCCCGGGCCCTGCCTCCCCTCAAGGCAGAGGTAAAAACCTATTGTCCCTTGGCTTCCTAAATCTTTTAGGAAGCCGGGGTGCCTTCTTCCTTTTTCTCGTCGAAATGCATGCCCACGATATTGGCTCCGGCGTCCACGTAAATAATCTCGCCCGTCACCCCCGAGGCCCAGGAACTGGCCAGGTAGGTAGCGGTATTGCCGACTTCATCCTGGGAAACATTTCGTTTCAAGGGCGTCATGTCTCCCGCGGTCTTGAGCATGCTCTTGAAACCGCCCACGCCGGAGGCGGCCAGGGTTTTGATGGGCCCGGCGGAGATGGCGTTCACCCGGATACCCTTCGAACCCAAATCATAGGCCAGGTAGCGCACGGAACATTCCAAGGCGGCTTTAGCCACTCCCATCACGTTGTAATTGGGAATCACCTTCTCGGAACCGTAATAGGTAAGGGTAATGACGCTTCCGCCTTCATTTAAGAGAGGGACGGCGGGCCGGGTAATGCCGATCAGGCTATAGGATGAAATATCCAAGGCTAGATGGAACCCGGCACGGCTGGTGTTGGAAAAGGCCCCCGAAAGCTCGTCCTTGTTGGCAAAAGCGATGCAATGCACCAAGATGTCAAACTTGCCCCAGACTTTCGCGACTTCTTTATAGAGAGTTTCAATCTCCGCGTCCTTGGAGACGTCGCAGGGAAGGATCAGCTTGGCGTTCACCGATTCGGCCAGTGGACGCACCCGCTTTTCCAATGCTTCGCCCAGGAAGTTAAAGCCGAGTTCGGCCCCCTCTGTGTGGAAAGCCTTGGCAATGCCCCAGGCAATCGACCTATCGTTCGCGACCCCGAAGATGAAAGCTTTTTTCCCGGTTAGTAATCCCATTTCCAATTCCTCCATTGGCTTTTAGAAGAGCCTCTTGCGGACCTAACTTAACGGTTTTTCAAGGCACTTTAAAGTACAAAAAGCCCGCAAAAAGACGGGAAGACCTTTATTTTGGAACAAGCTTTACGAATAATGTTTACCACGAAGGACAGACTATTCACCAAAGGACAAGGATGATCAAGCATCTGGTTCTGTGGAAATTAAAAGATAGCGCCGAAGGGAAGACCCGGCAGGAAAACGCCTTGGAATTGAAAGCGGCTTTGGAAGATTTGAAAGGCAAGGTGCCGGAAATCCACATGCTGGAAGTGGGTTTGAATTTCAACCCGGCCGATACCGCCTGCGACCTTTCGCTTTATTCCGAGTTCAAGTCGCGGGAAGACCTGGAAAAGTACCAGAGGCATCCGGAACATTTGAAGGTCGTGGAGTTGGTGAAGAAAGTGACACAAGAACGCCGCGTGTCGGATTATGAAATTTAATATTCAATAACGGATGAACGTTAAAAAATTATTTATCCGTTCTCATCCGTCGAAATTTAAGGAGATCCCCATGCCAAAGTCATCCCATCCCCCATCCAAATCGTCGAAAGTCCCTAAGGGTAAATCTGCGACGGCGAAGCCGTCGAAATCAAAATCCGGCGCAGGCGGAGCTTCAGGCAATCTCAAAATCGCTACCTTCAACGCCAATTCCATCCGGGTGCGCATGGGCATTCTATTGGACTGGCTGAAAAAAGAAAAACCGGACGTTTTGGCGGTGCAGGAAACCAAAGTCCAAGACCATGAGTTTCCCCGGGAACCCCTGGAGGCTGACGGGTGGAACGTGGTTTTTCACGGCCAAAAAAGCTACAACGGCGTGGCCTTCATTTCCCAAAAGCCGCTCGAAAAAGTGGAAATGGGTTTTTACAAGAAGCCGGATGAACAAGCGAGATTCATCACAGGGGAGATTGGGGGCGTCCGGCTTTTTAATACGTACATTCCGCAAGGGTTCGACATCGAATCCGAAAAATATCAGTACAAGCTAAAGTACTTGGCGGATTTGAAAAAATATTTCGAGAAGAACGTGCCCAACTCCATGCCCGCTCTTTGGATGGGCGACCTCAACGTTGCCCGTACCGAAATCGACCTCAATAATCCCAAGGGCAACCAGGACCATCCTTGCTTTCACATCGACGCACGCAACGCTCTGGAAGAAGTGATGAAAGGGAAATGGACCGACCTTTTCCGGGAAAAAGAAAAAGGGCCCGGCCACTATACCTTTTGGGATATGCGCCAGCCGGGCACCTTTCAGCGGAACCTGGGGTGGAGGATCGATTTGATCCTGGGCACCCAGCCGATGGTAGATCGCCTCCAAAAAATCTGGATTGATACCAAGCCTCGTGGCCTGGAAAAGCCCTCGGACCATACCTTTTTAATTGGGGAATTTACCCGGTAGCTCCCTTTGGGGTCCCCCGATTTTCAAACACCGGGGATGGTGATGGGGTTTGACTCGTTTTACCTGATTTTCTTCACCTTTTATTGACTAATAAAACCAGGGGGTGGATAATCAACACGGGTAGGTTTTTATAATGTTTCCCGCCGGAGTTGCCGCTCCCCCGTTTTTCCTTATTTCATGCTAAAATTCAGCTGAAAAACATCGATTTTGGAGCGGCGTCTATGGGTCATATATCGTTGCAATCTAAGCTTTCACGATTCGCCAATGCCTTTGGGCAGTTCTTGGGTGTTTCCTCTCATTCCACCGAGCGGTTTCCTTTTTCCAAAATTCAAGATTCCCGGGGTTCCGCTCTGGTGATGGCGGCTATTTTCATGCTAGTGGCCTCGGTGCTCATCACGGTGGGTGTCAAGCTGGTCGCTAACGCTTCCCGTGGTGCCAAGGAAAAAGAACTCTACGTCGGCGAGGCGGAAAACGTGGCAAGAGCGGGGCTCATCGACGCGCTCGCCTGGTTCCGCAGGCAAGCCGGCAACGGCGGTGTCGTCAGCGCTTACACGGGAGGCGCGGCAGTGCCGGGGCAATCGTCCGTCACTTGGGCAATCAACCCCGATATCAAGGTTCCTCCCTCGCCCACGCCCACCCCCACGAGCTACACTTATACCTACGTGGACGAAGCTTTCAATCCTCAAGGCAATACTACCGATCCCCAGCTTGCGGACACCATCGCGGCTAGTATTGGCCTCGTCGGCGAATATCCCTTGAGCGATCCTGTGACGGCTAACTGTCTTTATTGGGCGAGGTTCGAGGTGCCCAAACAGGGCGCTGGCGCCATGGCCACGACTGCGGTCCACGACATTACCGGGGAACGAACCGGCGACGTGAACGGCGACGGGTTCGTCTGGTCCATCCAGTCGACGGGTTACGTTTATAAAAGATTGGATAAAAGAGTCGACATCTACGGCAACTGGATCGTCCCTTATAATTCAGCCCCCAACACCGTTGTGGCTAAGGCCGAATTTTCCACCGAGTTAAGAAAATTAGGTTTGAACCTGCCCGTGCCCACACCCGGTCCTAGCGTTTATTCATCGGGGCTTTACGTATACAACGCGGGCCAGTGCGTTACCCTCACATCCGGTGAAAGCCTCCTGGACGGGGCGGTGTCCCAAATCGATACCTTCGGAGTGATCGGGCTATCGAGCCCTTAGGGGGAACGAAGGGGGAAAGCAAAAGCCGCGCGAAACGAGTTGAATTTTTCAAGGGGGTCGAGAGATGAGGGTTCGGGTCAAAAAAATTTTTCGGAAGGTCTTTGCTTTGGGGTTCCTGAAGCCATGGCTTCTCCTTGTCCTGGCCCTGTTTTTACTGACCCAAGTTTCCTATGCCGCTCCTACTTCCACTCCCAGCAAAACCCCGACCAGCACCATCACTGAAACCTTCACGAAGACTGCGACCAGCACTATCACCCAAACCTTAACTCAGACCCCAACCAGCACTTACACGAATACCGCGACCAGTACCATCACCGAAACCTTAACGAAAACCGCGACCAACACTTTCACCAATACTGCGACCAGCACCATTACCCAAACCTTAACCCAAACCCCGACCAATACCCCTACGACTACCCCGACCAGCACCATCACCGAAACCTTAACGAAAACCGCGACCAGTACCGCGACCAATACCATCACCCAAACCTTAACGCAAACCCCGACCAACACACCCTCGAATACCACGACCAGCACCATCACCCAAACCTTAACGCAAACCCCGACCAATACCGCGACCAATACCATCACCCAAACATTGACGAAAACCGCGACCAGTACCGCGACCAATACAATCACCCAAACTTTAACGCAAACCCCGACCAACACACCCTCGAATACCACGACCAGCACCATCACCCAAACCTTAACGCAAACCCCGACCAATACCGCGACCAATACCATCACCCAAACATTGACGAAAACCGCGACTAGTACGACCACTCCCACTTTCACCTATACTCCAACCCTCACCCAAACCAATAGTGTGACGAGTTCACCGACCTATACAGCCACCCCAACGGCAACTAATACCATCACCCAAACCTTAACGAAAACTCAGACCAATAGCCCGACCTATACCACCACAAGAACGGCAACCTTTACCATCACTGAAACTTTAACTACTACCGCGACCAATTCCCCGACCCCGACTAAGACCTTTACCGCGACCAATTCCCCGACCTTGACTAAGACCTTTACCACGACCAATACCCCCACTAAAACGGCTTCTTACACCACCACCTTTACTCAGACCAAAACAGACACGAATTCCCCGACCGTTACCCTGACCTTTACCACCACCAAAACTACGACAGCAACCCCGTCCTTTACCCCCAGCGGGACACCTACCAATACCCCATGTTTCGTTATTCTTCACGGGATCGAAGTCCTCTGCACCAATACGCCCGGGATACCCACAAATACCTTTACTCCCTACATTACCCCCACCCCCACCATTACCAATACTTTCACCAATACCTATACCTTCACCAATTCCCCGACCATCACCAATACCCCCACTCCCTGTTACGTCACCAATAGCGGTGGGGCGACGGTTCTTTGTTCCTGCGATGAGCCCCAAAACGCTAATGCGGGCGACTTCCAGGGTGGGGTCACCTGCTTCAACGGTCCCGCCTCTCTCCTGACTTCGGAAAGCGTCTTCGGGATGAACCTGGCCGACGTCAAAAATGTCGCCGACTATATCGGCAGTTCCTCCAATGGGACCTCCATTGTCCTGGATATCACCTCCGATTGGAAACTCTCCTATTTCGATGGACCGGTCACCTATGGCCCTGATCAGCCCTTTCCCTATACCACCTTGGGCGCTCCCAAAACCGACACCACCCCGCAGACAAGCGGCTTCGGTATCCTGGTTGTCAACGGCGACTTGACCTTGCAGGAAGGCAGCGGAAGCACCCTACCCAGTTCCTGGGGCGGTGTGATTTATTGCACTGGTAACCTAACCGTGGGGGGCGGGTGCGTCATTACCGGGGCGGTCATCATGGGAATTCCCGATTCCAACGCGGCGGACGGCAACTACGGAACCATCACCCTTACCGGAAGCGCGGGTAATTTCGGACAGGTTATCTATAGCCCCACCCTGGTGACGACGGCCGAGGAACTGGTGGGCGTTTACCGGGAAGATATCAGTGAAACGAAAAAGCTGCTGGCGATTCCCTTTTCCCAATAAGGAAAGCCGAAGGGTCTAAACAAATGAGCGTGAAAAAACTTTCCCAAGCCGGGTTCAATCTGGTGGAACTGATGATCGCCGTGGGCATTCTTGCGGGGCTCTCTTCCGCCGTAATGATGGCCCGGTCCTACATGGCCAAACAAACGGTCAGCACCAACGACAAGGCTTATGCCACCCAAAAAGCCATCCAAATGTTCGAGGAACTCAAGGCCCTGGTGAATGGCAGCGAGAACTCGGTTAATGTTTTGGACAACTACAGCGACGGAACCAATTACAACCCCATTCTCACCACCGATACCACCGTGAACAATGGCGTCACCGCCAACGCGGGGAACGCCTTGAGCGGAAACAAGCCCACACAAGGCGGCGCCTGGCGCTACCTACGGCAGATCCAGGTCAACCATGTGGCCAACGACGCCTACACCCGCCAGATCATCATCAAAGTTTGGCTCTACCAGTCGGACGCCAATCCCACCCTGCCCGGTACGCTCCTGTCCGAAATCGGGGGCAACCTGAGGACCATCGCCAGCACTTTCCCCCCCCACACAGGTCATGGATGTTTACGTGCTGGCCATCAATAACATCGCCGGATGGTGGGCCCATGAGCCGGTCCTTTACCAGACCTTCCAAAGCATCATCAACGATATCCAAGGCCGGAACCCGGGGTTTGCCATCCGGCCCCACTATATCACTCGCACTTCCTATGGGCGCGACAGCCAATACTTGCCTTACATCAATATTTATCCCTATAACACCGACGGAAATAACGACGCCACCGGCTCTCTCGTCACCACCTCCACCACGATCGGAAATATGCCTTTCGTTTACATGTATCCCGGCTATACCTACGAGGACGCCGCCGATGGCAGCGTGAGCGACTGCTTTTACGATCCGGGGCAGTCTCAGGACATCCCCCTGGGGGTTTGCCTGGACGGGAATTTCGACGTGGGGGGTTCCTACGACGATACCAGCCTGCAATTCACCAACTGTCCCAATTACACCGTGGCGGACATGTATAACAACAGCATGCGTTACCCCGACGAACTGGCCATGTACCAGGCCGTCACCTCGGCCGCCTCCAGTGCCGTCCCCGCCGTCCCCGCCCAGGATTCGGTCACTGAAATCAGCTGGCGCATGTTGATGGAAGGAATGCTGGACGAACCCCAATCCTTCACCAACGCCCTCATCGTCAACCTTCACGGCGAACTTTGTCCCCTTCCGCCCATGCGTAATTATTCGGACCCCGCCAAGGACCCTGGCAGCCTGGACAACGCCAACGACACTAACATCCGAGTCGTCACCCACCCGCAAATGCTCTATTACCCCGGCAATTCAACAACCAGCGCAAATGTTGGGGTCACCCTCAATGTTTACGCCTATTACGACGGAATGGACGCCGCAGTCTCCCTGGACAGCCTCTACTCCCCGGTCAACGATCCTAAAACCAACATCAGTCTGTTCTTTCCCGACCTCAATACCGGCGCCAGCATCTTGGGGGTGACCGCCATCATCGGCAATTCGAGCCAGGCCTCGACTGTGGCTCCCGCCACGGGCCCCGTCACCTATCAATATGACGCCTTCACCATTCCAACCGGAGGATCGGGCAGCACACCTGGTATTTATAATGGAAGCCTTGCGGACGGAACCAACATCACGGGTCAGGGTCCCGTGAGCGTTGGCGTCAGTTACGTGGGGGCCAATAAGCAAATGCTCATCACCCTTTACAATACCCGTTTGCGCTGTCCTAGCGGACCCTCCACGTCGGTCGCGGCGAATGGCGCCACAATTGGCGGTTTGAACATCTTTGACCGTTTATACGGCTTGGAATATATCCCCTGCAGCCCAGACATGAGTTCCCTGACCAGTCCCGTTACTTTTACCAAGCAGGATTTGACCGATCCCGCTGCAAACGGAACGCCCAAAAATACCGCCCGTTGGCTGGTCAGCCTTTCCGTGCCTGTCACCTCAGGATTCCCCTTTGTCACCGCTGCCACCCCCTTAACGATCCAAAACGCAAGCGGCATACCCCAGATTTATGACAAACCCGTCACTTTCATTGGGCAACACACTATTGAGACCCGCATCGGCGCTGCGGTGACTTCCAACGGAGCCCCCAGCAACCTTTCCCGCACTTACCTATGGACCGGCTGGTCGGCCGTTGCGGACGAGGGATCGTCCTATGTCACCACGGGAACATTCCCCCCGACCACCGAACAATACCAATTCCTGGGCGACCCTCGGCATGAACCTTACCTGGACGTCAAAGTCGGTGGCATCAATAACGGTCAAGCCGTCGTCATCCAGAAAAATGGCTACAACTGGTATTTCAAGGATGGGGCGAGGCCCACGACGGGCGTGCCGGTCGCCAACTCGGTGGGGATGAACAATGACGGTTATGTCAGTTTCGGAATCGCGGGGGACACCAGCGGATCACTGCAAAACGGCCCCGGCACCCGGTATGGGGGCTGGTGGGGCGCCGATGGCAATTTCGTGGACCTCCCCCGGTTCCACTCCATGGTCATGAATGGCCTTTTAAACGCCACCGGGGTCTGGACCACCATGAACGGTTGGACCTATTACTATTATGGAATGGGGGGAGAATTTGGGAGCGACCAGCCGCCCTTCCAGAATGGCATCACTATTAATGCATCCCTTTACAGCACCACGGCCAACGCCGCCGTCGACTACGTTTCTGAGATCATTCCATATACCGATGGGGGCGCGGCCTCTATCACCTCCTTGCACCTGCCCGCCAATACCCAACAAACCTGGTACGCGAAGACTTGGCTGGGGGAACTTTATCCCGACAGCATGTACACCGCTTGGAGTTTTTACGGAAACCTTCCCTCGGCAAATATCGGGGGGCCTTCGAAGTTCACTTTTTACCGGGAGGATTTTGGAAGCATCCCCACCACCCTTTACAGCGGAACCGTGACTGTTTCCTACGGCAACGGAAATTCCCTGACCGGGTTTGGGCGCCAAGTCACCAACCGTGCCGGCGCGAACGGCTGTTCGTCTTTCTATAACGGTTCTGCCAACGGCTCCGGAACGGATAATACCTTTAACCATGAAGGGACGGGTGACACGGATTCCACCACCAGCATGGCCGCTTCCTGTTTCAACATTTTTCAATATCCCCTTCCGGTGGAAGTAGTCAACTCATCCGGGCGTCCTTGGGCGTTGAATCAAGGGAACTACCCTCCCCAATGGAATATCGCCCCCTATTCCACCCATAACACGCTGACCGTTCCAGAGGTCAACGGGACGTCACGCGTTTTTTATACCACCTCCGCGGGTTCACCCTGGACTGGCACGGGTGTGGTCCAGATCACGAATCCCAACGGCCTCGCCAATGGAGAGCCCGTCACCCAGGTCGCCTATGTGGTGGAATCGGGATTGTCCATTTCCGCCCAAGTGGGGACCTCCGATCTGGGTGAAACGGCATTGGTGGCCCTACTCAGGACCTTTTTGGACGGGGGAAATTACGCGAGCCCCGGCCATATCACCCAAGTTCCCCTAATCGAATGTTATGTCGACAGCCCCACCAACCAGTATTACCAGCCCTCCGTTATCAACGTGATCGTGGATGGGGCTGTGACGACGGGGACCGCCACTTCGGTCACTCTCGTCGGCGGCGCTGTTACAACGCTCAGTACCGGGCCCACCAACAACATTTGGTACCGTTATCCGGGGCTCACGTCCAGCACCGCCAATTTTTACACCGAGGAATATCCCGGTTATCCCACCCTTGCCAGCAGT
>Ga0364881_10394_pt2 | contig 16103 bp, 11 predicted proteins | sample ExccelJu500001D4_5_FD_206923 | JGI IMG/M metagenome (GOLD analysis project Ga0364881, IMG submission 206923) | Enriched cells from Trout Bog Lake Hypolimnion, Wisconsin, USA - BchlTB.July30.5000.01.D4 | ecosystem: Environmental > Aquatic > Freshwater > Lake > Hypolimnion/Profundal zone | place...
AATGCAGTTCGGCGGACAGGATCAGTGGGGCAATATCGTCGCCGTCTTCGCTGTTGCGCCAGAACTGGTAATAGTCAAAAACTGAAGTGCGGGAAGTATCGAGCCAGACATTGGTTCCGCCGGCGGTTTTGCCGAATTTATTGCCCTGGTTGTCAGTCAGCAACGGAAAAGTCATTGCGAACACTTCGTTCTGCGACATCTTTCTGACCAGTTCGGTGCCGGCGACGATATTGCCCCACTGATCCTGTCCGCCGAACTGCATTTTGCAGTTCAGATCGCGGTTCAGCACGTAGAAATCATAGGCTTGAAGGATGGAGTAGTTGAATTCCAGAAAAGACAGGCCGGTTTCCAGGCGCATTTTCACCGAATCCTGCGCCAGCATGCGGTTGACGCTGAATTTCGACCCGATATCCCGCAGGAAATCTATGTACAGCATATCCTTGAACCAGTCAATATTATTGACAAAATACGCATTGCCTTCCGTCACCGAGATAAAATGCGCCAGTTGACCGCGGATACATTCCGCGTTCGCCGCGATTTCTTCTTTGGTCAATATCGGACGGGCGCTCTGCTTGCCCGACGGATCGCCGATCTGCGCGGTGGCGCCGCCGACCAGCACAATCGGGATATGTCCGGCTTTTTGCAGTAAACGCATTGCCATGATTGGCAGCAGATGCCCCACATGCAGACTGTTGCCCGTCGGATCAAAACCGACATAAAATGCGATGCGTTCGTTATCAAGCTGCTTTTTAATATTTTCAGCGTCAGTCTCCTGATAGACAAAACCGCGTTCTTTTAATTCATTGTAAATGCTCATTTCAAATTCCCTTGTTTATATCCCATCCTGACTTCATACGGCAGCAAGTCATAAAGGACTAAAAATATACCAGATATAATGATATTTGCATAACTGGAAATGAAGTTTTTTCGAAAAACCTGATTGTCTCGTCCTGAAACAACTCCTAAAAAACTGGAACGTTATCGTTTTTTTCCAATTTATCAATTCTATTTATGGAATTTTAATCGGAAAATGTTCGATTTTTCGGGTAAACCTATTATATTACGCATCTTAATATTATTCCGGTTTCCTGGAATGCCGGAAATATAATTGTAACTCGTCAGGCGCCATGGTTAAACAGATGATGGAACTGTTGCACCGGATGGGGTAAAACATAAAGGGTAATCCAATGTGGGACAGGCTTGGCAGTATTTTTACCGATTTATTTGCGGCAGGGTTCAACTGGTTTTATATCGTTTATAAAGCCGGGGCATATCCTGAATTTTACTGGCTATGGTTCTTTTTTATTGTATTTACAGTCTGGCTGGCCAGCGGCTTTATTGCTGCAACTATTGCGGAAATGAGAAGTCATAAGATGAAACTGCATTTCTGCATGGGATTGCTGTTGCCCTATGTTTACCCGTTTTTGCTGCTCAATCATCTGAAGAAACTTGCCCATGTGGAGAAAGTGGATCAAATAGAGGAAGAAGTCGGAGATACTTATCAACTGACCGCTAAACTGATGGATAAAATCGAAGAAAAAGATGCCATGAGACAGGCTAAAATTGATGCCAGACGGCTTTTGAAAGAAAAATCAGCATCCTCGGTCGTAGACAGACTTGAAGCCGCCGGATTGAGAGCAACGCCTATTTCCGCTCCCGAACAGCCCGAAGAAAGTCTGACCGCCGCCGGACCGGAGCCGCTTCCTGTACCGGAAATCAAGGAAACACCCGCAGCCGATGAAGTCGTTTCCGCAGAACCGTCAAAGTATACTCGCGGCTATCTTGAAAGCCTTTCCGTGGACGAGGCCGGAAACCGGGTCGGGCCGTTCAGCATCAAACTGAAAGACAATTCTTCGCTGACCGCGGAAACGATTAAAAGTGTTCAGGAGGATCTCGCGATATTTGAGATATTGAATAAAAATGGTGAAATTAAAAATATAAGAATAAAATTCGCTAATATTGAATCCTGCGAAAAAATGAATTAACAGGGAAGTCAGAATGTTTAAGCCAGTCAGTAATCAACCTAAATTTCCGGAAATGGAATGCGAAGTTCTGGATTTCTGGAACAAAAACCAGATATTCGAGAAGTCGATGAAAAATCGCAGCGGCGGTAAAGAATATGTATTTTACGACGGTCCGCCGTTCGCCACCGGACTGCCGCATTACGGGCATCTGCTTGCCGGAACCATTAAGGACGTGATTCCCCGCTACCAGACCATGCGCGGCAAGTATGTCAGCCGGGTATTCGGCTGGGACTGTCACGGGCTGCCGGTCGAAAATGAGATGGAAAAAGAGCTTAATTTATCCAGCAAGAAGGATATCGAAGCTTACGGTATTTATAAATTCAATGAAGCCTGCCGCGGCATCGTATTACGCTATACTTCGGAATGGGAGCAGGTCGTCAAACGGATGGGCCGCTGGGTGGACTTTGATGGCGGGTACCGCACCATGGACCTCAATTATATGGAATCCATCTGGTGGGTATTCAAGCAGCTCTGGGAAAAGGGACTGATTTATGAAGGATACAAAATCCTGCCTTATTGTCCGCGCTGCGCTACGCCGCTGTCCAATTTTGAAGCCAATCAGGGTTATGTGGAAGTAGTGGACCCCGCAATTACCATCAAATTCAAAGCCGCTGACGAGGAAAATACTTACTTCCTGGCATGGACCACCACGCCCTGGACGCTGCCCTCGAACCTGGCACTGGCGGTAGGCCCGAATATTGATTACCTTAAAGTCAAAGACGGTGAAGAGTTCCTTATTCTCGCCGAGTCGCGGCTTGCGTCATATTATAAAACCGAACTGCCGGAAATTGTCTCCCGTTTTAAAGGTTCCGAACTCAACGGACGGAAATATTATCCTCTGTTCAACTATTTCGCCGATCTGGAAAAACAGGGAGCTTTCCGCATACTTTGCGCCGACTATGTCAGCACTGAAGACGGCACCGGCATCGTTCATACTGCTCCCGGATTCGGTGAAGATGACAATGCGGCTTGCAAAGCCAACGGCATTCCCGAAGTCTGCCCGGTTGACGAACAATGCTGTTTTACCGCCGAAGTCAGCGATTATGTCGGGCGCTTTGTCAAAGATACGGACAAGGATATCATTCGCAGGCTCAAAGATGAGGGAAAACTTGTTCATCGCGGCACCATCAGCCACAATTATCCGCACTGCTGGCGCGACGATGTTCCGCTGATTTACCGTGCCGTGTCCACCTGGTTTGTCAAAATTGACGAAATCAAAGAAAAAATGCTGAAAGCCAACAGCCAGATCAACTGGATGCCGCCGCACCTGAAAGAAGGACGTTTCGGCAAGTGGCTGGAAAACGCGCGTGACTGGGCGATCAGCCGCAACCGTTACTGGGGAACTCCGCTGCCAATCTGGAGAAACGAGGAAACCGGCGAAACCGTTTGCATCGGTTCGGTTGAAGAACTTGAAAAACTTACCGGCAGGAAAATCACCGATATTCACAAGCATTTTATGGATGATATGGTCATTCCTTCGCCGACCGGCAAGGCCCCGCTGACCCGTGTGCCGCAAGTGCTTGACTGCTGGTTCGAAAGCGGCTCCATGCCCTACGCCCAGCATCATTATCCTTTTGAAAATAAAGCTCACTTTGAAGCTAATTTCCCGGCCAACTTCATTGCGGAAGGCCTGGATCAAACTCGCGGCTGGTTTTACACCCTGGTGGTGCTCGGCGCCGCGCTGTTTGACAAACCGCCGTTTGAAAACGTCATTGTCAACGGCTTGATCCTGGCTGAAGACGGACAGAAAATGTCCAAGCGCAAAAAGAATTATCCCGATCCCAAATATGTGATTGACACCTACGGAGCCGATTCCCTGCGGCTGTTCATGCTGGGGTCGCAGGTCGTTCGAGCAGAAGACCTGAAGTTTTCCGAAAACGGCATTAAGGAGGTTCTGCGCGGCGTTATGCTGCCGATGTGGAATGCTTATAGTTTCTTTGTCACCTATGCCAATGTTGACGACTGGCAGCCGGAAGCTGGATCGCGCGGACCGGAAAATCCGACCAATCCGCTGGACCGCTGGATTCTCAGTTCGCTGTCCCAGATGGTTGAAGAAATTGAGTACGAAATGGACCGCTACAATCTGCAGAAGGCGGCCAACCGGTTTGAAAAATTTGTTGACGACTTGACCAACTGGTACATCCGCCGCAGCCGTCGCCGTTTCTGGAAAAGCCAGAACGATTCCGACAAGCAGGATGCCTACCAGACACTGCATTATGTGCTGCTGACTTTTGCCAGGACTGCCGCGCCGTTCATTCCGTTCACTACGGAAATGATTTTTCAGAATCTGCGGACGGATGACATGCCTGAGTCAGTGCATTTGTGCGACTTTCCTGTCGCTGATACCGGGCGCCGCGATGTTGAACTGGAAGTCCAGATGGAAAATACCATGACCTCGGTTTCGCTGGGCCGGTTCCTGCGCTCGCAGCATTCGCTCAAGGTGCGTCAACCGCTGGCCAAGGCGATTATCGTAATTCATGACGACGCTATCCGGAAAATGGTTGAAGCGACCGCTTCGATTATCGCGGAAGAGTTGAACGTCAAGGAGATAGTATTCAGCAGCGGCGAGGAAGATCTGGTCGTCCGCAAGGCGAAAGCCAACTTTAAAGTGCTCGGTTCCAGACTCGGCCCCAAAATGAAGGAGGCCGCCGCGCTTATTGCCGCCCTTTCATCAAAAGATATTGGTTTGATTTTAAGCGGAGCGCCTCATCAGGTGGAACTCAGCGGCGGAGAAAAGCTGGACATCGGCGCGGATGATCTGATCGTTCAGCGCGAAGAAAGGCCCGGCATGACCGTCGCTACCGAAAGCGGCATCACGCTGGCGCTGGATACGACACTGACCCGCGAATTGGAAGAGGAAGGATTCGCCAGGGAATTTGTCAGTAAAATCCAGAATATGCGCAAAGACACCGGGCTGGAGGTTTCCGACAGAATTTCAATCCATTATTGTCTGGATAGTTCATTCAAGTCGGCGCTGATTAATTCTAGCGATTATATCTGCGCGGAAACCCTAGCGGAAACTCTCGCGGAAGATAAAACCCTCGATAACAGCGCCGAAACACTGGATATCAACGGTATTGCCTGTCTTGTCAGAATGCGGAAAAATATCTCCTCCTGCATGAAAAAAGGTGTTGAAGAATAAGCATCTTTTAATGCTTCCAATCAGGGGGATAAATGCCCGGCAGAAAAACATATCAAGCGGCGATGATCCTGGCAATGACCGGGCTCTACTTCTTTTCATTCTTTCAGCGGGTGGCCATTCCCGGCGCGATCTTTAACGACATTCAAACTGAATTTGCCGTTTCCGCGGTCGAAGTGACCAGGCTCAGCGCCATTTATCTGTTTGTTTACGCCGCGATGCAGCCTTTCGCCGGGCTTTTGGCCGACCGCTTCGGCGGAGTCAGGGTTGTGGTTGTCAGCGGCATCCTGCTCTGTACCGGGTCTTTGCTGTTCCCGATGGCGCAAGGCGAATGGGGATTATACCTGAGTCGGGCGCTGGTCGGCTTAGGCGCCAGCGCCATGTATTTGTGCCTGGTCAAAGAATCTGACCTCTATTTCGGCGGCAAAAACTATGCGCCGATTCTGGGTTTTCTATGTCTGCTGGGATATTGCGGCGGCCTGGTCGGCACCCGCCCGTTCCGGCTGATGGTGGAAAGCATCGGCTGGCGCAATTCGTGCCTTATCGTTGCCGTTGCCTCCTGTATTGTCCTGCTCCTGACCTGGCTGATTATGCAGCGTGTCGGCAGGAAATATGTTCCGCAAAGAGAGGAACGGCTCTGGAGCAGCACGATTGATGTGCTGAAGAACAGCCTGAACTATCCGGTAATCATTACCGTTTCGTTGTCGTTCTCGATATATTTGAGTATTCAGGCGACCATCGGCCAGAAATTTCTGGAGGATATTTGCGGAATTTCGCCGCTGCAATCCTCCGGCTATACTTTTATCATGATGCTGTGTACCATGAGTTCGCTGGCGCTTTCCGGCATCCTCAGCAAACTGCTGAATAACAACCGGAAAGGATTTCTGGTATTTTACGGAGTTGCCCCGCTGGTTGCGTCCATACTGTTGCTGACCGGTACCATCTTCCGGGCTTCCCCGCAATTTTTTCTGGTGGCGTTTATTCTGCTGGCGCTTGCTGCCGGCACTTCCCCGGTAACCACCCTGCTGATGAAAGAAATGAATCCTCCGGGAAAAGTTGCCGTCTCTATCGGAATATTGAATACGACAGCATATATTATGGTGGCAGTCATGTCGCAGGTTATCGGCAGGGTGCTGGACTTTTTCAATGATTCGATCACGATCACTGACAAAGCCAGAATTTATCCGCCGAAAGCCTATATCACGCTGTTCAGCATCCTGTTGCTGGTTTCGCTGGCCGCCGCCGCCGCGTCATTTTACAGCCGCGAAAGCAACGGCAAAAATTTAGGAGATCGTTACGGCAGAGTGAAATTAACCCCGCGCGGTTGATTTGCAGTATGTTTAATTACAATTTAAACGCTTCCGGATTGATTTTTTTGCCGGAAGAGTAATTTTAAGCTTTTGAATATTTAATAAAGGATTTAATCATGAGAATATTATCCGGAATACAACCGTCGGGAGTGCCGCACATCGGCAACTACTTCGGCATGATGCGTCCGGCGGTTGAACTGCAGAAACAAGGTGAAGCATTTCTGTTTATCGCCGATTATCACGCGCTCACCACCAACCCTGACCCGAAAGAACTGCGGGAGCGCGTACTTGGCGTGGCGCTTGACTTTCTGGCCTGCGGGATTGATCCCGAAAAAACGGTATTTTTCCGGCAGTCGGATGTGCCGCAGGTTACCGAACTGACTTGGATTTTGAATACCGTCACCACGGTCGGGCTGCTGGAACGCGCTCATAGTTATAAGGATAAGATTGCTAAAGGCTTCGTGCCGAACAACGGTCTTTTTTCCTATCCGGTGCTGATGGCTTCGGATATCCTGATCTATCATTCAAATATTGTCCCGGTGGGCAAAGACCAGAAACAGCATGTCGAGATCACCCGCGACATCGCCATCCGTTTCAACAATATCTACGGCGATGTATTCACGATTCCGCAGGAAAAGATAAGGGAAGAGGTGGCGATTGTGCCTGGACTCGACGGCCAGAAAATGTCCAAAAGTTACAACAACACAATTCCAATTTTTGATACCGAGAAAGCGATGCGCAAAACCGTGATGAGCATTGTTACCGATTCCAAAGGGCTTGAAGATAAAAAAGACCCTGACCAGTGCAATGTAATGGCGTTGTATAAACTCTTCGCGACGGTGGAACAGATAAAAGCAATGGAAGAGCGTTATCGTGCCGGAAATTACGGTTACGGTCACGCCAAACAGGCGCTTTTTGAACTGCTATGGCTCTATTTCGAGCCGATGCGCAAGCGCCGTGAAGAACTAGCCAAAAACCTCGATTATGTGCATAAAATCCTCGATGAAAGCGGCTGCAAAGCCCGGCACGAAGCCGAAAAAACGATGGATAAAGTACGTAAAGCCGTTGGATTAAGATAAAGAAAGGTTGTCGGAACATGACCGGAACAGGCAAGACAAACTGGCGACGCATTTCCAAGGAAAGCGTATTCAAAACGCGTATTTTTGATCTGCATCTGGAAAAATCAGAATGCATCCGCACTGGCGCAGTGCAGGACTTCTATTATATCCATTGTTATGACTGGGTCAATGTTATTGCTGTAACTCCTGAAAATTTACTGGTCATGATCCGGCAGTTCCGGCATGGTTCCGGCAATCTGGAAATCGAAGTGCCGGGCGGCGGAATCGACCCGCGGGATATTGATCCAATCGCCGCCGGAGCCCGTGAACTTCTGGAAGAAACCGGATATCGCGGCGAAAACGGCCGGATCATCGGCAAAGTATGCCCTAATCCCGCACTCCAGAACAATCTCTGCTTTACCGTAATGTTTGACAACTGCGTCAAAGTTTCGGAAGCGCAATTGGAAGATACGGAAGAAATCGAAACCGAACTGGTTTCAATGCCGGAACTGGAAAAACTTGTTACCGGCGGCCATATCCGGCACGGCCTGGTCTTGAATGCCATTCATTTCTTTGAAATCGAACGACGCAAAAAGTAATAACTGGAGCATCTGTTTATGAAAAGTTCATTTGAACTGGCGCTGGAACGTTCAGGCGGAGCGCTGAAAGAAGTCAGCGAAGACAAGAAAAAACAAATCGGCGAGATTGACAACCTTTGTAAATCCAAACTCGCCGGCTTGGAGATAACTTATCAGAATAAGTTCGCCAAAGCCCGGAACAACCAGGAAGAATTCAATCAACTGGAAAGCGATCTGGCGGTAGAACGCGCCTCAATCATTTCCAAAGCTGAAAAAGACAAAGAAGCGATCAGAAACAGGAAAAATGCCTGACAAATACATATATCTTGATAATGCCGCGGCTGCCGCGCCGGAAAAAAACATGATTGATTTTTTCGCTGCTACAGCCATGTCCTGCTATGCTAATCAGGAAGCCATCCACCGGCAGGCATATGTTCTCAGGCAAAAACTTGAAGCTGCGGAAAAAGACCTTGCTTTGGCGCTGACCGGCGATGTCACAGCGCAAGTTGTCTGGGGCAGTTCCGGCACAGATTTATTCAATCTGCTGTCTCATGCGCCGATGCTGCGCAAAGGCAATATCGTCACGACGCTCGAACATCCGGCCTTGCAGGCCGCGCTTAAGCGGACCGGAACCGAGCTCAGGACGGTGCCGCTGCTTGACGGCAAAGTTAACCTGGAAGAATTGGGACGCCTGGCTGACCGCAATACCGTGCTTGTTGCCGTTCACCATGTGCAGAGCGAAACCGGCATTATTCAGGATTTGCCGGGAATCAGGAAAATCATTGCCGGATGCGCTCCTCAAACGTTGTTTTTCTCCGATGCCATTCAGTCCGCCGGTAAGCTGCCGATACCGTGGAAAGAGGCTGCCCTGGATATCATTTCCGTTTCCGGGCACAAACTCGGAACGCCCGGCGGCGCGGCGCTTATTCTGCGGACAGGCAAAGATTCCACTCGCAAAAACCTCGTGGAATTTTTCGAGAGATCCCGCAGCCGCGAATATCTGGCCGGCAGGCCCGATCCCGCTACCATGCTGACCCTGGCACATGCCGTCAAAACCTGCGTTGCCGAAAGCGCGCAAGTTCTTTCAGCAGTTCGGACTATGAATCTGGAGTTGCGCGAACGCCTCGGCAGAATTGATTTGGCCGGAAAAAGAAAAATCAGATTTACCGTTCCGGCGGAAGACGCCTCGCCGTTCATCCTGCATATAACGCTGTCCGGCTGCGAAGGCGCGGTGCTGGTCAGAATGTTGTCCGAACAAGGCATCGCGGTTTCCTCAGGCAGCGCGTGCAGCGCCGAAAGCAACCTTCCCAGTCCGGCTCTGACTGCCATGAATTACAACAAAAAAGATGCTTTTTCCGCTCTGAGAATCAGTTTCTGGCGCAATAACTCCAGCGATGACATTTGCCGTTTCGCCGATGCGCTGGAAGCCGTTATCAAGGATTATTGAACTGCGAACTATAGCGTTAATCGCTTGTTAAAATGCAATATTGGGCTATAATATTGGGTTTGTCTATTGCAAATGGAATAATTTTAGCGTTGGAAATATTAAATGGAAATAACAACTGAAAATAAATCGTCGCCGCAGGTAACTATCCTGCTGCCGCATTATAAGACTCTGGAACTGGCAAAATTATGCCTGCGGTCGCTGAAAATGCATACTGACTTGAGCAGGATAAAAGTTCTGGCCATCGACAATAATTCCGGCGGCGAATCATTAGCTTATCTGCGGTCCGTAAAATGGATTTCGCTGATCGAGCGCAAGGATATCGCCGGGGAAGAGCCGGCCGCCATGCACGCCAAAGCGCTGGACATCGGCCTGAAAGCAGTTGATACTCCGTATGTCCTCTCCATTCATACCGACACCATCGTAACAGATGACGGCTGGCTGGACTTTCTGCTCGGCAAAATTCAACAATCGGATAAAATCGCAGGCGTCGGCAGTTGGAAACTGGAATATGTCTCCCCTTTAAAACGTTTCGGCAAAGTCATCGAAGAGTTTTTGCAGAAATGGATATGGTTTCCGCTTACCGGCAGAAAAAGCAGCGGCATCATCGGCACTGGAGACAACTATTATTACCTGCGCAGCCATTGCGCCCTGTACCGGACTGAGTTGATACGAAAATATACTGAGGGCTTTTTCGACGAAGCGCAAACCGCCGGCAAGGTGATTCACCGTAAACTTATTGAAAACGGTTTCCAGATGATTTTCATCGAACCGCACGAATTATCGCGTTATATGAAACACTTAAATCATGCCACAATGATTTTAAATCCGGAAATAGCCGGCAAAAAAACCGGAACAAAAAAATCATACGACAGGATCATGCGCGAATTAAAATCTGTCCAATATGACAAAATCTTGAATGACAGTTCCCTGGATTAAAACATCCGACAGTGACATTCGCCAGTAAAATAACGCATGCTTTTCGTATATTTTCCACCTGAAATGCAGCAGAATGTAAAATATTCGCAAAATATATTTGCATTTTATTATTTTTTTTGCTATTATAATTAATGTAGAATTTTTGATAATGATTTGTAAGTGTTAAATTTATGAGCGGTTGTCAAAATTTACCGGACAGGATTTAGTCCTGCCCAGTAATTGTTCTATTTTATCTGCCTCGGTTTAGGCTGATGAAAACCGGAGATTTACCTGCCGGGTTAAAGAGTAATATCGAAATATATTTCTGGCCATGGAAATATTTTCGGTGTATAATAATAATCATGGCGTGTAGGAAGAAGAAAAATGAACCTCTATGTCGGCAACCTCTCATTCAAGACCACAGACGCATCACTCAGAGAAGCATTCCAGGCTCACGGACAGATCGAATCTGCTCGCGTGGTAATGGATCGCGATTCCGGACGCTCCAAAGGCTTCGGTTTCGTCGAAATGCCCAACCGTGAAGAAGCAATGGCTGCAATCAAGGCCCTCAACGGCTCAGAACTTGAAGGCAGAAATATCAATGTGAATGAAGCCCGTCCGAAACCCGAAGGCGGCGAACGTCGCAGCAGCGGCGGTGGCGGCGGATTCGGCGGCGGCAATCGCAGAAGCTACTAAGTTTCAGCGACTCCAAAGCATTTTAATAGCCGGCAGAAGCAATTCTGCCGGCTTTTTTAATTTTACCATATCATCGCTGTTCCGCTGACGGTATCCTGAATGCACGAAAACGCATAATTGCCCATCCGATTTGAAAATGTCTGCATGAAAAGCGGTTACGCTGTTGAATTTTCGCAAATATTGAGTACATTACACGGCGCTTAAAAATATTTAACATGGGATTGTTTTAATGATAGCAGCAGCTAATATTTCGATGAGAATCGGACAGCAGATACTGTTCGAAAATGTTTCTGTAAAGTTCACTCCGGGCAACCGTTACGGGCTGATCGGCGCCAACGGTTCCGGCAAATCAACGTTTATGCGGATACTGAGCGGACAGTTGCAGGCGACCACCGGCGAGGTCGTGATCGACCGCGACTGCCGGGTGGGTTATCTGAAGCAGGACCATTATCAATATGAAAATGAAACTATTCTCGACACCGTTTACATGGGCAACGAGAATCTCTGGAAGATACACAAGGAACGGGAATATCTTTTCTCCCAGTTGGAGCTGACCGAGGAAGAAGAGAATCGGGCCAACGACATCGAAGAACTGTTCGGCAACGCCGGCGGTTACACGATGGAGGCTGATGCGGCCAAACTTTTAGTCGGCCTGGGCATTCCGGAAGACAAGCACAATATGCCGCTGTCAACCCTGACCGGCGGTTTCAAACTGCGGGTGCTGCTGGCCCAGGTGCTGTTTTACAATCCTGAAATCCTGCTGCTGGACGAACCGACCAACCATCTTGACATGAACAGCATTGACTGGCTTTGCGGAGTTTTGCAGCAGCATAAAGGCACGGTCATCGTGATTTCGCATAACCGTTATTTCATTAATGAAGTATGCACTCACATCGCTGACTTGGATTACCAGGAAATACGTCTGTTTAACGGCAACTATGACTTTTTTATGACCGCCAGCGCCATGGCGATTGAGTTGCAGTTAAAAGACAACAAGAAGAAAGAAAAGCGGATAGAAGACCTTAAATGTTTTATCAACCGGTTCAGCGCCAACGCGTCCAAAGCCAAACAGGCGACGTCGCGCCAGAAGGAACTGGACAAAATTCAGCTCAATGAGATAAGGCCGAGTTCGCGCGTGTCGCCTTATATCCGTTTTACCGCCGGACAGCGGCTGGGCGAGAAAGTCATTGAAGCTGAAAAAATAGAGAAAGAATATGATCACGTGCTGTTCAAAGATCTTTATTTTTCCTGCGCGAATAATGAGAAAGTCGCGATTATCGGAACCAACGGCGCGGGCAAGACGACTCTGTTGAAGATTTTGATGAAGCTCATTGAGCCGTGCAACGGCGAAGTTGTTCATGGCGAAACTGTAAAAATAGGTTATTTCCCTCAGGATACCTCCGATATGCTGAATACCGAGGAGCGGTCTATCGACTGGCTGGCCCATTTCGGCCCGGAAACCGGACTCAGTGAAATGGAGCTGCGCTCATTCATGGGGAAAATGCTGTTCAGCGGCGATGAAGTTTATAAGCCGGTTAAAGTGCTTTCCGGAGGCGAAAAGGCCCGTCTGATTATCGCCAAAATGATGCTTGAAGCCGGCAATGTGCTGGTGCTGGACGAGCCGACCAACCATTTGGACCTGGAATCAATTGAGGCGCTGAATTACGCGCTTTCCCTGGTTAACGAGACGGTGATATTTGTCAGTCATGACCGCGAATTCATCAGCAGTCTGGCGACCAGGATTATTGATATTGACGACTGCAAGGTCGTTGATTTCCCCGGAACGCTGGCGGAATATGACACTTATAAGCAGAAGAACCGGAAAGCGCAATAAGGCAGACTGGAAAGACTGGGTGCGAGACTGCTGACTTCTGGCTTTATTGGTCATAACGGCATGGTAAATTTGAAGGTGCTGCCTTTGTCCGGTTCGCTTTCCGCCCAGATTTTTCCGCCGTGTTTTTTCACGAAATCGCTGCACAGCATCAGGCCCAGGCCGGTTCCTCTTTCATCTTCGGTGCCGGGGGTTGAGTTGATGATGTCGAGCTTGAACAGTTGGTCAAGGTTTTTCTGGGTCATGCCGGTGCCGTTATCGCAGACGGCTATTTCGACCTGTTGATCGCCTTGTGTCGCATGCACTTCAATTTTGCCGTTTTTCGGCGTGAATTTAATGGCATTTGAAATCAGGTTGCGCAAAATGGTCTTAAGCATATCCTTATCTGCCGTCAGGGTTAAGTTCTCAGGGATGCAGATTTTTAACTCGATATTTTTTTGCCTGGCGTTTTTACTCAGTACGTCCAATTCTTCATTAAGCAGTTCGCTTAAAGCGATTGAAGCGGGCTCGAACGGTATTTTGCCGCGCTGCGAATTTGCCCATTCCAGCAGGCTGGCGAGTATGGCGTAGGTTTGATGCGCTGATGAATTAATAATGTCGACATACTGCTCAATCGCCGCTTCGTCGCCGGACTTTATTTCCGCTTTCAATAAATCGCTGAACCCTAGAAGGTTATTAAACATGCTTTTCAGGTCATGAGCGATGATGGAGAAAAACTTGTCCTTGGAGACATTCAATTCCTGAAGTTCCAGTTCATATTTCTTATGTTGGGTGATATCCTGAACTTGGGAAATAAAATACAATGGTCCGCCGCTATCATCGCTGACCAGCGAGGCGCTTAGCAGAACCCAGATAACATGTCCCTGTTTATGAAGATAACGTTTCTCAATATGGTAGTTATTGATTTTGCCTGACAGCGCTTTATCCATGTGCTTCAGGCTGTTCTCCCGGTCATCCGGGTGGGAGATGTCCAGCAGATTTTGGGAGAGCAGTTCTTTTTCCGAATATCCGGTCAACTCGCACAGCGCATTATTGACTTTCATAAAGTTGCCGTCCGGCGCAATCAGGGCCATTCCGATTGCGGCATTCTCAAAAGCCGCATGGAAGCGCTGGTCGCTCTCATGCAGCGCCGCTTCAGTCCGGCGTTGTTCCCGCAGTGCTTGTGAATCACTAAGCTCGCGCTCCAGCGCCGGCAGCAGCCGGGACAGGTTGTCTTTCATGATATAATCTTTGGCCCCGGCCCTCATCATGGCGACGGCGGCTTCTTCGCCGATGCAGCCGGATACGACCAGAAACGGGGTATCTAGGTTGGCTTGCTGTACCAGGGTGAGTGCTGACAATGCGTCGAATTGCGGGAGATTATAGTCGGAAATTACCACATCCCACTGTTTGCCGGACAGGGCGGCGCACATCTGACCGGCGTCTTCGACCAGTTCCCAATTAACTTTATAACCGGCCTTCTCCAGTAAACGGACAATCATGGCCGCGTCGCTTTCCGAATCCTCGACCAGCAGCAAGTTAAGTTGCTCGTTCATAGACATCCCGCTTCCGTTTATCTTAGGGCTATACTGAAATATTCATAAACCAATATTATAGCATAATTTCAGTCATTTCGGAAATAAAATCTTATGGAATGCCGGTTTATACTAATAAATCTTTGATTTTCAACGGGATATCCGCGACTTTTACAAATTCCTCTTCAGTTGCCGGGGAAGACAGCCGCAAGGCGTTTTCATCAGCCGAGAGGCCGGTAAAGAACAGGCATACATCTTCCACGTTTTCTCCAATGCGCTTTTTCTGTCCTTGCAGGCCGATTTTTGCGGACGGGTGGCCGGCGCATGAATTGGGACAGCCGGATATTCTGACATGATCAGTTAAGGTACGCAATATTTCAACTTTTTCCGGCGTATCAGGCGGCAGCAGTTTATCCATTTCAGCGCCGACCGCGTCGGCAATATCCGGGGATTTCAGGATGCCGATTTTGCATACGCCAGAGCCGACGCAGGAAACAATATGGCCTTTAAACGATTTAAGCGTCAAATCGGTTTCGGGAAAATCCTTCAGCAGTGAATTGTAAATTTCCGCAAGACTTGAAACATGTGCCAGGGGAATCAGGATATCCTGCGACGGCAGCAGCCGCAGAAATCCGCAGTTCAATTTTTTGCCAAGCCCGGCCAGTTTTACCAGTTGGGGCGCGGTTAAATTGCCATACGGAACATACAGCCGTACCGAGAAAATTTCCGGGTCGAGATTAGTCGGGCTGACTGCGTATTTATTCCACGAATCATACCCGTTTGCAGGAACCGGCGGCGTTTCAGCGCGTTTGACCCTTACCGTCAGGTGCACATAGTCGGTCTGCGGGGGCAGCGATGACGCATAATCAGGAGTTTTTGCATAATATTTGTGAAACAGCTTTATAAATTCCTCCGCTCCAAGCTTCTTCAAAATAAAACGGATTCTGGCCTGGTTGCGGTTGGTTCTGTCGCCGTGATCGTAAAAAAGGTCAGTCATGGCAGCCGCGCAGCGGATGACTTGGGAATCCGGCAGGAAATCAAACAATACAATCCCCGGCGAACTTTCCCGGCCCATGCCGCCGCCGCCGTAAACTTTGAAGCCTTTGCGTCCGTCTTGAGTCCTTGCGACAAAACCTAAATCCTGAACTGCGGCATTCAAAGTTTCATGCGGATTGCTGAAAAAACCTGCTTTTAGCTTTCGCGGCAGACTGAAGGCTTTCTCATATTTTCTCAAAAAACTGTTCAGTTCCTCGACATAAGGCATGACGTCAAAAACTGAATCGCGACCAAAACCGCTGTCCGCCGAAGCGAGGATATTCCGGTAAGTGTTGCCGCCGCCGCCTTTGAACGGGAACCCGCTTAAATCGCAGTCTTCAATGGTCGAAAAAATATTTTCAGCGTGAACCTCGTGCAACTGGATATCCTGTCGGGTTGAAAGATGGGCGTACCCGATCTTGTTCTGTTCCATGATTTGAGCGATATCCCGGAGATTTTTCAAGATAATCTGACCGCCGGAAATCCTGATCCTGACCATGAACAGCCCGTTGCGCTGTTCGTAAATCCCGAACGGCGCGGCAAACGGTTTTAGCTG
>Ga0364881_10649_pt1 | contig 15926 bp, 12 predicted proteins | sample ExccelJu500001D4_5_FD_206923 | JGI IMG/M metagenome (GOLD analysis project Ga0364881, IMG submission 206923) | Enriched cells from Trout Bog Lake Hypolimnion, Wisconsin, USA - BchlTB.July30.5000.01.D4 | ecosystem: Environmental > Aquatic > Freshwater > Lake > Hypolimnion/Profundal zone | place...
ATTTTTGCATGAGTGAGTTGGGTTTCTCTCAATTTTAGAAGATTCTCGCCCATCCCAAGTTTCATAAATTCTAGGTAAAAATGGAGCCAATTACCTTAACTTTTTCTCCCAGTTAAGGTTTATAACAGGCCTTATGCTACAATTAGGCATATCAAGGAACAGGCGAAAGTGGCGGAATTGGTAGACGCACTGGATTTAGGTTCCAGCGCCGCAAGGCGTGCAGGTTCGATTCCTGTCTTTCGCACCATAAGGGTTTAATCTGTTTTTGCCATAACTTAACAAATACTTACGTTAATCCTTACATCCCTTTTTAATTTATCAAAATTAATCTGGACTCACATTTTTTAAGATTTTTATTAGACCAAATTAGACCATTTTCAGGTTGATTTTTTGTCTGTTCAGCAGGCCTTGACTTATCTGTTTTTCAGCTATTTATTAAGTCGCCCCTCGATTATATTATCTTACTTCCTTTAACTACTTCAGTGGTCAATTTTGGTCTACCACCGGATCATTCAGTTAGATCATCTGGAACCATTCGTGATCCAATTATTTCGCGGGCGATTTTGCGGATTTCTTTACATCGAACGGACACCTGATTTCTGGGGTGATCATTTGTTTCGCCAAATTTTCTGTTTTCGCCAAAAACGCATTGTTTTTCGTCTATGTCAGTCCATGTTTAGCATTGAACTGCACATTGAACTGCATTTTCACTAGAATGCACCAAATCGACTAACTTAAGCGAAGAAAGTCCAAAAGTCAGACACACCGAGCGCTGCCATCTTGGAGAAATTTGCTTGTTTGAGTAATGCCCGCTCCCAACTGCCGAACGCACACTCATACTAGGGAATAATTTACATCAAGGTACTGAGCAAACTAAAAGCAGGCTTTCTATGGTAAATTTTCCATCAACTTAGTGCCTGCTTTATGGGATTTTTGTAGGAGCTCACAATCGGCCAACTCTGGTCGTTCTTGGGTATCGCTTCGATATCCCTTAACTTGGCAATTGCTGCCGGTCGAAATTGCGAGGGTAATAGGCCAGGTATCTGCCAAGCAGCCGGAATTTGATTTCATCATGACCATCCGGTCTTTAGCCGACTTCATCTTTCATTAATAGTGGAATTGGAATGAGCCATAGCATTCTTCATTACCTATTCTGTTAAACTGAGCAGCTGTCGCATTTAACTCATGTTGACTCGCCATTACGCTGGCTTGCATCCATAAAGGGATGCAAGCCGGGTCAGACGGTCTTCGTGTAGTTGCCATGAGCTAAGTACGATGAAAATGTGCCGTATCAACGCGCTGCCAGCATGCAGGTCAGCAGATCCTATGAGGTACGAAGCTCGCCACGGCCAACTGGTCGGAGCTTTTCCCGTCCGTAAACTACGTGCGGAGTATTGTCATATCTATCGTTCTGCCGCAGTTTCTGGCCGCGCCCATTTTATTTTATTAAAGGGTAGCCATGACGTATCTTGCAAAACTCGACACCATTATTCACGACGTAATCGAACCCGCTGCCATTGCCGTTGACCGCGATGCAGTATTTCCGCGCGCGGCCATACGCGCACTTGGTGAGGCTGGATTGCTCGGTCTCACCAGTGCCGCCGAAATGGGAGGCATGGGGCTGGGATTGGCCGAAGCCGCACAAACGATAGAACGCATTGCGCAAGCCTGTCCATCTACCGCGATGGTGGTCGCTATGCATTTCAGCTCGACTGCAGTCATCGAAAAATTCGGTGCGGAGTCGCTTCGCCGCGAGATTGCCGCCGGTCGTCACCTTTCCACGCTGGCCTGGTCCGAAGCAGGTTCCCGCAGCCATTTCTGGGCACCGGTCGGAAGTGCCGTGCGAGATAACGACGGCTATCTTCTCGATGGTGCAAAAACCATGGTGACCTCGGCGTTAGAAGCCGATTCCTATATCTGGTCGTCACGCCCGGCGGAAGCGGAAGGGGCCAGCACCTTGTGGCTGGCTGACAGCAAGAATGCCGGACTCAGCCAGACTCAGCACTTTGACGGCATGGGGTTGCGCGGCAACTGTTCTGCCCCGGTCATCAGCAAATCCATGCGTCTGCCGCAGACAGCCATGCTGGGTCCTGATGGCGGCGGTTTCGATATCATGATCGGAGTCGTCCTGCCGGTATTCGCCACGCTGATCGCTTCCAGTTCGATGGGTATCATGGAAGCTTCTATCAATCGTGCAGTCACCCATGTGAGTGGAAATAAATTCGAGCACTTGAATAGTACGCTGGCCGATTTGCCGACCATCCGTGCTTATATCGGACGTGCCCGTATCCGTGCAGATATGGTGCGTACCTTGCGTGATGACACCGTGTCAGCTTTGGCTTCGAATCGCCCTGATGCCATGTTACGCGTCATGCAACTCAAGGCGGGAGCAGCCGAGGCGGCATTGGAAGTCACCGATATTGCCATGCGCGTTTGCGGCGGTGCCGCGTTTCGCAAAGATGTGGGCGTCGAGCGTTATTTCCGTGATGCCCGTGCCGCCTCCATCATGGCGCCGACTTCCGATGTGCTGTTCGATTTTATCGGCAAAGCGGTTTGCGGCATCCCGGTTTTCGGTTGAGGAGTACCAACAAATGACACGGCCTCTGATAATGGGCGCAGTAGCGTATGCGCCAAAAGTGGTGACAATTTGGGAGGGCTTTAAAGAGTACTTTCGCCGTCACGGTTTCGAGTTTGATTACATCCTCTATTCCAATTACGAACGTCAAGTCGAAGCGCAGTTCGACGGTACCCTGGACATTGCGTGGAATTCGCCGCTGGCATGGGTTAGGGCTGAACGCATGGCGCATGCACGCGGCCAAAGCGTGCGGGCCGTGGCCATGCGCGATACCGATTGCGATCTTGCCTCGGTGCTGGTGGTGCGTAACCATTCCGGGATCACCCAAACCGCCACTGTAGATAGCTCTGGCAATTTATCCGGCTTTATCGGCAAGACGATCGGATTCGGTGCGATTGATTCCCCTCAGGCCAACTTAATCCCTCTTGATCATTTGCGCACGCAGGGTTTGATTGCCGGTCGCGATTACACCGCACGGCGCTTCGATCTGCTCAGCGGCAAACATGGCGATCACATCGGAGGTGAGCGCGATGCGGCACTTGCCCTGATGGCGGGTGAAATCGATGCGGCATGGATGATCGATGGCAACCACATCGCTTTTTCGCGTGAAGGCATTCTTCCCGCAGGCGCTACCCGCATCGTGGCACGCACCGGAGCCTACGACCATTGCAATTTCACGGCAAGCCCCGGCGCTCAATCCGAGTTAGTGGATCGCTTTGTCGAGTTGCTGCTGGGTATGGCTTGGGACAATCCGGAGGTGCGTCCACTGCTGGAACTGGAAGGACTTAAGGCTTGGCGCCTCGGGCGCACCAGCGGCTACAGCCTGCTTGAGCGCGCAGTGGATGACGAAAAGTTCTATGACGATAAAGGAAACATTCTTGCCAGCGATTATCGATATTGAACATCTGGGTCTGGATGCAGGCGCTCATATACTCATCAAGCATGGCCTGAGTGGCGTACCGGTCGGCGGCGAGATCCGCATCACCGGAAGTGTCCCGGGATGGGAGGTGCAACTTTCCGCCTGGTGTCGCGCTCAAGGTCATCCGCTGACTTTTGCTGACGGTCAAGCAAGGATCACCCGCAGTGACATTCATTCGGGACGCTGGCGTGGAGCAATCTCATCCGGTCATGCCAATCCTCAAAATGAAGGAGCAGTTCACGAACAGGCTCTCCCATGCTTCGGCTTGGCTGCGCGGGGTGCAACAATAGAAGCGGGATCGCCGGAATTTCCCTTCCGCCTGAACCAAAAGCACGTTGTGTGGACCGACACTGCAGCCGAGCTTTATGCCCAGGCCGTAGCTGCGCAGTGGGACCCGGATCAGGCTATCGACTGGACTGCGCCCTTCGATCTTGCCGACGAAGTGGAAGATGCCGTGGCACAAGTCATGACCTACATGATTGAAAATGAAAACGCGGCACTGGTCGTTCCGGCGCGTTTTCTCGGCCAGATGCATCCCCATTTTCGCGAAGTTCAGGCGGTACTGGCCATCCAGGTGGCCGACGAGGCACGCCACATTGATGTATTCACGCGCCGATTGCGTCTGCGCGGGCGCGAACCGGCGTTGTCTACTGCAGGTGGTCAGGCTTCTCTCAAGACCTTGCTCGATGAAACGGATTTTTCCGTCGCAGGTTTTCTGCTATCGGTACTCGGCGAGGGCACTTTCGTCAGCCTGCTCAATTTTCTGCATGCCCACGCACCCGATCCGGTAACCCGCCAGATTGCCCGTCTGGCCGCGCGCGATGAGGCACGCCATGTCGCTTTCGGTATGGCACATTTGCTGCACCGCTTGGAGTCCGAACCGGAATTTCGCTCACGGCTGATCCAAGCGGTTGAATCCCGTAATGAGGTTTTATCCGGCACGTCAGGCCTTAACGAAGAAGTGTTCGATGCGCTGATACTTCTGGCTGCCGGGGAGTTTACACCGGCAGCAATCGCTGCCGGTTACACGCGCGTGCAGACCCTTATGACCGACATGGCGGAAGGCCGACTCGCCCGGCTGCTCAGGCTCGGTTTCGAAGGACCAAATGCTCAGCGTCTATCCGCACTGCATACTCGTAACTTCATGTGAGGAATCCGGCAATGAATTTTAGAGTGAGGCTGCAACTTTTTTGAGACACTCACCCGATAATTCAACTAAAGAAATACGCTGTGCTTGCTCAATAAGTGGATAGTGAGTCGAAGTAGCGCGCAAATAACTTGGATCGTAATGTAAAGTGAGCAGTTCGCCGACCAGCGTTGCAAAGTCACCGGTGTGAATCAGCGCCGTCCAATGTTCAAGTAATTTGGCACCGTGAAAACGGTATAGCGCTTGCAGGTGCGTGACCAGCAGTTCAGGGTCGTCAAGGTAATGCTGGTAGTCCTCCAACAATCCGGCAACACGTACTTCGATAGCCGTGTCCAACAACAGGCAATCGCTGCTATGCATCGCGGTGACCAGTGAATTAGGCAGGGTAATGCGACCAATCTTGTTACTTTCCGCTTCCACATAAACCGGACGCGTCAGATCAAAACTTTGCAGCACTTGCAGAAGCTGTCCTTCGAACCCTTTCTGCGAAGGCTGAGCGTGTTCGGGCCACCTGCCCAGCACCGAGCCACGATGTTTCGCGAGCGCTTCCAGGTCCAGCACTTGCTGACCACTTTCTGCCAGTGCGTGGAGCAGTCGGCTTTTGCCTGAACCGGTCGGGCCGCAGATCACTATTAGTTTTAAATTATCCGGCAAACTTTCCAGTTTAATCCGCACGTCATGACGATACGTTTTGTAGCCGCCTTCCAGCTTATGTGCCGCCCAACCCACTTGACTAAGAATAATGGTCATTGCGCCGCTGCGCTGGCCGCCGCGCCAGCAATAAATCAGCGGCTTCCAGGATTTTGGATGGTTGCAGAAGCGCGTTTGCAAGTGTTCGGCGATGTTTTTAGCCACCAGAGCTGCACCGACTTTACGCGCCTCGAAAGGCGATTGTTGTATGTACAATGTGCCTACCGTAATACGCTCTGCATCAGACAGGACCGGACAGTTAATCGCTCCCGGAATATGGTCTTCGGCGAACTCTGCCGGGGTGCGCACGTCGATAATTTCGTCAAACTCATCAAGCTGTGATAGTTTCGCGGTTCTAAACATTATTGAAAGGGGAAAAATTCGTGTCCGAAGTGAAATTAACCCAATTGTCGCACGGTGGCGGCTGCGGCTGCAAAATTGCCCCCTCGCTGTTGCAGGAAATACTCGGGGAAGCTAAAGAAAAATTGCCGTTTGCCAATCTGCTGGTGGGCACGGAAACCAGCGATGATGCGGCGGTTTATCGCCTGAATGACCAGCAGGCCATCATTGCAACCACCGATTTCTTTATGCCCATCGTGGATGATCCCTTTGACTTCGGGCGTATCGCCGCGACCAATGCGCTCTCTGACGTCTACGCCATGGGCGGCACGCCGATCATGGCACTGGCCATTGTTGGCATGCCGATCAACAAGCTGTCTGTCGAGACCATTCGTGCCATCCTGCAAGGCGGAGAATCTGTGTGCAAAGTCGCTGGCATCCCCTTGGCGGGGGGGCATTCCATTGATTCGCCCGAACCGATTTACGGATTAGTGGCCTTGGGTGTAGTGCACCCCGATCAAGTTAAGAAAAATAGCGAAGCAAAGGAAGGAGACCTATTGATACTTGGTAAAGGACTGGGTGTGGGCGTGATGGCTGCCGCGTTAAAGAAGGGCGCATTGTCTGACAAAGGCTATGCACAGATGATTGAGAATACGACTCAACTCAATGCTGTAGGTAGCAAACTGGCTGCACTTGAGGGAGTTCACGCCCTGACCGATGTGACCGGCTTCGGCTTGGCCGGTCATTTGTTGGAAATTTGCCATGGATCAGGTCTGAGTGCAGAGATTAAATTCAATCAAGTCCCGATTCTGTCTGAAGCCCTGCCCTTAGCGCAACAAGGCTATGGACCGGGAGCGATTGATCGCAATCTCGCGAGCTATGGTCACGAGATCGATTTTTCAGCACATCTGGAAACTTGGCAGCAACGATTTCTGGCCGATGCACAGACCAGCGGTGGATTGCTGGTTAGCGTTGCTCCTGATGCATCAAAAGAAGTGATGTCTCACTTTTATCAAGCTGGGTTCTTACAGGCAGCAGTGATTGGCGTAATGAAATCAGGCGGGGCACGTTTATCTGTGGTGTGACAAATTTCGACTCCGTCTTTTTTTGTTACAGACTGATAGCAATTTTGTATTTAATAATTTTCTTGATTTGAGAGCGCATTCATACATCACCTAAGTCTTGTAGGTACTCTTTAATAATCAGTCGAAATAAATCCAGACAATAAAGTTTTGTCTGGATTTAACTTTATTTTCCGATTTGATTGCTAATGCCATTTTCCTGTTGATTCAGGGTCTTTTGTTCTTGCTTCGTTATATGGCCACCATTTTGCGTTGCCATGCCACGCTCTTCTTGACGAACCTGGCGGTCTTCCTTATGGAGATTAGCTGCCTGACCTTTGCTGATTTCTCCTTCTTTTACTTCTTGGTGGATACGCTTGTTCTGATTATTAAGGCGCTTGTTAACTTGATGACGGCGTGGGTGATTTTTATTCCAATTATTTTTAGCTGGCGGCTGACCTTCATCTGCAAAAACACAAGTGGTTGCACCCAGAAAAGCAGTTGCCAAAATAATAGCGAGTAAACGGTTCAGTTTCATTTTTTCGCCAGATATTGACCTGGATGTTTATTCCGCACAAAAAGTGATACTGTGGCTGAGAGGTTAGGATGTCTGTACATGTATAATGTCGCAAATCTTCAGTACCACAATGATGAACACGATTTCCCTCTAAAGCAAAACATTCCACATTAAATAGTTGCTCATCGGAAATACACTTAATTAATTGAAGTATTGCAACAATTTTTCTGGCCGAGGAAATTCTTGCGGTGTCGCATCTCATACTGGTGTTTTTAAATGACCAGCCAATCAACTCGATCTTACAGAGAGAAATTAGGAGTTACATATGTCGTTATATTCCCAGCCACGCACCCTATGCGTGCTGTTGCTTGTTGCTTTATCCGTGACGAACGTTCATGCCCAAATATCTCAAGTTTTACCTGATGCACCAAACGTAGATGCCCGCAACTATGTTCTGCTAGATCCGGCTTCCGGCCAGATTCTTGCCTCACGTAACTCAGACGGGCAGGCACCGCCAGCCAGCCTGACTAAGTTAATGACTGCTTACCTCACTTTTCAGTCTCTAGCCAAGGGGAGCCTTAAGCTTGATCAGCAGGTACCTGTTAGCGTGGCTGCTTGGAAGGCAGGAGGATCGACTATGTTTCTTCAACCCAATCTGCCGGCAACTGTGGAGCAGATGATTAGCGGTATGGTCGTGGTGTCAGGTAACGATGCCGCAGTTGCACTGGCTGAGGCCAATGCAGGCAATATCGCCAGCTTTGTACAAATGATGAATGCAGCAGCAGCCCAACTTGGTTTGAGTGAAAGTCACTTTGATAACGTAAATGGGCTACCAACTCCCACTCATCTTGTAAGTGCGAGGGATATTGGTGTGCTCACCAAAGATATTATGCAAGAGTACCCTCAATATCTGCATTATTTCGGGGAGCACACCTTCACATATAATCATGTCACTCAGCAGAACTGGAACCCCCTAGTATTCAGCGATCCTTCAGTGACTGGCATGAAGACTGGTCATACAGATGAAGCCGGTTATTGTCTGGATGCTACAGCAGTGCGCAAGGGGCATTCATTAATTGCCGTGGTGCTTGGTTCTTCTACGCGTAAATCAAGTGCCGAGGCTGCTGAGGCATTGCTGGATTATGGTTATCGATTTTTCGAAACTCATCTTGCTTATAAAGCTGAACAAGTGCTTGGCACAGTACGAAATAATCAAGCAAGTCCAGGAAAGATTCCGGTGGGGGTAATTACAGATTCCTGGGTAACAGTGCCTCTAGGACGTTATACATCGCTAACGGCGAGCATAGATGTGACAAAGAAAATGTCACTGCCATTGAAACGCGGTGATCCTGTTGGTCGGTTGATACTGAGTGATGGCAACAAAAAAGTCGCTGAAATTTCTTTGGTGGCGTTAACACATGCAGAACAAGCAGGTTGGCTTGGTCAATCATGGAATGCGATAAAAGGAGTGTTTCAAAATTAGTAAAATCTTTTTCGCTAAGAACCATTAAAAATCCGAGCCCAACCTTCAATAACTCCGCCGAAATAAAACGCTATGTGCAATTATACCGCTGCTTAGCCACTGCTCTTTGCTGACGGATATAGTTTGTGCACATAAGCGCTTATTGCGAACAGGTTGATGGAAATCAAGCCGCCTGTCAATTAAACAGATGCTAAAGCTTGCTGTAAGTCTTCTTTCAGATCGTCGATGTGCTCAATGCCGATAGACAGCCGCACCATATCTTCGGAGACTCCTGCTTTTTTGAGTTCTTCCGGCGAGAGTTGACGGTGGGTGGTGCTGGCAGGATGGCACGCGAGCGATTTTGCATCACCAATATTGACCAACCTTGTGATTAGTTTCAATGCATCCTGGAAGCGAGCTCCGGCCGCAGCGCCTCCTTTTATGCCAAAGGTCAGAATGCCGGATGCCCTGCCATTCATGTATTTCTGTACTAACGTGTAGTCTGCGTGATCCGGTAGCCCTGCATAACTTAGCCAACTTACTTTTGGATGCTGCTTAAGAAATTGCGCAACTGCCAGAGTGTTCTCGCATATACGATCCATACGCAAGGCTAGTGTTTCAATGCCTTGCAGAATAAGGAAACTATTAAAAGGTGAAATAGTGCCGCCTGTGTTGCGTAGCGGCACGACCCGTGCACGGCCGATAAATGCTGCCGCACCAAGTGCCTCTGTATAAACCACGCCGTGGTAAGAAACATCCGGCTCATTCAAGCGACGAAAACGTTCTTTATGCTCAGCCCATGGAAACTGCCCCGAATCTACAATCACTCCACCCAGCGAGTTGCCATGTCCCCCCAAATATTTTGTCAGTGAATGCACAACAATATCTGCCCCGTGCTCGATCGGACGACACAAATAGGGGCTGGGGACTGTATTGTCAACAATTAAAGGAACTCCCGCCTCATGTGCCACCGTAGCAAGGGAGGCAATATCAACAACATTTCCCAAAGGATTGCCGATCGATTCACAATAAATCGCCTTGGTTTTAGCATCAATCAGGGGCTTGAAACTTTGTGGATCACGATAATCGGCAAAGCGAACTTGAATTCCAAATTGAGGCAGCGTGTGAGCAAAAAAATTGTATGTTCCACCATATAATGTACCAACGGAAACAATATTGTCGCCCGCTTCTGCAATGGTCATAATTGCGTATGTAATGGCAGTTGAACCCGAAGAAACAGCTAATGCTCCAACTCCCCCCTCTAATGCGGCCATACGTTTTTCCAACACATCGGATGTCGGGTTCATAATGCGCGTGTAAATGTTGCCTTCCACTTTAAGGTCAAACAAGTCTGCGCCATGTTGAGTATCGTCGAACGCATAGGAAACAGTCTGGTAAATTGGAACAGCAACTGCTTTAGTAGTCGGGTCGGGCGAATAGCCACCATGCACTGCTATGGTTTCGAGTTTCATCGGAAAGTCCTATTTGTTTGATAAGGGGGAATTCTCAGTTGTGTCGGCTAGGATGTCAATTAATTGCAATAAGTCGCTCAATTTAGCCAAAGTATTTAACTTATCAACTAAATAATATCATTAAAGATATTACGATCATAGTCGTTATGACTGAGTCAACATTTCGTTAAGTAAGCGATAAGGAGCAATCAATGGCTGCTGAAAAACCAGATGAAGTATTGCTATCCGTTCGCCTACCTCTGATCATTCAAAAGGATTAGAATAAGTTTGACTTTAAAGGCACAATTTTTATGTTGAGCATGCTTATTGGTTTGGCCGTTGGGCTAGTGATGGGGTTAACAGGTGGTGGTGGATCTGTATTCGCAGTCCCTTTATTGATCACTTTGCTTCGATGGCCTTTCAATCAAGCTGCCACAGTATCATTACTCGCAGTAGGTTTAGCTGCCACGGTCGGAACAGCAATATCCTGGCGTCATAGTAATGTTAGATACCGTGCTGCTTTGCTCATGGCATTTGTAGGCTTGATGTTTTCTTATGTGGGTATTCATGTCGCGAATGATTTGCCAGAATCAACCTTGAAATTCGTTTTTTCGCTTGTCCTCGGCATTGTTTCCATACGAATGTATTTAATGACAGTTAAAGCAAGAGATAGTAATGATGTTGTGCAGGAATTCACTTCTGGGGATAGCCTTCCATTTTTAGGTAGGGTTGGTAAATTAAACCCGATTACTGGGCGGCTAGTCTGGACTCATCAAGTTGCAACAATAGTTTCCTTCATTGGTGCAGTAACTGGATTTCTATCTGGATTGCTTGGGGTTGGCGGAGGCTTTCTAATTGTTCCTGCTATACGAGCGATTCTTCCACTATCAATGCACACCGCAGTATCAACATCCTTGATGACGTTAGCTTTGACTAGTTCAGGAACTTTTATTTTTGCACTAATACAAGGTAGAAGTGTACCATTCTCGCTGGCATCGCCTTTTGTTATAGGTACTATATTGGGTATAACAATTGGGCGGTTGCTGGCTCCTAAAATTTCTGGCCCTTCACTTCAAAAGACTTTTGCTTTGCTTGCATTCGGTGTTTCAATAGCAATGGCTGCTCAGACTACTTTGACAATGATCAGAACGTAAAGTGAAAGAATTGGTAGTTGTGGTTGTTTGTCCACGAGAATGTCATCATAAAACTTGCCGGATACTATAACTATCCAATGAATTAAATCTTCATATTACTCGGTAAATTGCTGCATCAAATCGGATATTCATCAATAAATTATCGGTGTATTGAACATGTCGTTTAATACCGATTTCTTTACCTCGTCATGCCCCTCTGTACTTTGATGATCCCATTAATCAGAGAATTTCCTTATGTTGAGTGAACGCCGGTTTGTTTTATTTGAGTAAATCAATTCCAAAGAGCTTACCCCAACTACGTTAAAAGTAGATTGTTTTAATGCATGGGTATACCTCATGATTAAGAAAGTCTGGTTAGCTTCCTGAATAAGGTTCGTTCACTTACACCAAGACGTTTTGCCAATTCATGTCGCGAAAGCCCTGAATGACGAGCTTGCCAATCCAGATAATTGCGCTCCATTTCCTCTAGTGTCATGTCCTTGCTGAACGCTTGACTGATGTGAGGTAAAAATTCATTGTCTTCGCAAAGATCGGGGAAATGCTGGGGCAATAGCACGTCGCTGTCGGCAAGCAGGCAGGCGCGCTCGATCAGGTTACGTAGTTCGCGTATGTTTCCGGGGAAATCGTAATTCGCCAGGCACAGCAACGTAGCCGGATGGATGGAGAAGGTACGCTCGGTGTTTACACGACCTAGCAACACTTCCGTGAGCAGCGGCAGATCTTCCATACGTTCTCGCAGCGCAGGTAGAAGGATAGGAAATGTACTGATGCGGTAGAACAAATCCTTGCGGAATTGTCCTTCGGCGATCATTTTTTTCAAGTCACGGTGGGTGGCTGCAACAAGGCGAAAATCCGAGCGCAACGGCTCCAGTCCCCCCACACGTCGAAAGGTGCCGGTTTCCAGGAGGCGCAGCAATTTCACTTGCAGGCTTAACGGAATGTCTCCCACTTCGTCAAGAAATAAGGTGCCGCCCTTGGCCGCCTCGACTAGTCCAAGTTTGCGCTGATTCGCACCGCTGAACGCGCCTTTTTCGTAGCCGAACAACTCGCTTTCGAACAGGTTTTCCGGCAGGCTGGAGCAATCCACCGCGATGAACGGCGCGTTTGGGTTTTTACTCGCCAAATGAACCGCATGTGCGACAACTTCCTTGCCTGTGCCGGATTCGCCCAGTAGCAGCACATCTGCGCGCGAGGGTGCTACCCGAGTGACCTGTTCCAGCATACGTTTGAACGCCACCGAGCGTCCAACCAATTCCCCCTCTGGCCGTGCGCTGGCCTCGCGCACGGTGTGAATCATCTCGATGAAGTACTGGATTTCTTCGCCTCTGTTTACAACAGGCGTCAGTTCCACGTCCACATGCTCGTCGCCTCTGGGCGTATGGTGGATGTGCAACACTCGATGCGGTTGATTGGTTTTTAGAGAAAATTTCAGCGGGCAAGTCTCACCTTCCTCGTCGCAAGGATGTTTAAAGCCGTGCGAAACTTCGTGGCAACGCCTGCCAGCCACTGGATTTTCTCCCACTTGGTAGTGAGCGAGGTAGGCGCGATTTGCACCCAAGATAGTGTAGTCGCGACTCATCATGATGCGCGGTTCTGGCAGCGTATCAAGGAAAGACAATAGTAGAGAAATGTCTGTTTGGGACAGGTCGGTGTCGGTCATTTTTTACCTCATGACAATATTGGCAGTCTGCACTAATTTATTTGGAATATCAACTGCCATATTTGACTGGCCCACTCGATCACCCCATCAATCTCGCCCCTAAATTAACCAATATTTAAATATAGAACAATGTGTTATTTAATAATATACATTGCTGGCATGGATGCTGCATATATATAGGGTCGGTAAAGTGCAAGTTGCACCTAGTTTAACCGGATAGTGCGCGAAAACATGAAACAAAGTAGTACTCAAATGTCATCGAATATTACAAATTGTAAAGACTCAGCCCGTCTTTTGGTACAACGCGGTCTTGCACCCGCCATACCAATCAAGGTAGCAAGGATGGCCTCCTCTAAGTTCCACTGGCCCAGACGCGCAACACAAATTGCGACTTTGATGCTGTTCGTGCTAATTCCAGCGTTCGGTCTGTTTCGCATTGACTTGGTGGCTGGTACTTTTGTAGTACTGGGCCGCCAGATTTGGTGGTCTGACATCGGCCTGATTCTAGGCTTTACTACCTTGCTGACAGCCTTCGCCGTAATGACATATTCGACTACAGGCACGGTCTGGTGCGGTTGGGCCTGCCCGCAAAATATGCTGTCCGAATGGGCTAATAACCTGACCCACAAACTGCTTGGCAAGCGCGCAAACGTCAATGTCGAAAGTAGCAATTCGCAGATCGCCGATGCCAAGAACAAGGTTCTCAACTGGGTCATCCTGATATTAAGTTTTCTTGCCGTGTCATTGCCACTTGGACTTATTCCGTTTTTCTACTTCTTCACGCCTCAGGAAATCTGGTCTTTCATCACATTTCAAACCAATTCAAGTCTTTCACAATTCATGCATCGCCTGTATTTCGTCAGCGTGGTGGCATTTTTCCTGAATATTTCCGGCGTTCGCTATTTCTGGTGCAACTACGCCTGCATGTACCGTTTCGGGCAGCGCTTTTTCAAGAATAGCGACGCGCTGCACATTGGCTATGACGTGAGTCGCGCTAGCGATTGCGCAAAGTGCAATTATTGCGCTGCATCGTGCATCATCGGGATCAATCCATCGAATTTCAAATCCACCGACACTTGTATCAACTGCGGCGAGTGTGTGGATGCATGCGACAAACTGCACAGGAATGATAAATCTGCCGGCTTGCTACGCTTCAGTGTGGCTGAAGAAACGCCATCATGCTCAATTGGGAAGAAACGCAGCGGAATATTCTCTCAGGTCAACTTATGGGTGGGTATGCTTGTACTGGTAGGTGCAGGCATGACTGCATGGAGCTACGTCCACTACACCCCTTACGACATCGTTGCCTACCGTTCCGAAAAATCCTCCGGTCTGTCGGTCAGTGATTACAAGATACTCATATCGAACAAGATGTATACGCCAGCGCAACTCACGCTAACTATAAAGGGTATCCCTGATGGCAGCTACAAACTCGATTCTGATAGCCTGGATTTGTCTCCTGCCTCGCGTACCAGCGTCAATTTGCACATCTCGCCTGACCTTTCCAAGGGGTTGCATCGGGTGGTGATTGAGGCGCATGCAAAGGACGGTTGGGTGGGCTATTTTGGTGTGGAGCATTATTCGGCAAGAAACTAATGCCATATGCGAGAAGCACAGATTTCAACGAGAAAATAGTGGGGCAGCGCCGTTCAGCTGCAAGAAAAAGAGGAGCGTAATCATGTCAGTGCCAATGAGTCTTATGACCGGAATCGTAGTGGGTATCGTGTTGTTTTTCATACTTGAACGCAATGGAGTTATTTACAAATGGTTCGACAAATGGGATCAATAGAACCGAATGAACAATTCGTAATATTTTGGAGGAACTTAGCCCATGAAACACAATTTGACAATAGAACAGGCGCAGTCTACAGACTATAACCTGCTTTCGGCACAAGCAAGCTCACCGGTGCCTAAGAAAATAAAAAAGACCAGTTGGCTACATACGATACTCTGGATGCTTTCGATGGTTGTGTTAGTTAACGTGTTAATGGCAGTTCTCTTTTATGCGTTGAATTATTACAAAATAATCCACTGAAGCTTGTGGGCATTAATGCTGTACAAGATGGCTTTTCTGCGACTTTCGGAAAGTTGAGGCTATTTATAGTAACTACCTTTGCCGGAGTAGTGTAAAGCAAGCTCACACTGGTCAACAGCAATTCATGGGTTGATGATTCATGATTATCTTTTTATGTTACTTTTGAAGAGTTGACTTAAGTTAAATGGGCGAGAAGGATAAATACATGGCACCTCGGCATATGGTTGCAGAGTGTAGGAATCTCATAAGGGAAGCAAGTGCTAGTGAAGCTTCATGGTTATTTAAGGAAGGCGCTATTTACCTTATGTACGAGAAGCAAATGAATTTAATTCAGAGCATCTGCCCGACGCTATAAATATTCCGCGTGGGATATTAGAATTCCGTATCGGAGATATCCCAACTTTGGCTGACAAGGACGGTACGATATTGGTTTACTGTAAGTCGGTCGGTCTGCATTGGCATAACTTAGTTTGCAACGCTTAGGTTACAACAGCATATTGTCTATTGCAGGTGGGATTGATGATTGGAAAAAATATGGATTTAGTCTTCACTTATCTTTTTTATATCTAAAATTACAGCAAACGGAAGAATGGAAATCTTGGATATCTGAGAGGTTATTTTAGAGTCCTCAATGTTCAAGTTGAACTTTCCCTTTCGGTTAAAGCCAGTGACTCTAGTTGGAGACGTTTAGACTCGTCGAGAACACAACCTCGCCATGGGATTAAACCTGGGACAATCCTACAGTAATCTGCATAAGAGGCAGGGTGAAAGCGCAGGATGCGTTTTTCCTCAATGCGGCTCCCCACCACCAGGTACAGCGTAATACACAAGGCTGAAACTAGCCATGTCTCGGTCATGGTCTGAGTCCAAATAAGGATCAGTAGGAGGAAGTACCAAGGGTGTCTGATCCAGCGAT
>Ga0364881_10652_pt1 | contig 15895 bp, 8 predicted proteins | sample ExccelJu500001D4_5_FD_206923 | JGI IMG/M metagenome (GOLD analysis project Ga0364881, IMG submission 206923) | Enriched cells from Trout Bog Lake Hypolimnion, Wisconsin, USA - BchlTB.July30.5000.01.D4 | ecosystem: Environmental > Aquatic > Freshwater > Lake > Hypolimnion/Profundal zone | place...
TGAAGTCAATCCGCCGAACCCCGATTTTCGTTTTAAGCGAGTCCACGGCTTTGCCATCGGCCACGACTTCGGAAACCAGAGTGTAGCGATAGGGATGATCGGGATGCCAGAGCTTCGGGTTTTTCAAGGAGATGGTCTGCTCAAGATCCTGGGCGGATTTGCTGGCAAGCGTCGCCGCAGGGGTTTGGGCCACGCCCACCGTGCGCCCATCGGCATCCACGACCGTTGTCTTGAGCTGGAAGGCTGCTGCTGCCGGACGATCATTCGCCACCTGGGTTTTGACTTTCACCTGGGCGGACGCAGCCGATACTTCGGGATACGTGACAAAAACCCCGCCGCCCGCCACTTGGTTCGCCTCAATCGGATCGGTGATCCGGAGCGGGTCTTGAATGCGGAGGGTGACATTCCGGTAAATACCGCCGAAATAATGAAAATCCATTCTCAATTCCGGTTTCCCAGGAGGCGTATCGGCGTCGTCCAGATTGGATACTTGAACCGCGAGCAAATTGTTCTGGCCCAATTTCATCCGGTCGGTGAGATCCACCGAAAACTTCATGTAACCGCCTGCATGGGTGGCGATCTTCTCTCCATTCAGGAAAACCGTGCAATTGATCATCACCCCGTCAAAATCGAGAGAGATGCGTTTCCCTTGGTAACTGGAGTCTAGCGTAAAATAACGCCGGTACCAGCCCGTGCCTTTGTAATTGGAGCGGCCCAGGTATTTCGTCTCCATCGCCAGAGTATGCGGGAGGGTGACGGGCACCCAGTTTGCATCGGAAAACTCCACTTTTTCCGCTCCGGCAGCCTCGCCCAGATGATACGCCCAGTTGGTGTTGAAATTCAGGGTGTCTCCCGCAACAGACCTCTGGGGCTGTGAGGCGAGGAAGAGGGTGGCAAGGATCGCTATCCTGAGAATGGGCAGCTTTTTGAGTTGCATAGAAATTTTCAGGTTCAAGAGAAGATTGAGGGATTAGTCCTTGGCCCAAATCAGGGCTTTGAGACACGCAGAAGGACTACGCCGTGGGGTGGGATTGCGGCCTCGAACTTTTCGGCGGGGGCGCCGATGTCCTTTTGGCGCCAGAGGTCGCGGATGCGCTGGGGGCCGGTGAGGGCGAGGTCGGACATCAGGAGCGTGATGGGGAGTTCCTTGTCGGTGCGGTTGAACAGGCCGACGGCGAGGGAACCGTCCTCCAGGGGGCGCGCCCAGATTTCAGGGCCATCGTAGATGGGCTTCACCTTAATCTTGGGGTCAGGATTCGGCGTGGCAAGGTTGGTTGCGGCCTTGATCCTCTTGGGGGCGGCGCCGAGAGGATCCTGATCGACCTCAATCACCTCGTCATTGCAAAGGAGGTTGAAGGTAAACGGGTCCATCTGGGTGAGGTCGCAACTGACGATGAGCGGTGCGCCGAGGAGGCTCCAGAGGCTGACCTGGGTGTATTGTTCGTCCGGGGTGAGGTTGGTGCGATGGAATACCGTGTTCGGGGAGTTGGGTCGCCCGATCATGCCGATCTGGAGCATGTCGGGGTCGTTCCAGTGTCCCGGCGAGATGAAGGGAGCCCATTTTTCCTGGTCGAAGCCGATCGCGTTGATGCTGTTCCAGCTTTCATGGATGTCGCCGGTGGTGCGCCAGGCCTGTGCGAGCTTGGAGAGTTCCGGGGCGTTCTGGAACGGGGCTGTGTTGGAGAGACTCAAAACAATGTCGCGTCCGGAGGCGCGGAGGCCCTCGGCGAGGCGCTTGGTGGTGGGCACGTCATTGGGACTCCAGTCGTGCTTGACGTAATCAAAACCCCATTCGGCCCACTGATGGGCATCGGCATCACACAGCCAGTTGCTGCCGACCTTGTTCAGGTTGCGCTTGATTGAGCCGGGGTAGCGACCGTAGATCTGGTTGGGTTGGAGGCGCTGGTCCGCTGGGAGTGCGACGGACTCGTAATCGGCCTTTTCATCGGACCACGATCCGCCGCGGAAGCCGGCGTAGCTTCCCATCCACGGGGTGGAGTAGATGCCGGCCTTGAGGCCCAGGGAGTGGATGTGATCGCACATTTTTTTCATGTCGGGAAAACGTTCGTTGCCCTGGAGGCCGTTCCATTTTCCGCCGCGCGGCCCTTGCCAGCAGTCGTCGAGGTTCACGTAAGTCCACCCGTGTTCGGCGAGGCCGCTCTGCACCATGGCATCGGCGATGCGGGTGACGCCCTCCTGGCTGACGGATTCGCTAAAGACATACCAGGAATTCCAGCCCATGGGCGGGGTTAGGCAGAGGGCTTCGCCGATCTCGATGCGCAGGGTAGAGGAGGCCGTGCCCAGCAGGTTTTTCACGGTGACCTTGACCTTGTATGAACCCGGGGTGGCGACTGACCCGGTGATGCGGCCGGTTGCGGAGTCCATGGACAGACCGGCAGGGAGGTTTGTGGCGGAAAAGGTGAGGGGCTTGTCGCCGCTGGCGGCCACCTGGAAGAGGAAGGGGGAACCCGGGCGGGCGCCGAAGACCTTGGCGCCGTTGATGCGGGGCTTGGGGCCGGGCTTGGGCGTCAGGATCTTGTCCAGCGCATATTCGTTTGTCGGCTTTGCTTCATCAGCGGCACCGGCTCGGTGCTGGAAGGGGGTTGACATTGCAAGGATTCCTGCGAGCAGGACAGACTGGGTAATCTTTAATTTCATGATGGCTGAGGTGGGCCAAAAACCGTTAAAAAAACAAGCTATGGTCGCGGGGGTGAAGGGTGAGATTTGGTGATGGTTTGGAGGGGAGGGCCGAAGCAATGAGGCAAAAGCAAGGCGCTATTATTTTTTTGGGGCGTCGCTCGCGGAGATGGATGCTGCCGTTATGCCGTCGAAGGCAAGTGTAACACTCACCCGCATGCCTGACTGCAAGTCATCTAAAGTTACCTTGGTCCCATGATAAAAAAATACCGTATTCTTATCGATTTTGAAGACTTTCGTGTTGCTGCCAGTATCCACCGTGATGGAAAGCGAACTGATGTTCGCGATCACTGTGGACTTGTGGGGAGGAGGCTCCGGGGTGGCGGCGGCATGGCCGTTTGAGGTAAATGCAAAAAAGAAGATAACTACGCCAAGCGAGAGGATAGAAATGAATTGTTTCATGGGAGGTGACTCGGGGATTTCTTGATTGTGGAATTGGTGAACTGAATTTATTGCGAAACCTTCGAAAGGGTTTCTGAAATTTTTCGGATCTGGAAAGGCATGCCGCCCGGCCCCACCCAACTCATGCCGGGCTTTGCCACGGATTTAAACTTGCCGCCTGCAAAGGCTATTTCCACAGCGGCCCCTTTCTTCAAATTCAAGTGAACGCGACTGACGCAAGCATCCGACGGGGAAACCTGAATGGCTCCATTACGATCCCTGGTTGCCTTGCAGTTCCATCCCACCAACGATCCATCCGCACGCTCAAGAACGTAGGCGTTCTCAAACATCACCTCTCCAATGCACTTAAAGATTTCGTGCACATCGTTGTTACAGGCGCCGCCTCCCTTGTCACCGTACGCAAACACCCAGGTATTCTTGGCTGGCTTATACCATTGACTGATCATGGGGATGTACTGTTCGCCGATCACCTTGCTTTTGCGAGTCGGCTTGCCGGGAGCCGCCGGGTCCTCTTCAAAAACCCAGGCGCGAACATAGGGGTCCGGCACAAATCCCCAGCGAAGTTCTCCCGTCTTGGAATCTATGAGTTGGGCGCAACTTCCCAGCGCGCTTTCCACCTGGTTCATATAGGATTCTTCTCCGGTGAGCAGGTAGAGATACCACAATCCGTAGACGCGCCAGGCGCTCCAACCGTGAGGGGAGTTCATCATATTAGGTGTCATCATCACGTCATATTGAGACTCCCAGTACCGAAGGCTCCCGCCATTCATCCGACTGTCAGGGATAAGGATCTGCGAAAGACACTTGTGCCCATCCTTGAGGTAAAGGGCGGCATCAAGGTATTTTTTCACCGCTTCAGGGTCGGTCTGCTGGAGGGCGAACATTGCCAGTTGCGTGTAGCTGCAACCGATCATGCCGTCCTCATACGTCGGCTCGCCTTCTGTCCCGGTGTTATCGAGATCTTTGGCGAGTTCGTCCACGGCCTTGCGCACGGAATCAAAGTGCGCTTTCGCCTTCGCCGCCCACTTGGGATCTTTCGCCGCCGCTTCCGCCTCCGCCTGTGCCACGGTCAGGATATTCTTTGCCACGTAAATGACACTCGTATAATGCGCCCTGCCACTCCGATACACGCCATCCGGCGTTTGACTCTTCATCAGGTAATCCGCCAAAGTAGAAGCGAACTCAAGGTCTTTGACATCTCCGGTCGCCCGGTACCGTTCCGCCATCAACTCGGCCGCTCCAGAATGGTTCTGAATCCGACCCTTCGTTTGAATAGGAAGCATGGTGATCATGTCGTACATCAAAGGCCAGATTTCGATAAACCTCTGGTCAATGGCATCGTCCACCGCCTTGTCAGGCAGCACCCGCCGCGCCGTATAAGAGGGGAATAATCCATACCAGCCCTCAATGTGCGAACAGCCAATCTGCACCTTGGCGAGAGCTTCCTTCCGCGCCTGCGTCATATACCACGACCACGGGCGACGGACGGACAAGGTGGCTTCCGACACCTTTCCCGAGCCGTTGGAGGCATGAACCGAATAAAGCCCGATGCCCCCCGAAGGCTGGTATGTCGCCTTGTAGCAACCTGCCTTATTCGTTTTCAAGGCAAGCGTTTCCTTCTTCCCGTCAGGGCCGGTGATGGAAACGGAAGGAGGCGTCGTGGAAATCACCCTTATTTCAAACGATTGATTGGCGTCCACGGTGTAAGTGTCGCAATCGACAAGCGGAGCCTGCGTATCGCGGGCAATCACGGTCTTTACCTCTTCCAGGGATTTCACATCCTCCAGGATAATCTTCCACTTCCTTTCCGCTCCGGCGGGAAGAACATCAAGCCCTTGAGGATGCCGGGGGGGCAAGGGGCCCTCATGAAGAAAATCCAGCGTTGAGGTATAAATCCGGTGTCCGCCATTGCTATAATGCGTCGTATAGGAGGCCACTGGGTCTGGCGAGGAAATGGCCAGGATGCGCTGTTTCGGCGTCATGAAATAACCCCAGAAAAAGTCCTTTTCGCACCGCAGCAGGGTGGGGGAATAGCGCTCGTTCCACTCTGGATACTGCGCCATTTCCAGATTGATCCCCAACTGCACCCCGCAGGAAGAGGGTTTGAAATCTTTTGCACCTTTGTTTTTAAGGCCGGCCGTCACCACGAGTTGCCCCCCTTCAACCTTGTAGGTCAGGCTGTATTCAATCTCCTTGTCCAGCCCGGAGAACCGTCCCGGCGTGCCTTGTGCAGGATCGTCTGGCGTCAGCAGAACGGGCCGAAGCTCCGTTCCTGGTTCCCCTACCGTCCACAAGTAACCTCTGAAACGCCCCTTCCTGAAATCGACTACCTCCCAATTCCCTGCGCGATTTACTTCCAGTTGTTTGAGAAACCCATGCGAACTGATGGTGGCCTTCAGCTTGTCGTCGCCCATGAGGGCTGTCTTGTCTTGCGCTGAGAGAAATTCGGCGGAGAAATCCTTGAATGACACCTCCGTTCTTCCCCCGCAAAGACCGACGGCATCGACGCGCTCCGCGGAAAGAGAGACAACGGACTCCACTTGCCATGCCGGAGGCTCTGCTTCTCCTTGCGGCCAGATTTTCATTTTTGCCGTAAAGTCTGCGACCTCCACCTTCATCTGATACCATTTATTCGGGGTCGTATTGACCGGAACCCTCACTCTGCCGTCAACCGACACCAAGCAAGTATCGGGCTTTTCGAAAATGGTGGTGAAAGCGATCTTTGAATTTTTCTTATCAAGCAGCAGGAGTGCCGCAGAGGCCCAATTCGGCTGGCCGGAAGGCATAAAAAACGAGGTCGTTGCCCTGAAAACGAGGTTGTCGATTTCTTTGACTTTCACCTCCGAAAGAATGATCCCGAGAACTTTTTCGACGCCCTGATCCTGGGTGAACCCCGTCTGTTGCGCCTTGTCCTCAAGCTGCTTCCAGTTGGGTTGCGAAACCTGATCGTCAGAACGAATGGTATCCGCCTTCCCTTCCGTTCCTGCCAACAGGACCAAGGACAACAAACACAGTATTTTTTTCATTTAAGGGGGCTGCTTTAGGGGTTCTGGGTATCGCTCTATAGTTTCAGCGGGCGATGTTCATGACGATTCATGAAAAGATGCCCGTAAAACACGAGGGTGTCAATGAAAAACGCCCGTTTGTAATACGTAGTTTGCATGAAAATTCTTGCCTGGAAACGCGCTTCTGCTACCAATGCGCATGGCGTTCATAAAGCTCATGAATTTCATGAATCCTATCCCTCCCAATGAATTTTTTTATCTTCAGAACAGAACCCCAGCACGAGCTTTTCGGCTGAAAGAAATCCTTGCGGGCTTGGTGCTGCTGCATCTGGCCGCACTCACGCACCTCAATGGCCAGTCCGCCCCGGCCATTCCCAGCGCCGAAATTCCAGCGCCCAACACGACGAACTGGAGCTGCGTCCCGCCGGGATTCCTCAAAGGTCCCCAACGTGACCTTGCGATTGCCGGCAAGGAGAATCGCCGCATGGATTGGGTGCGCCCTCCCATCACGCTCAAAGACCTCACTGCGGGACTGCGCATGGCGAAAGAGTCGCCGACTTCCGAAGTGCTTGTCTGGGAAAAATTACATTGTTTTCCGACGATTTGCACCGAGGCCGTGCCGGAGGACTGGACCGGCTTCCAGTCGATCGAATTTAAATTCAGCTCTGCGGCTGCCACTGGCGACAGGCTGACGATCGGCGTTCTTGCGGATAATCCGCAAACCGGCTACCAGGATTTCTTTTGCAAGGACTTCAACGTGGATTGGACCGGAAAGAAGACGCTGGTTTTCCCGCTCTCATCATTTGAGAAAATTGGGAGCCCGTTGAACTGGACGGGAATCAAGGGGCTCTATTTATTCTCCAGGGCAAAAGGCGATTCTCCCGATCCGGCGACGGTCCTTGGCATCGAGAGCGTCAAACTTTCCAAGGAGCCGGTTCAAGCTCCGCCCCCGATGGCGGCAAAGCAGGAAATTGAGTATTCGCCCTTGGGTTCCACCATCTGGGAGGCGCCCCATCCCCTGAATAAAAAGGGAAGCGAAATACTGACTCCCATGAAGCCCGGCGCACCGATTGTCGCCCAGTATTTCTTCCAAAACTCACGCGCCCTTTTCGGCTACTATCCACATTACAATCCCGGTTACGTCTCAACCGATCCCAAAGGTGTTCCCTTCATTAGAATCACAGACAGAATCCAATGGCTGGACAACAACGGGATATGGCACGAGAAAAGCCTGCTCGATCCGATCCGGGAATTTTCCCGCACTCGCAAATGGACGCACTTTACCATCCTCGCCAAAGACGCAGATCCGACCATTCGCTTTGATTGTGCCGGAACCATCTACGTTTTGGTCCAGGTTGAACAAGACGGAAAATGGTCCAGCCAAATCCCCCTGTTGCTTTATACATCCGATCTTAACCAGCCTTGGAAATGGCTGGAGCTCCCCGGGATTTTTGCTGACTTCGAAAAAGTGGGCGCAGGCAATCTGGAAGCACTCAACAAACCGCCTGTGTTAGCCCTCCGCTCAACCCAGTTGAGTCCGGCCCCGGGGGCGGCCAATCCGGATAAACTGGAGAACACATACCTCGTCACACTGGAAAAAAGGAAAGATGGAACCCTGACATTTCCTCCTCCGGCATCCATCGGCCACGGGAAATCGGAGTTCCTGTTGATGGGGCCGACCCATGATGGAAAGGCCAATCTGCTGGTCTCGCGCAAGGGCAAGATTTATGTCCTTTATGCATCCTGCCCTGTGAAGGCAGATCCTGACCCGAAGAAAGTCTGGGAACGTCCGCTGGACCCGGTGTGGTGGGAATCCCTGAAAATTCCAGCAGACCACCCGGCCAACAAAATGATGCTCGATCCGGTCAGATTGTCCAAGGGTGAACCAAGCCCCTGTTCTGATGGTGTGCCTGTCTTTGTCAGGGTCTTCGATACAACTACCCGAAAATTTGGAGATCCGGTCTTTATCGGTTTCGGAGGAAGATTTCGCGACGTGCATAACACCCCTGCGATGACGGTAGATAGCAAGGGTATCTTCCATGTCATTTTGATGGGACATAACGATCCCGCCCTCTATTCCCATACTCTGAAGCCGGATGACATTACGGAGTGGACCCCTCCGACTCCGATCAATATAGCCCCCGATAAGAAATATGGTTGCCGCGCTTCCTATGCGGCCTTGACCTGTGATCGCAACGACAATCTTCATTTCATGTATCGGTCCGATTCGGATGTCTATAACCACCGCCTGGATATCATCTCCAAAAATGCAGGGAGTGAAACTTGGAACACCGCGCGCAGCGTGTTTGTGCCCATGACCGATGAATATCATGCGTGGGTGCATTCGCTTTGCTACGATCCTGTGCACGATCACCTCTTCCTTTGTTATTTCGAGGGATGGCTTGAAACGCCGACTCAGGATCTCGATCTCTTTCACCGCTTCTATTTCCCGTTTAGCGGCGCCATCCCGAAAGGGTCCAATAGCACAGACAAACTCCCGTGCCCCTACCGGCGCCCTGCCGAAGCCGTCGTTCTCATTTCCAAAGATTCCGGAAAAACCTGGAGCCACGCGACAACGCCCGATTTCATGCCCGGATCCTCAGTAATACATCCGTAGAACATATAGAGTCATAAGCGGCCAGGAATTAAGATCGGTTTACCGCTTTCACAATAATCGCTTCTCGCCGCCCCCTCCACATCCATCATCCCACACCCATGAATAACAAATCCGGTCTGTTTACCTCGCAGGAAGGCAAAAGCCTGGCGATTCCATTCATCCTTGTCAGTTCGCTGTTTCTCCTCTGGGGATTCTGCAATGGCATGATCGATGTGATGGACAAACATTTCCAAACCGAACTCCATCTTACCCTCGCACAATCCGCGTGGGTGCAATTCGCCCACTACCTTGGCTATTTCCTGGCAGCCATTCCCGCCGGATGGTTGGCAAGCAAGATTGGGTACAAAGGCGGAATCATCGCCGGACTTTTCCTGGTGGCGGTTGGCGGCTTCTGGTTTATCCCGGCAACGAAGATCGCGACGTTCCCCGCATTTCTGCTGGGCGTCTGTGTCATTGCGTCAGGCCTGACGTTCCTTGAAACAGTGGCCAACCCCTACACAACCGTTCTCGGGCCCAAACAGTTTGCAGCGGCGCGGATCAATCTCGCCCAGTCCTGCAACGGAATCGGGTGGATATGGCAATAACCGCCCTCGACAGCGCAATCAAACGCGAGGGAGTATTGGCACCACGCGGCAATATCGGCGCTCGCCGTTGTTTGAAGATCAGGCGCACCGCTGGCCCACGCCCGGGCGGTAAAACTGAGTGTGCTGACGATGACGACTCGCCGCCAAACAAAGCGGGAGCCGTAAGCAAGAATGCTCAGCGGCCTTTCGAAGGGACGTAGTAAGCGCCTCGCCCTTTGCCGCAGAGTTCTGCTAATCCTTGTTCGACAAGTTCACGGAGCTTGCCCTTGGCTGTATTCCGGTTGGTTGCCGCCACAACCGTTGCGTCCGCTACCGTGATACTGCCACGCTGTTTCATCTCTGCCAGAATCTGGCCCGCCATGGGTGAAATATGTAAGACACGCAGATCGGGGACGTGCGTTATGGCCGACGTGGCGTTCGTCGACATGCGCTCCTGGAGCCGCGCGACTTGCTTGGAAAGCGCTCGCAGAAAGAACATTAGCCATGGCTCCCAGTCCGGTTCCTCGGTGTTGATGGTCGCCTGCGTGCGCCGCAGGGCCAAATAATACCCTTCCTTGTTCTGCTCAATGATGCTTTCCATCGAGCTAAAGGGCGCATAGCCATAACCGGCCCGAAGCATGAGGAGCGTCGTTAGCACCCGCGAAAGCCGCCCATTGCCGTCCTGAAACGGATGGATCGCTAGGAAATCCACCACAAAAATGCCCATACGCAGAAGCGGATGAAGTCCGCCTGCTTGTTCCTGCTTGGCGTTCCACGCCAGCAACTCTTCCATGCGACGGGGTGTGTCGAATGGGGTTGCCGTTTGGAACACAATCCCGATTTCTCGCCCGCTCGCATCGAAAGCGGCGACGTGATTGGCGAGGGTTTTGTAGCAGCCACGATGCCGGTCGTCCTTTTCGCTATAGCGCAGAAGGTCGCGGTGGAGTTGCAGAACGAGGTTTTCAGTTATCGCCATTTCCGCATACGAATCGAAAACCTCCTCCATGACATAGGCATAGCCTGCCACCTCCTGTTCGTCGCGCGTTCGAAAATCCCGCATCCCGATTCGGCCAAGGAGCGCCTCGACCTGCTCGTCCGTAAGTTTGGCACCTTCGATTCGAGTGGAAGAACCCACGCTTTCAAAGGTGGCCACCCGGCGAAGTTGGCTCAAGCGTTCCGGGGACAGCTCTTTAATGAGCCGCCAAGCTCCTTTGAACTCCTCAACAAGCGAGATGAGGTGAAGCTGCTCTTGGGTGATGGAGATCGTCTGCGGTAGCACGGTGAGAATTTAACCCATGGGTAGCTCCAATTCAATCCGATTCCATCCATTTATATCCGTTTTTGATCCGATTCGTTTGAAGCCTTGAAGATGAACTGCCCATTATGACATCTTTGACCCCTTGGACGACGCCTCTTCTTTGGACCTATGGGAGTTTGAACTCCTCTCAACAGAGCTGGATCGAACCTTGGAACCTTCGGGAGCCTATTACAAGGAAGGCGGACGCAGCGAACTGTCACCTGCCCATCCCCCATTGGATCATCGCCAGAGTCTCGCCCTTTTTGAATCGTTGCTTCAACAGCTTGTTGGAGGAGCTTCCTCTTTGAACCAGATTGTGAAGCAGGACATGACCGCTGCCCTTGGCCCGGTGGGGATGCCTGGCGATGCGGTTGCATTGAAGGCATCCGCTGCGAAGGCGGGACGTTTGATGACAGCGCTGACCCTCACCTACTACATGCTCTTCTTCATCCATGTGGGAACGCGTCGAGTGCGGGTGGCGGGAATGACGGTTCAGCCGAACGGCGCGTGGGTGGAACAGCAAGCGCGGAATCTCGTGATGGAATTGGCTGAACGAGGTGAAGAAGCATCCTATCTGATCAGGGACGGCGATACGAAATTCACACAGAAATTCGACGAAATTTTCAAGAGCGAAGGGATCAAAGTAAAGAAGCTGCCCTTCCGCTCACCCAACCTGAACGCTTTTGCTGAACGGTTCGTTCAGTCAATCAAGAGCGAATGCCTGGCCCAATTCGTCGTCTTTGGGGAGCGCCATTTGGAGTTCCTGATCCGGGAATACGAACGGCATTACAACACAGTTCGTCCGCACCAAGGACTTGGGAACGCGGCAATCCCTGCGCCACCACGGCCAACCGCGGTTCCGCTTGATCCAAGCGAAATCGAGTGCGACGTCCGTTTGGGTGGCCTTTTGCGGCATTATTATTGTCGGGCGGCTTGATCAAAGTTGTGGAGGTCGAGCTTGACCGATAAACTCTGAGAATCGGCTTCAGAATGAAGTTTTTGCACCGGACGGGAGGTTCCTTTTAATAAATGGTGTTAAGAGTGGCACAAGCCAGTGGGTGGCCATTGATTACTGTCCAGTTGCTGGCAGCGCGGAGTGGAATTGGTAGCTACCCGCGCCGACCGTATAGACGGCGGTTCCCGCTTCTTGGCGAAGGAATTTCACGTTTTCGATCCTGGTTACGGGCTTGCCCGATTCGGTAACCGTAGCGGCGTCCTTTGCCGGAACATAAATGGTGGCAGTCGTATTGGGCGGAATCGTCACGTCGAGTTGCAGGCCGTCCGTATTGATTTTCCACGCTGTGGCGATGCGCCCATAGGGCGATTCCAAACTGGTTTTCGCCCAGCTTAACCCGGTGCCGAGTATGGGGCGGATTTTAATGGCTTTATAACCAGGGCTGGCGGGCTGAATGCCGCCCACGTAAGCATATAAGAACTCGCCGACAGCGCCAAAGGCGTAATGGTTGAACGAGTTCATTCCGATCCAGCCAAAACCTTTCTCCGGAGTCCATCCGTCCCAGCGCTCCCACATGGTGGTGGCCCCGTTTTTCACCGGGAAAAGCCACGACGGATAGGTATCGGTCAGCAGCAGTTTATACGCCTGCTCGTCGCGGCCGGCCTGGCTCAGTCCCGGCAACAAACGCGGGGTGCCGATAAAACCGGTGGCGAGGTGATCGTTGAAACGCTTGATCTCCTGTACGAATTTATTCGCGGCTTTTTCGCGAATTTCGGGTGGCAGCAAGTCCATGGTAAAGGCCAGGGCGTAGGCGGTCTGGCTGGAGTCTTTGATCGTGCCATCGGGCTGGATAAACTCCCGGGCAAAGGCTTTTTTGATATCACCACAGCGTTGGCTATAGCGCGCCGCATCCTCGGTCCGGCCGATCGCCTGGGCCATTTCCGCCATGATTTGCAACAGGTAGGCATGATAGGCGGTGTCCATCACTTCCTTCTTTGCGCCACCGCCAGCGTTCAGCCAATCGCCAAAGCCGCCCACGGAGGTAATGCCGTCCTTGGTTTTGCCATCCAGCCATTTCATATAACGTTCCATTGACGCATATTGCTCGACGATGAGCCGGGTATCGCCGTAGTTGCGGTAAATATTATAAGTGCAAAGAATCGGGGCGTCGCTCCAGGCGGTGCTCCCACCGCCTCCCAGAATGTTCGGAATCACATGCGGAAAAGAGCCGTCGGCGTTTTGATCATCTCGACAGTTTTGCAGCCAACGAGTGAAAAAATTGGCGACATTAAAATTATAGGCTGCGGTCGGCGCGAAAAACTGGGTATCACCGGTCCAACCCATACGTTCATCGCGCTGAGGACAGTCGGTCGGCACCTCCAGATAGTTCCCCTTCTGCCCCCAGACCTGATTATGATACAACTGATTGAGCAGCGGATGGGACGATTCGAAGCTGCCGGTGCGGCTCATGGGCGTATGCACCACCAGACCGGTGACCGCACTCAACTCCGGCTTGGTCTCCAGCCCGCGGATTTCCACATAACGGAAGCCGTGATAGGTGCCGAACGGCTCAAAGGTTTCCTCCCCCTTGCCCGACAGAATATAGTAATCGGTCGCCGGGCAACTGCGCAATGCGGCGGTATAGAGGGTGCCGTCGGCATTGAGCATCTCGGCATGGCGCAACGTGAGGCGACGCCCGGCGGATCCACGGACTTTTAAGCGCACCCAGCCGACCATATTTTGCCCCAGATCGAACGTCCAGCAACCCGGCCTGGGCTCACTGATGGAGCGGGCTGGAAGCTCCTCGATGATACGCGACGGCTCAGCCATGGACGCCTGTAGCATGAGGTTGGGTTTCTCCGAGGGGATGTCGCCAAAGTGCGCCTGAATGATCGTCAGCCCAGGTCCCGCCAGCTCTAGCGTATTATGTTCCAAGACCGCATGGGTGAGTTTTTTTCCTGCCTGGAGGTAAGTGACGGCCAGCGATTTTTGTCGTCCAGGCGCGGGGTCGCCGCCCATGCTTTCAACATCAATTTTAATCGCTAAGCCACCGCCCTTGATCGCCCCTTGGAGAAGTTGGGTGACATCGCGCACGGCCTCTAGGCTTCGGCCCTGGAGAACCGGACTCCAGCCCCTTTCATTGAATCCGGGCCGATCCCAGCCCGGCATGGCCAGTCGTGCATCGTATTCGCAGCCGATCAATAACTCGGCGTGGCGCAGCGGGCCAAAGGCTGTTTTCCACGTGTCATCACTGCACACCCGCTGGATCGTGCCGTCGGCAAGTTCCAGCTCCAATTGCACGATGAAGCGGGGACGGCCGTTATACATATTGCGCCGGTCATAATGCGCCAAGGAACTGGCATACCAACCGTCACCCAAAATCGCCCCCAGCGCATTGTTACCCTGGGTGATAAGACGGGTGACGTCGTAAGTTTGGTAATGCACGCGCTTGTTAAAATTCGTCCAGCCGGGGGCGAGAACATCCTGACTCACTGGTTGGCCGTTGAGATGCAACTCATAGACACCAAGAGCGGAAACATATGCGGTGGCACGCTTTACAGGAACACCGACCACAAATTCCTTGCGCAGATATGGGATGGGTATCCGGGGCAAATCTGATTTAGTGGGAGCCGCACCCCACGGCATGCCCCCGAGCAATTCGGGGCTTCTCCAGGTGCTTTCGTCAAAACCCACAGTCATCCAGCCGGGGGCCGCCTGCTGGGTGACCTTCCAATTCGCGTCCAAGGGCACCAAAACCGGTTCACCCGTTTCGAATTGCAGCACCAATTGGCCGGTGGCCGCCGGCAAATACGGGTCCGTGAGGCTGGCCACCAATCCGAGACAATTGCAGCCCGGTTTTAAGATGTGGGTGACATCCAACCGTGAGGTTGCCTCCCAAATGGCCACGTTTCCCATCGCCACCCCATTCACGGTCGCCCGGCATTCATTAAAAGCATGCAACACCCAGGTGGCGCGCTTGAGTATCCGATCTCCGGGAAGCTCGATTTCGCGGCGCAGATAGGTGTCGCCGCTGATTTTGCCTTCCCTTTTGGGCATTTGCACCCACTTCAGCCCCTTTAAAGACATCTGTGTATTTTCGGCCGTGACTTCGGGACTGGCTTGATAGGCGGCATCATTGCCAATCCATTGGGCCTGCCAATCGGTGGGGGAAAGCAAACCCATCGTCCACACGGCCGACTGGCTCCACTCGCTGGGCTTACCGGATTGGTCCCATGTGCGGACTTTCCAATAACAAATGGCACCGGAGTTGAGCTGCGAGCCGTTGTATTCAATTTGGTTCTGCTGATCGGAGGTAACTTTACCGCTCTCCCAGCGATCACCTTGATTCTTGGCTAACAACTCCGGGGTGGAGGCTACGACGATTTCATACGCGGTCTGGCGCGCCCCGCGCTCGGCGGAGGTGTTGACCCAACCCAGGCGAGGCCGAACCACGTCGAGCCCGAGCGGATTGGTCCGGTATTCGCACCGCAGTTGTGTAACCTCGAATGCAGCGGCAGCAGGCGCGGCCTCGACCCTGCTTGTGGCCGCCAGCAGCCCGAGGACGCAGACGAGGGCGAAGCTGCGGAAGAGGCGGGGATGCAAACTTGTTTTCATGGAATGGAATTTCCTAGTTGGATTAAGAGTATCGCTTGGTTCGGGCTACGATCCCGAAATAATCCGCACCGGCCGACCTCGATCATCCGGCCAGATTTCACCTGGCTGGGCTTTATCAGGTGATGGAATTTTTTCCACGGCTAAAAGCGTTCCGCAAATGAAACACAACAAGCCCAACAACATGTAGTTTTTTTTCATATAGTTATTTTGGGTTATTTTATAGTGTCTATCGATTGAATCGTCACAGAGCCCAGCAGCCCCGACTCCAGCACTCGGCGGTGGACTCACGCTTCTGTCGCACCATGTCGGTCACTTCGGCTCAGTGCACTTATTTCTGTTTGGGAGGCTCGGAGAGAATGCTTTTGTCAGCAATGCCAAGGTTTACTCGGATCAATTTTCCGAGCAGTTCAGCGTTAATCCTGTCCCCGATCGTTATGTGGCCAGCGCTGAAGTCGGTCGGGTTCATCATCCTGACTCTCGTTTTGTGACCATTCGGAAGCACTTTTTCCGTGACGGGAGTTGGCGGACAGCTCTTGGTAATCTCGTCGCAAATATCCGTATTAAGGTTTGCATGCACCCAGTCCCATGCTTCCACCCCGCGGAGGAATGGATCCGTGCGCATTTGCACATCGTCATTCTTCCATCCTTTCGCCGCAAGGAGCATCGTGCGTTGCAGTGCGGGGATGGTTTTGGGTTCGGGCATGAAGGCTTCCGTTGGGGAAATGAGCAGGAAGTTCAGGTTGA
>Ga0364881_10483_pt1 | contig 15808 bp, 17 predicted proteins | sample ExccelJu500001D4_5_FD_206923 | JGI IMG/M metagenome (GOLD analysis project Ga0364881, IMG submission 206923) | Enriched cells from Trout Bog Lake Hypolimnion, Wisconsin, USA - BchlTB.July30.5000.01.D4 | ecosystem: Environmental > Aquatic > Freshwater > Lake > Hypolimnion/Profundal zone | place...
GTTGTTCAGCAGCAACAAACCGAATAATCTCAAGTTGTAAGTAAAATCAAGCGAAACGGGCAGGTCCACTAAGCTTACTTGAGATTTATATAAAGGATAAATCGGGCTTTTGGTATAATTCTACCTTTAAGAGAATACTTAGAGAGAAATTACCCCATGAGCGAGTATCAGTTTACGTCCGAGTCAGTATCAGAAGGTCATCCAGACAAGGTCGCGGATCAAATTTCCGACGCCATTCTGGACGCCATTCTAGCTCAAGACCCCTATGCACGGGTAGCAGCAGAAACTCTGGTGACCACGGGGCTGGTTGTGTTGGCAGGTGAAATCACCACATCCGCACAAGTGAACTATGCCAAAGTGGCCCGCGAAGCGGTACGCCGCATCGGCTATAACGATCCCAATTTACGCTTTGACGCAGACGGATGCTCGGTCCACGTTTGCTATGGTCAACAAAGCCCGAACATTGCCCAAGGGGTAGATCGCGCCTCACACGACTATCTGAATCAGGGGGCAGGAGACCAAGGCCTGATGTTTGGCTACGCATGTAATGAGACGGATACCCTGATGCCGTTGCCCATTTACTTATCGCATCGTCTGGTAGAGCGCCAGGCCCTGCTTCGCAAAGATGGCCGCCTGCCCTGGCTGCGCCCGGATGCGAAAAGTCAGGTCACGGTCAATTATGTTCATGGCAAGCCCCACTCAATCGACACGGTGGTGCTCTCCACCCAGCATTCTCCGGAATTCTCTCCTCCCGAAAAGCAGAAAGCACTGCACGAAGCGATTATTGAAGACATCATCAAACCTGTGCTGCCGAAAGAACTGATCAAGGGACAAATCAAATATCTGGTCAACCCCACCGGTTGTTTTGAAATTGGTGGCCCGCATGGTGATGCCGGCTTGACCGGACGCAAGATTATCGTTGACACCTACGGTGGTGCAGCCCCGCATGGTGGGGGTGCCTTCTCCGGTAAAGACCCTTCCAAAGTGGATCGTTCAGCCGCCTATGCCGGTCGCTACGTGGCCAAAAATATAGTTGCTGCCGGACTGGCCGACAAATGCCTGATCCAGATTTCTTACGCGATTGGTGTCGCGCAGCCGACCAGTGTGATGGTTACCACTTACGGCACCGGAAAAGTATCGGATGAAAAAATCACCGAACTGGTGAGAACCCATTTTGACCTGCGTCCGAAGGGGATTGTGCAGATGCTCAACCTGCTTCGCCCGATCTACCAGAACACGGCAGCCTACGGCCACTTTGGTCGCGAGGAACCGGATTTCACCTGGGAAGCGAAGGACAAGGCCGCTGTGTTGCGTGCGGATGCAGGATTGTAAGTAAAGATGTAGCCGATTTTTACATTTAAAATACCTTTGCCTTTTGTTTTTGTCCTAAATGAGCATTTAACCTTGAATATTGAGCCTGAAAAACTTCCCCAATCATCCGAAGACGAAATCAACCTCATTGATCTTCTAATCGTTCTTGCCAAACATAAAAAAATGATCTTGAGTGTTACATTTTTTGCGGCATTACTGGCATCTGGAATTTCTTTGTTATTGCCAAATATCTACACAGGTACAGCGAAAATTTTACCTCCACAACAAAGCCAAACTTCTGCCAGTGCGTTACTGGGACAACTTGGTGGACTCGCGGGTTTGGCAGGTGGGGTAATGGGTATTAAAAACCCCACAGATTCTTATATTGCAATGCTTAAAAGTCGTACTCTCAATGAAACAATCGCCAAACGTTTCAACTTACAACAGGCCTATGAAGAAAAAACTTTTACAGATACTCTGAAGGAGCTTGAAAGTAATTCCACTTTCACAGTAGGTAAAGATGGAGTAATTTCTGTCGAAATTAGTGATCGTGATCCAAAGCGTGCTGCCGATATGGTAAATGCTTTTATCGAAGAGCTTGCCAAGTTAATGCAAAACTTTGCGCTCACCGATGCTTCCCAAAAGAGAGTGTTCTTTGAACAACAAATGAAACAAGCCAAAGACAAACTGACAAATTCTGAAATTCATATGGATAGAACGCCAAATACCAGCTTGCAATATCTCGATGCCGTACGAGATTTTAAATATCAAGAGGCAATTTGGGAGATTTTAGCCAAACAATTCGAAGTTTCGAAGCTTGATGAATCCAAGGATTTTCCGCTAGTACAAGTGCTAGACAAAGCAATACCCCCCGAAAAGAAATCGAAACCCAAGCGAAGTCTGGTCGTTGTATTGGCGACGCTGGTAACATTTTTATTTGCCTCAATCTGGGCATTTATTAGTGAGGCTATGCAACGAGTCAAGGAACTACCTGAACAGGCGGAGAAATTGCTTGCACTGCGAACAAATTTAAAGTTCAGAGGGTAGAAGTCAATACCGATTACTTCCTGACAACTGATGCATTCTAGGTTAAATAACGGGTGGATGTAAATTAGTTGGCTTTAGACAGGGCGCAACAAAAAATTGATCAATTTATAAAGTCGGACCAGAGTTTATCAACGTCCAATCCAGAAAGTATGAGGGATTATTGATGAGTGCTAGTTACTCACTTTACATGTATCGAATAGATAATCAAACTAATTGAGCAGCATAAGAAAAAACATACTTGCTAATTACTTAGGCGCAGGGGCAATGGTATTAGGGCCATTGCTTGCTCTACCATGGTATTTATCGTTGCTCGGTCCAAAACAATTTGGACTAATTAGTTTTATAACAACTTTGCAAGGGTTTTTGATCTTATTGGAATGTGGCATAAGTCAAGTTTCATCAAGAGAATTTGCTGTAAGGATGGATAACGCGACAATTGATTGTGTAAATTCGGCACAACTATTATTTAGTTTAGAGCGAATTTACTGGGGGGCTTCTATATCGGCCGGGCTGGTATTATTTGCTCTCGCGGACGTCATAACTCGAAGATGGCTATCGTTAGATTCTCAATCATATCGATTTGGGATTGAAGCAATTTATGGAGCTGGGGCAATATTTGCAATACAGTTTCCTGGAGCTTTATATCGTTGTTTTCTAGCAAATTCCAATAAACAGGTTGTCCTTAACTCTATAGTTGTTACAGCAATGATTGGTAGGCATTTAACCTGTGTATTGCTTCTTTTTATTTGGCCAACGCTTTTTACGTATTTAATTTGGCAATTTATTGCAGTGGGTATAGAAACCTTTACAAGGAGTCAATATTCATGGAAATTTGTTGATACTAGTCGCCGTAATCTAAGGTGGGATTACAACAAAATCAAACCAGTTTTGATGTCAAGTCGTAAAATGTCGGCTGCTGTTATTCTGGGACCACTTACTTCTCAAATGGATAAGCTTTTTCTAAGCTGGATGGTCCCTATTGAACAATTTGGTTACTACGTGATAGCGTCAACGCTCGCCAACGGAGTTTTACAAGTTATTCAACCATTAGTGCTTGCGGTTTCACCGAGAATAATGCAATCGATCTCAGATCCAGTAGTTTTACGCCAAATAAACGTTAGATTGATGATTCAGATTTTGTTAATTGTAGTGTCGGGTGGTTTGATATATTTCTTCGCGGGCAAATTTGTTTTGGAGTTATGGCTAAAAAAGTCGACGACTGTTTCAGTTGTTTATCCTGTACTTTCAATTCTTCTAATAGGCTCAGTTTTGAATGCGTTATATCACGTGGGATATTACAACTGGCTGGCTCACGACAAATCGAATATGATTTTATTGGTGAATTTTTTATCGTTTATAGTTTGTATTGTAACTATGCCCATTTTTATACATTTTAATGGAACGATAGGTGCCACCTTTGGATTTGTAGCGATGAATTTGATTGGACTCATTATTAGTTTGGAGTGGTTAAAGAAATCAAAGTAATACGTATAAAAATCAAGGGCGTTAACTGAGAAATTAGCCTTTGGGAGAATGGTTTAAAAAATGGAAATTATGAATATTAAATGTAACATTTGTGGAAATTCTGAAGATAATCGCACTATTATTGCTCCTGAAATGATGAGAGGGACGCGTGATAATTTTGAGTATTTAGAGTGCTCATCGTGTGGATCTTTGCAGCTTATTGATGTTCCCAAAGATATGTCACAATATTATGATAACTCAACTTATGGTAGTTTTGTTTCATATGATCGTGGGTATTTCAAAAATTTGATGCGGATCGTTCGAAATAAATACGCCATTCTGCAAAAAGGAGGCGTAATCGGCCTATTCTTAAATTGGTATAGACCTCTAACTTATGATTTTACTGCAATTAGCTATTACAGCAACACCAATTCAAAAATACTTGAAATTGGTTGTGGAATAGGGATTTATATTAAAGATCTTGGTGATATTGGTTTTACTAATGTTTGTGGAATTGATCCATTTATTGATAAGGATATAATTTACCCAAATGGAGTTAAAGTTAAAAAACTTTATATAGAGCAAGTGAACGAACTCTATGATGTGATTATTTCACATCATTCATTAGAGCATGTTCCAGATCCATTAGAAACTTTAATTAGTATTAAGAAGCAATTGAATCAAGGTGGAGTTTGCATACTAACAGTGCCAGTAGCTGAAGACCTATACCGCCAATATAGGCAAAACTGTTATTTGATTCAAGCACCACAACACTTCTATCTACTTTCAATAAAGGGTTTATTACATTTGGCATTTGCTGCTGGATTAAGAATTGAAGCTATTCAACGAATTTCATTCGATACAGCCGATTGGTATAAATATAGTGAGCTGTGGGAACGAAATGTTGCTATCAATGAAATTGCTAATGACAAAAACAGATACTTTACAGGAGAAGAGTTACGAAATTATAAGAAGCTTGAGAATGAGTTGAGCAACCAAAAAAAAGGAGATAACGTAACATTTATTCTAAGAAATGATTCATATAGAAGTATTTGATAAGTAAATGAGGACGTATTGGAACATATGTTGAGGGAAATGTTGCTCTAATTTCCTTCGTTAAAGATTCTGAACCATTTTAGTGATTTTTTTGTAAGCTAATAACAACTTTGAGCGCATAAAGAGGGATTGATGAGAGTTTTGGTAATCGGTGCAAGCGGCATGATAGGCAGTACTGTTTTTCGCGTGCTGAGTGAGAAAAAAGACTGGATAGTCTATGGTAGCATTCGTGATGGAAAAATTAAGTCTTTCTTTCAATCGCCCATTAAAGAGCGCTTAATAACGGGTATTGATGTTGATTATACTGATGTAGTTGTAAACGTATTGAATCAGGTTCGGCCAGAAGTGGTTGTGAATTGTGCAGGTTTGACGAAACACAAGCCTGAAGCTGAAGACCCGTTGGTTTCTATTCCGATAAATACTTTGATGCCGCACCGACTTGCTGGGTTGTGCAAATTGGTTGGAGCACGCTTGATACATGTCAGCACAGACTGCGTTTTTTCAGGAGAAAAAGGTGACTATTTAGAAAATGATTTTGCCGATGCTCGTGATGTTTACGGCAAATCAAAAGCATTGGGTGAAGTAAATTATCCTCATGCCGTAACATTGCGTACATCTACTATCGGACATGAATTACAAAGCGAATATGGGCTGTTGGACTGGTTTCTATCGCAACATGGAGAGTGTAAAGGATATACTCGTGCGATATTTTCGGGCTTGCCGACTGTTGTTTTCGCCCAAATTATTCGTGATGTGGTAATTCCACATGCAGAGTTATCCGGGTTGTACCATGTAGGTGCCAAGCCAATAAATAAATTCGATTTGCTAAAGCTGATTGCTAATGTGTATGGCAAGTCCATCGAAATTAGGCCAGATGCCGAATTAACAATTAACCGTTCGCTCAATTCAGAGCGTTTCCATTTTGCTACAGGATATGTTGCTCCCGAGTGGCCAGAATTGATTAATTTAATGTATTTATATAAATAGATCTGGAGTTGATATGTTTAAAGGAAAAGTCCTTATGATTACTGGGGGAACGGGTTCTTTCGGGAATACCGTCCTCAAACGTTTTCTTTCGACGGAAGTTCGAGAAATACGAATCTTCAGTCGTGATGAAAAAAAGCAAGAAGAAATGCGCATCGAATTGAATAACTCTAAGCTGAAATTTTATATCGGGGATGTACGCGATTACGACAGCATTCATCAAGCGATGAAAGGAGTCGATTATGTATTTCATGCGGCGGCATTAAAGCAAGTTCCGTCTTGCGAGTTTTATCCGATGGAGGCAGTGCGTACCAATGTCATTGGTACTGAAAATGTTATGAACGCTGCGACCACAAATCGCGTAAAGCGGGTGGTTGTACTCAGTACAGACAAAGCAGTCTACCCTATCAATGCGATGGGTATTTCTAAGGCAATGGCAGAGAAGTTGGTAGTTGCAAAAGCAAGGATGCAAGGTGAAGGGGAGACAGTGTTGTGTGCGACCCGTTATGGCAATGTTATGGCATCACGTGGTTCAGTTATTCCTTTATTTGTATCGCAACTTAAGGAAGGTAAGCCACTTACTGTTACGGATCCCAATATGACACGCTTTCTTATGTCGTTGGAAGACTCGGTAGATCTGGTGCTATTTGCCTTTGAACACGGGAAACAAGGTGACATATTTGTCCAAAAAGCTCCTGCTTCAACAGTCGCCGACTTAGCGCAAGCACTTAAAGAAGTGTTTAATAAACAGAATATAGTTCGGGAAATTGGTACTCGACATGGGGAGAAGTTGTATGAGTCACTTATCTCTCGTGAGGAAATGGCAAAAGCTAAAGATATGGGTGGCTATTATTGCATACCTGCCGACAATCGCGACTTGAACTACGCACAGTATTTCAGCGAGGGTGAAGAAAAGATATCCCATCAGGAAGACTACACTTCACATAATACCGAAAGATTGAACATTGCACAGGTAAAAAAATTGTTGCTGAAACTGGATTACATTAAGGAAGAACTAAATGTTTAAAGTGATGACTATCGTTGGGACAAGACCCGAATTGATTAAAATGAGCCGAGTGATTGCCGAGTTTGATCAGCACACTAATCATGTCTTGGTGCATACCGGGCAAAATTATGATTACGAACTAAACCAATTGTTTTTCGAGGACCTAGGCATACGAAAACCGAATCATTTTCTGGAGGCGGTAGGTGAGAATGCGGCTCAAACTATTGCACGTGTGATTGAGAAATCCGATCAAGTCATGGAAAAAGAAAAACCAGATGCAGTCATGCTGTATGGTGATACGAATTCCTGTCTCGCAGTGATCGCGGCTAAGCGTCGCAAGATTCCAGTTTTTCACATGGAGGCGGGAAATCGTTGCTTTGATCAGCGTGTTCCGGAAGAACTAAATCGCAAGGTACTAGATCATCTCAGTGATATCAATTTGGTGCTGACCGAGCATGCTCGCCGATATTTGATAGCCGAAGGAATACCCCCCGAAACTATCATCAAGACAGGGTCGCACATGCGTGAAGTGCTAGACCACTATATGCCGAAAATACAACAGTCGGATATATTGCAAAGTATGGGACTGTCAGCGGATAAATTCTTTATCGTGAGTGCGCACCGCGAGGAAAATATAGACAGCCCACAAAATATGTCGAATATGTTGGGGACGCTGAATGCCTTGGCGGAAACTTACAACTTTCCAGTAATTGTCTCTACGCATCCGCGCACTAAAAAGCGACTGGACTCGATGGAGTTGGGTAATCTCAACCCGCATATTCAATTCTTAAAACCTTTCGGTTTCTGCGATTACATCAAGTTGCAGATGGAAGCTCTGTGTGTTGTGTCCGATAGCGGCACCATTACTGAAGAAGGTTCGCTGCTTAATTTGCCTGCAATTACCATCCGAAACGCACACGAACGACCTGAAGGCATGGATGTTGGCACACTCATTATGAGTGGACTTAAGAAAGAGCGGGTGCTGGATGCTGTACGAGTCATCATTGCCCAACATGACAAGAGTAAGCGTGTTATGCAGCCGGTTCAAGATTATGAAGCTGGCTCGGTATCCAAGCAGATTCTGCGGGTTGTTCTGAGTTACATTGATTATGTGAATCGTACGGTCTGGTCTAAGGATTAATTTGCTACTCTATAATTTAGAGAAATGCTGATTCTGCTATTGGAACACCGCTCAAACTCGCTTGGCTGCAAGGTACGAATTCCAGAGAGTGGGTTTTAGCAGCGTTTACTTAGTTTAATAAGAGTTGGGCAGGTATACATAACATATATATCTATTTTGATAATGTACCTAATGATTTAATTTACATATAGTAAGTAGAACATGTCCAGAATACATTTTGTGGGCTCTATAAGTCCATATGAAGAAGCAAGCAATCCATTAGTGAGTATTGCCGGGAATAGATGTCAAATTGGCATTTTAGATGGTCTAAAAGCAGATAATGAAATAGTTCAAGTTGTATCTTTTAGAATAAATCGAATGTTTCCAATTGGGAAAAAAATATATGTCCCAAGGTTACATACGGTTTTTAATGACTTAAATTACTATTTTGCTCCATATCTAAATATTCCATTTCTAAGAACTCTATTTGTTAACGCAAATACCTTCTATTACCTTCTGAAAAAAATAAAGAAAAATGATATTGTACTGTTTTATAATGTATTTATCCCATTCCCAAACAGTGTATTCTTTTTAAGAAAACTTTTAGGGATTAAAATTTATATACTGGCATTCGATATTCATGTGCCAGGGCAAACAGTGCCAAATACAATTCGATGGCACTATGAATATTTAAGACAAAAATTTGTTTTGCCCAGGGTTGATGGAGTAATCGCGATTACCAAAACAATTTTAGAGGATTTTAAATGTAAAAAAAATCCATTGATAATGGAAGGTGGTATTTCAAGAGATTTGCTAAATCTTGATTGCCGAAATGCTAATGATGGAAAATTATTCAAACTTTTGTATGCCGGGGCACTCAATAAACTGAATGGTATTGATCTTCTCCTGGATGCTTTCATTAAAAACACAAACCCTCATTTGCGGTTAATCATTGCAGGTAGTGGGGAACTAAGCGACTATGTTGTGAATGCTGCGAATAAAGATAGCAGGATTGCTTTTTTAGGAATTGTTCCACACAAGCAAATTATGGATTTATATCATGATGTCTCATTGCTGCTGTGCATTAGAATTACTGCCAAAATTCATACCGAATACTTTTTTCCATCAAAGCTTATCGAGTATCTAGCAACTGGAATTCCTGTCCTTTGTACTAATTTAAAATCTTGGAATTTTAATTTGAATGACTTCTGTTATATTTTAAAAGAAGAAACTGAAGATGCTATTGGTTTGGCTATCAATGAGTGTATATCTCAATACTCAACTCTAATAGAGAAAGCTGATCTTGGAAAATCATTTGTGAGGCGTGAAATGTTTTGGGATGTGCAAGGGAAGAGGATTTCAAACCTTTTAGCTAATGACTTTAGTTAAATTGATTGAAATTTTTCGAGTTACTAATTTTATTGAAGAATCGAATCTAGAATCGCCAAATTGAGGCGATTCCTATTCGGGTCTAAAAGGCACACAAATTGTGTTAACCAAAAAATCTTATAAGTATTTTTATATATATCGAAAATCAGGCTCAATCGTATGAGTGTTCTCCTCCATTTTCGTTAAAAAGTGGTTTGCTTAGGTCTCCATGATAAATTTTATCTACTCTATATTTCTGAGGCCTATCTCAAGGAGTAGTCATGTAGCATTTTCTATTTCCGAAAAGAAGTTAGTATTATTGATGCTTTTTATAATGTTGCCATTTTTTGATATGCTAACAGGATATGGCATTGAAAATGGTTATTTGTCAGAAGGTGGTCTAGCTTCACCTTCTCAAATAGGCAGGTTGTTTGTATTGGGTTTTTTTACATACTTAATAGTCAAACATAGGATAAATATACGGTTACTATATATTCTGGTTCCATTGATTTCCATAGAGTTTTTGTCTGGCTTATATTTACAAGATATATTAGGCTTTTTAACGGGAATACTTAGCGTTTATAAACTTGCGTATATTTTAATAATTGGGATTGTATTGACTTTCTTGGTAAAAGAAAGCAATGACTTGCGCGATCTTGCGAGTTTTTTAAAAATTAATGTACTTTTAATTTCTACATCAATTTATTTTTCAGCTTTTACCGGTTTAGGTAGTAGTACATATGGATGGGGGTTTGGCACAAAGAGTTTTTTTGCCTCAGGAAATGGGCTTGGGATTTATTTGGGAATCTTATGCCTTATTTTGATTGCGCTTAAACAGTATGGATTAGTAGGTCGATTTAGTGGGTTTACCGCATTATATATAGCCGTGTCAATTGCACTAATTGGAACAAAAACATCATTATTTCTAACTTTGTTGATTCTACTTACTTTGTTGGCAAGTCTTAACAACAAGCGATATTTATTCCCAATTCTCCTTGTGATTCTCTTTTTTCTGATTCAACCTATTATTGAATCTCTATTACCAATTTTCGATGTAATTTATTCACGATTCCAAAACTCTGATGATTTAGGCCAATACGTTGCTAGTGGTCGTAGTGATTATGTTATAGATGCGATGTCAGTTTTCTTTCAACAAGATAGTAGCCTTTTTCGTTTGCCTTTTGGTAGTGGGTCTTTCCTATCCTATCATGTGCCGCAATCAAATCATGAATTTGATACGTTAGAAACTGATATTTTTGATTTGCTTTTTATGTATGGAATATATGGTGTATTTATTTACATTATGCTTATTTTTAAAGTTTGTATTTTATTAAAGCATCATTATGCAATTTTACTTATCTTTTTAGTTTTTATAGCGCATTCATTTTTTGCAGGGCATGTATTGTTTAATGGGATGAGTTCAACCGTATTAGCCATAGTATTTGTAATTGCTAAATATCTCTGCGATCAAAAAACAGCAATGCGATGTTTTTAAACTAAGGCTAGAAGAAGAGCATTATGATACAACGTATGTTGCATAATATGATAAGCAGCATCGCTAAATCTATAAAAGGCGATTACTATCAATTAGACTCATCCATCCCTATAACTTCTGTATTAGGAATCGCATATCGTAGATTTACCAACTGGGCCCGTTCAGTTTTGAGGGGGATTAATTGGAAGAGTAAATTATTCATGGGAAGGGATGTTGAACTAAGAAATCGTAGATTCATTAAGTTTGGGCATGGTGTTACTTTGGGTAAGGGAGTTTTAATCGATGGGTTATCTCGTGACGGTATTGTTTTGGGTAATCATGTCAATATTGGTGATTACACTCGCTTAGAAGCATCGGGTACAATCACAGATATAGGACTTGGAATAACAATTGGTAACAACTCTGGCATTGGTTCATTTTCATTTATCGGAGGTGCTGGCGGTGTATTAATTGGAAATGATGTCATAATGGGGCAGTACGTAAGTTTTCACCCAGAGAATCACAATACTCAATTGGTAGAAATACCTATTAGACTCCAAGGGGTGAATAGAAAAGGAATTATTGTGGGTGATAATTGTTGGATTGGAGCAAAAGTCACTTTCCTCGATGGAGCTACCGTCGGAAAAGGTTGTGTGATCGCAGCCGGGGCTGTCGTGCGTGGCGAAATTCCGCCATATTCAATCGCGGCGGGCGTCCCAGCCAGAATTATTAAATCACGCGAGATGGATGTTTTAGAAATCTACAAGAATTAATAATTAAATGATAGTTTTTGCTCATTTACTCAACGATTCGTCTGGTAGCCCTCAAGTTCTGTTAACAACAATCTCTACTCGGGCATTAAATGGTGAGTCTGCCATGCTATTTATTGGTAGTGATGGCCAAGGCTGCCTTACCAATTGCGGTCTACCTATTAAGCACTATTGGTACAAACGAACAGACCATCGATTACTAACACTTTTTACTTACATGTTTAGCCAACTTGCACTTTTCTTCAGATTGTGCTTTGATAATTCAATAGGCCAGCAGTCCATTATTTATGTAAACACGCTATTACCTTTTGGTGCGGCTCTGTATGGTAAGCTATCAGGCAGAAAGGTGATTTACCATATTCATGAAATTTCAGTCAGTCCCCTTCCACTTAAATATCTGTTGATGGGTATTGTGAGGCTAACGTCATCTTTAAATATTTATGTTTCGGATACCCATATGGAGTCCATGCGTGTTGCGGGTGTGCCATCTAGTAGAGTGTATAACTCACTCAATATCGATTTCGCTAACAAAGCTGCCGCTTCAATCTATGCACATCGTCGGGAAGGTTGTTTTAATGTCCTGATGATCGCGTCACTTAGGGATTATAAAGGTATCCCAGAATTTTTAGAGTTAGTGAACTCGCTGAGGGCACAATCTGTTATTCAATTCGATTTGGTATTGAATGACAATTTGGCTAGCATAGAGCGCTATTTTACAGGTGTTACACTTCCTTCGATTTTACGAATTCATCCCCAAACGAGTAACACAGTGCCCTTTTATAGTGCAGCTTGTTTGGTTCTTAATCTATCGCGGGTCGATCAGTGGATCGAGACCTTCGGCATGACTATTCTCGAGGCAATGGCTTTTGGCATACCTGTAATTGTGCCACCAGTTGGGGGCCCAGCTGAATTGGTTAGAGACGGTATAGAAGGATTTAATGTGGACTCGCGCGACCATCAGCTTTTGCTTTCCCATATAGTCCATCTTAGCCAAGACGAGTCTTTGTGCATGATGATGTCACAAGCTGGAAGAGAGCGTGCAGCCAATTTTTCAATAGTACGGTTTGGTTCATGTATTACCGATCTTATCGATCAGGTTCAGAAAATGAAATGAGGATTTCACTTGCTTCCCACAAGATTGCTATCCTAGGTACTGTTGGGGTTCCTGCTATCTATGGCGGTTTCGAAACGTTAGCCGAGAACCTTATCCAATATCATGAAGCTATGTCGTTGCCCGAACTGATCACGATTTATTGTAGTAGCAGGAGTTATCCATTAAGGCAGCGCGTTTTTCTTTCGGCGCAGCTAAAGTATGTGCCATTCAATGCTAATGGCGTCCAGAGTATTTTTTATGACATAATTTCGTTAATCTCTGCTGTCTGGAATCGGAATGATGTTATTCTATTGTTGGGAGTTTCTGGAGCAATCGCTCTACCGTTTGTTAAGATTTTCTCATCGATAAGGATTGTTACAAATATTGATGGTATTGAGTGGCGCAGGGAAAAATGGAAAGGATTAGCCAAGCATTTTCTACGATTCTCGGAAAAGATAGCTGTGAGGCTATCACATGACATTATTTCTGATAACCAGGCCATTGCAGAGTATGTAAAGCAAACTTACGCCGTTAATAGTCATGTGATCGCCTACGGTGGTGATCACGCTCTGGCAATTGAAGCTTCGTCCGTAGATGAGTATCAACTTCCTAAAAGCTACTCTTTTTCAGTTTGCCGGATCGAGCCAGAAAACAATGTTCACGTCATTCTTGAGGCGTTTTCGAAGCTGAAATCACACAACTTGGTGATGGTTGGTAACTGGAAAAACTCTGAATATGGCCGTAGCTTATGTCGTCAATACTTTGATTGTGGAAATTTGTTCTTACTAGATCCTATTTACGATCTTGGGAAACTTAAAACATTGCGATCAAACGCTTTTTGTTATGTTCACGGACATTCTGCGGGCGGAACTAATCCGTCACTGGTAGAAGCGATGCATTTTGGCAAACCTGTGGTCGCTTTCGATTGTGAGTTTAATCGTAATACAACTGAGAACCATGCTTTGTTCTTTAAGAGCAGCTTGGATCTTCGCCATTTGATGGAAACGTTGGAAAAGGGCGAGGTATCTAAAGCTGGACAAGATATGACTGAAATAGCTAACCGACGTTATACGTGGAGGGTAATTGCACAACAATATTTTGCTTTGCTGAAAGTTAACTGAAATTAATTTCAATGTCTTGCTTAATGTTATAATTAACATTGTCTTAAGGACGCCCTTAACTGCCCCCTGTCTGCATGAAAACTCACAAGCTTTCCTACATTATTTTAGCTCTGCTACTGGCCTTCATTGCTCTAGCCACTACTCGCCAGCCCCAAGAATTTTATCCTGTAGTTAAAGTTGCTTTACCTGATCCATCTGGCGAACTCACAATCAATTTCCTATTTAATAGCCGCTCAACGTTGCAAGGATGCGAAACAACCAATGGGAGCATTGCACGCGAGCTTTTTTTAAAATGCCCGCAATGCAAAGTGACAATGATCCAATGTCCCAACTCGCTGGATGCAGACCAAAAAAGGCAGATATCTACAGCAGCACTTCCTACTCCCTCCGGTCGCATGTCTAATGGCGTCGTTATTTTTAATTCCGCTAACCCGAATTTAGCACTGAGCCTTTGTCAGAGTAGCGAAAATCAGACTATCAATGGGAAAAATCCCATCAAATGCTTCAACGCTAACAGTCCGCGCCCTCAGCTTGAGGTTGCATTGGAGCTCAGCCCTTGGTTAATAGCTATTAATAATTAATAAAGGGGTCGGAACCCTTAAAATATAGGCATCTATTGACATGGTACGTTGATTGATGGTAGTTTTGCATGAACTTAAAATACAGGAGCAGCCATGCGAACTACGTTGAATATCGATGATGAATTACTTAATTCAGCCAAGCATCGTGCTCTTGAAGAGAACGTTTCTTTGGTGCGAGTGATTGAGAGCGCATTGCGTGAGACTCTGTCAAAAAATAAAAGGGTCAGAACCCTTAAAGTATAGGCATCTATTAACATGGCACATGTAATTTCAAGTCTCATGTATTGCAATTTGCTATTTATGAGTTTGTGTTAATGGGGTGGCGGGTCTGGCGTGAGAAGTGCCAACAACGAACTAAAAATTTCTTCTACAAGAAGGTTTGGCTTGATCCGAAAAACGGATTGACTATTCGTATCCCACCCAACTCTTGTCCATTCTGAAAATCTTCCGACAATAGCTGTGTTACACCGGCATCTCGGGCAGCACTCCAAAGCATCGCGTCCCAAAAGGAAAGTTGATGTAATTCTACGGAGGCAATCGCCCGGTTGAGAGTTGCCGGGCTTGCCGTGACAACAGAAAACAATGCTTGCCAACCTTCAACCTGCTTTTTTGCCTGGGTTGGCGGCAGTTTGCCCTTGCGTGTAACCGTGAAGTAGAATTCGCTCAAGGACTGCAATGTCAGCACACAGTCCTGTGTCAACATAACCTCGATAACTTCCTGAGCACGACGGTGGCGTTCTTCATCTCCGCTATCAACTGCGTATACCAGTATATTGGTATCAAGCGTAAATCTTTTAGCGCTCATAACAGGCTTCGCGGTCAAACTTTCCTATGTGCAATCTGCTTGCGGTCAACTGGAGTATTTTCCAGGCTGCTTGACGTTCAGCAGTAACCACCTTTTCTGTGGTGATAGGCATCAGCTTGGCAACAGGTTTGCCGCGCTTTGTAATAACGACCTCGTCGCCGTGTGTAGCGGCTTCGATGTAGCGGGAAAGATGCTGGTTCGCTTCACGCAGAGTGATTTGCTGTTTCATATATGGCTTTCTGGTTAGTTGCTCTGGATAATTGTAGGACGTTCTACAATTTAAAACAATCTAATTCAATTCTGTCTTTTTCAGTAGCCTGCCAAATGATGTGCTTAGCCATGTCTCAAGCTTTGCCTTAACCGATTTTCCCTGCGCACCTATGAAAAAGCAGAAGCTAACTTCTATAATCTTCGCGAATAAAGGCGCGAATAAAGGGGTCGGAACCCTTAAAATATAGGCATCTATTGACATGGTACGTTGATTGATGGTAGTTTTGCATGAACTTAAAATAAAGGAGCAGCCATGCGAACTACGTTGAATATCGATGATGAATTACTTAATTCAGCCAAGCATCGTGCTCTTGAAGAGAACGTTTCTTTGGTGCGAG
>Ga0364881_10659_pt1 | contig 15765 bp, 11 predicted proteins | sample ExccelJu500001D4_5_FD_206923 | JGI IMG/M metagenome (GOLD analysis project Ga0364881, IMG submission 206923) | Enriched cells from Trout Bog Lake Hypolimnion, Wisconsin, USA - BchlTB.July30.5000.01.D4 | ecosystem: Environmental > Aquatic > Freshwater > Lake > Hypolimnion/Profundal zone | place...
GCACGGGAAAGATGCCGACATGGAAATGAAGGCATTGGCCCCACCCAAGTTTAAGCCGGGGAAAGATGCAAATGGCGTGGCTATTCTGGAACCAAGAGAAAATGAATTGTTTGCTGGGTGGGATGCCGCCGACGCTCTTGCCGAAGGTTGGACAGTGGAGCACATTAAGTTGTTGTCTTCCGAGCAGTTTGTCCAATATCAGCCAACTGGACAGCAGTTACAGAAACAGCCCAGTAACAACAAGGAACTCACCAAAAAAGATCACGTTGATAATATCGTGGCCATGTTCGGCGGATTATTGCTTTACGTCAACAGTGAACCTTACACCTATCAAGCTGGGCACTGGCCCATGCTGGACGAACGGGTGGAGGTGACTCAACGTATCGCACATTACCTCGGAGAATTTGTCAGCAAGGGAAGTATTAACGAATACCTTTTTCTGGTTCAGACATTTCAGGCCAAAACCGAACAGGCAGTAGCGCCAGATTTGAATCTTATCTGCCTGCAAAACGGCACGCTCGATACCCGCACAGGAACTTTGCTTGAGCACAATCCGGAGCATTATTTGAAATGCCAGATCAATACAATCTGGGATGCCGAAGCACCCTGTAATCGCTGGTTGCAATTCCTTGATGAAATCTTCGTTAATGACACAGACAAGGCCGAGAAAATCCAACTGGTTCAGGAATGGTTTGGTTATTGCCTAACCCCTGACAACAGCTTTCACAAATTCCTATGGTTAATCGGTGGCGGTGGTAACGGCAAGTCAGTGCTATTGGATGTGTTAAGGCATCTTGTTGGCCCACGAAATATCAGCGATTCCCACATAGAAAGACTGGACAAGCCATCTGTGCGTGCAGAACTGGAAAACAAACTGGTCAATATCTCAGCCGAGATGAGTGCAGAAGCTACGATTGCCGATGGTTATTTAAAGTCGATAGTTTCCGGGGATGTAATCGAAGCAGAGCGAAAATTCAAACCATCGTTTTCGTTCAAACCCTATGTGAGAATGATCGGCTCAACTAACCATTTGCCACGCTTGCTTGATCTGTCCGAAGGATTTTTTAGGCGTGCAATTATTCTTTCATTTAATCGTAGATTCGGTGACGACGAACGCATTCCTAAACTGGCAGAAAAGATGGCGTCAGAGGAATTGCCAGGCATTCTTGCTTGGGCGGTACAAGGGCTTAAAAATCTACATGAACGAGGGCATTTTGTTATACCGGCATCATCGGGTGAGGCATTGACCCAATACAAGTTTGATTCTGATCCTGAGCTTATGTTTTTCGAGGAGTGCTTGGTGGCTGATCCCATTGGCAATGGTATGACCCCCAATGAGATTTACGAGGGATATTCCATTTGGTGCGGAGCATCCGGTTACAGGGCAAAGGCCAAGAACAATTTTTGCAAGCGTCTGCCGGACTTTGGAATTGGCCATTTCCGTACCCATAGCAGCAAGAAATGGCAGGTCAAACCAAATCCGGACTGCTACGATTTATGGAAAGAATCTGAATGGTATTGGAATCCCCCAACAACACAATTGGCAACAACGGACGGACTCAGACTTTAACTACAGAAAGTGCGTGAGCTGCGTGAGCAGTGCGTGAGCAGTCGGCATAGAGCTCTCGCACTTTTCCCCCAATAAACATTAGCAAAGTAGCTAAGTGCGTGAGCTGCGTGAGCTCTTTTCCATTAATGAGAAAATCAGATAAAAGCTTAGTGTGAAGCTTAGATGGAAAGTGGGGGAGAGCTAAGACGGGAATTATAATAATATTGCGAAACTGCTCACGCAGCTCACGCACTTTGCTTCTTGCCCAATGTCTATTGGTCAATATCTGCGAGAGCTCTATGCTGACTGCTCACGCACTGCTCTCGCAAAATGATAAGTGCTCACGCAGATGCCTGGCCCAAGTTACGGCAGATTTAACCACATCAATAAGACTAAACTCACCTCAAGTTGGTGGCTGATCCGAAACCCGCCCCCCGACCCCAAGCCTCCCGGCAATTCCGTCACTCCGCAGGCCAAATCCGATAGTCCAAGACCGTCCAAGGAAGTCCAGTGAGGAAGTCGCCGCAGGCTCGGGAGGGGGTGGGCAGGGTGATGCACTTTCAACACACTGATTATGAACAAGAATATGTGAATGCGATAGGGCCGTTTTCCTTCTGCGGACAGGGGTTAGCCTATCCGGGGCAGAGATAATCGGCTATAGGCCCGCTATCGAGGCCGCCCTATTTTGGGGCGTTTTATTCGCCTGTGTTTGCTGGGTTATTTCTTGGTTCGATTAACCAAGCAGTTTGCAAGCTCAAATTATTGTTCCGATAATGAAATTTGTACGATTAAATACACTTCTTACTAGCAAAAAATGGGCGATCTTTGGACCAGTCATAAATGAGTAGTGAGCAAAAAATGGGGGCTGAAACCCGATCTATAACACTCGATAAGCAATATACCTATATTAATTCACAAATTGATTTAACGAACGACCTGATAATTTACCGTTTGCATAGGCCGTTCGACATATATGATTATCTCTGTAAATGGTGTAGTGTATGCTAAGCGGTAAAGATGCAAATGGCAAAAGAAGTGGGAGTTTTTGGTGCGCTGGCCCAAAACAAGGGAGCTAATTGCGATTTGGCCACCTAATGGCCAATCGCCGGTGAAAGCACTGCGGAATTAATGCAGAAACTCTATTACAATCGTCAGCAACAACATATGAATAAGGCAGAAGCATTACGCCAAGCGCAACTCGATTTACTATGTGTTAGCAACAATGTTGCGCATGCTTCAGCTTCGGAGCGTAATTGTAGCATCAATCTCCTTGCAACAAATTCGCAACGTAATGAAAGTGAAGTTCAGTATCATCCCGACCCAAATGAACCATTTGCACTTCCTTTATTCTGGGCACCATTTATCCTAATGTGAAATTGGTTTTAAGGGTGTTTTTCAGAGCGAAGGTACCATGCAACATGGAGGAAATATTCAACTATGACATTACTTTACTCGTTAGTAATGCGGCGTTTTATAGCGGCTGTTCTGCTGACATTACTTCTGTTGCCAATGGTATCCATAGCCGATTCCACGGGCATTCAAAGTAAATCTGAAATCACCGATACTAAGTCTAGCATCGAAGAAACTCCCCAACCGAAATTTGTTTGGGGGATTTTGCTTAAATTTGTTGCTTCACAAGTATCTGACATGTTTATGCAATGGGCTAAAGAAAAATTAAATAAGGGTATGAAGCCAGTTATGACAATTCCGCTTGGTGAAGCAGTATCTTCACCTGAATCTGCAACGATAGGAAGACCGACAAGAAAGGATATGGGGGAGATACAGCCAAACATTTCTGATAACCCGCCCTCAGCCCCCTTAACTGTTGAAAACGGCAAAGAGAATTACCAAGGAGCGTTGTTTTTGCTTCTAGTCTTGCAGCCAGATGGACAGTCGTTTGCAGTGCGTCCTATCAGTGCCGGGTTTAAGTCCGGCGAAAAGTTTCGTATCCGCATGGGTTCCACCTTTAATGGCGAGCTTTCAATTGACAATGTTAATCCGCGCAATGAGCGTAGCCATCTATACCCCGCCCAAGCCGACCAAGTGGTTAAGATTAAAGCTGGAGTTCCTGTGATCTTGCCTCTTGAAAAGGATGGATTCTTTCAGTTCGATGATGACACTGGTGAAGAAAAGATCGTCATTACTCTTCGTGACTCCCGCGCAGAAGGTAATGCTGCATCGCAGTCTGTTGTTTACCGCCAAGAAAATGAGCAAGGTACGGGGTTATTGCAACAGGTTGGCGCAGGAAAATATGCAGCGATCGCTGAATCAATTCCAATGCAGCATCGGTAGCACAGGGGATCATAATGAAAAATATTCTAGTCTGCTTACTTTTGCTATGGGGATTGCTGGTTTCTGCAACCGCTCAAGCAGAGATTTATGCGCTTATCATGACAATAGGAGATTATCAGGGCGGTATACCGAAGTTAAAAGGGGTTAAATATGACGCTGATAGTGCCCGCAAGATGGCACACCTTCTTGGCGCTACAGATGAAAACATATTGCAATTCCACGATGAGCAATTGACGCTGGAAGGAATGCAACATGCCTTTGATGAACTGGATCGGCGTGTTGCCCCCGGTGATAAAGTCTTTATTTATTACTCTGGTCATGGTGGCAGGCAGCTTGTCCACGAACCTGAAGAACGTTGCGCCGAATCTATAGTTACGGTCAACGGGTATGGGCTAATTGATTTGGAGACAGAACGCCGTCTGAAAAAACTGTCTGAACGTACCCAAAAGATTATCGCTATGTTTGACTCTTGCTATTCGGGTGGGTTGGCAAAAAGAGGGTTGAGCAATCCCCTGTACACTCCGAAATTCTGGAGTAAAGGCGGAGTAGATTCCTGTGAAAAACCAGTGAATGTCATTACCCGCAGCCTCAGATCAGCTTTACCCATAGCAGGTAGCGGTGCGAAAAACTATGTGTATATTGCTGCCGCAAAAGATGATGAAGTATCTTTTGACCAGCAGGGAAAAGGTGGGATGGCTACCCAAGCGTGGCTGCAATGTATGTCAGGTGATGCTGTAGATAAGGACAAGAGCGGTGGTTTGTCTGTGGAAGAGATACAGGCTTGTGCTCAGGGAACAATAAATGCACAGATGAAGGGCGATAAAGGATTTCTACCCCAGCATATTAGTGTTACCGGAAATTCTCAGTTGGTAATGACGCTGGTATCAAAAGATGCTGAAGTTGTTACAGAGACGGAGCCTGAGACGGAACCTGAGATGCAACCGGTGGCTGAGGTACAGCAAGAACCAGAAGCACAGCCCACACCTGAGGCTCAACCAGTACAAGATGAACAGCCAGTAGTACAAATCACGCACGAGGTTCCACCAGCACTTGTGGTTCAACCGGTACCTGTGCCGCAGCCAACGCCCGATGTACAGCCAGCACATGTCGTTCAAACTAATGCTGAGTCCGGCGCATCTGCCACGCTATCGGATATTTATAATGGACGGGATGACCGTCGGACGGTGGAAATCATACCAACCCAAAGCAATCTCACAATTGGTAACGATAAGTTTAGTTTCAGCGTTTACTCAAGCAATGCAGGTTACTTGTATCTGTTGATGGTCGGTTCCGATGGCAAAACCTTTGACCTGCTATTCCCTAACAAACTTGATGGTGACAACCATATTCAGACAGGTCAAACCCTTCAATTCCCTCGTTCCAGTTGGGAGGTGACTGCACAAGGGCCTGTTGGTAAGGATCATATTTTGGCTATTGTCGCAGATGCACCACGAGACTTATCAAAACTAATGTTTACCAATCCAAGCCCATTTTCAGAAGTGTCTGCTTCGGAGGGGGGTAAACGTGGAATCCACCTGGTCACTTCTTCCTCTTCCGCCGAGGTACAACACGAATGTAGTGATGCACGTAAGCGCAACCTTGCCTTGCAGCAGGTATGCTCTGATGCTTATGGAGCTGCATTGACGGAGGTTGAAGAAACGAAAGCTGAAGAATTGTTCAGCAATAAACTGGCTGAATCGCTGCGATACACTGATTCTGCTTGGAAAGCATCCCATAAGAAAGCCACCCGCTCATTGGCAGCAGGCCCGGATATTGTATTTGAGAAGCCAGTACAAAATACATCGGCAGATGGCATTATCACGATAAATTCGCCTTCCGATCTTGAAATTGCCTTCAAAGAAAAACAGTCCCCAGTAGATATGGGCAGTCTGGATATTTCTGCTGAAAAGGGTTTCTTCTCGGTATCTCTGACAAGCAAACTCAAGCCCTATATTCAAGGGAATCGCATAGTTGCAAGAAATCTGGAGATACCTAAGGGTAAATTTGTAATCGTAATAAATGTGGCTGACCAGCAAGGGAAGAAGACTTCGACAAGTTACCGAATGCAGGTCATGTAAGGAAATAATGCCAGACCAAGTAGAGAAATCAGAATGAAAAAACTACAAATAAGCTTCTTGATGATGCTTGGTTTGCTGCTGGTCAACCCTGCTCACTCCAAAGATGATCGTAACCTTGCAGTCAGTCAGACAAACAATGCTATCAGTGAAAAGCGGATTGCCCTTGTCATAGGTAACAGTGCTTATACTAATTCCCCACTTAAGAATCCAGTCAACGATGCCAAGGATGTAGCTGCTAAACTTCGTAAGTTAGGGTTTGAAGTCGTTGAGCGACATAACCTGACAACCAAGCAAATAGGTCGTACTCTCAGCGAATTTCGCAGCAAACTTGTGCCCGGGGGCGTTGCTCTGGTCTTCTATGCTGGGCATGGACTTCAAATCAAGGGGGAGAACTACTTGCCAGCTGTGGATGCGGAAATATCAGCAGAAGAAGATGTCGCTAACCAGAGTCTAGCAGTGAGACAGATCATGGACGTCCTGGATGATTCCAAGACCCGCCTTAACCTGGTTTTCCTTGATGCCTGCCGGAACAACCCGTATTCCCGTAGCTTCCGATCCGCTGCCGGAGACGGTTTGGCACGTATCACGGCGCCATCAGGAACACTAATTTCCTATGCAACACGCCCCGGAAGTGTGGCCGAAGATGGAATCGGTCATAACGGGTTATATACTAGCAAGTTGCTGGCTCAGATGGACAGTAACCTTCAAATAGAATTAGCTCTCAAGCAAGTTGTAACGGCTGTCAAGGCTGCTTCACAGGGTAAACAAGAGCCTTGGATGGAGGGCAGTATCGAAGGGGATTTTTGCTTTGCAGGTTGTATAACAAGTGTTGGAAATCAAGATGCCATTGTACCCAGTCAACTTCCTGTTCAAATTGCAATACAAACGCCAAGCAAAATAGCTATCAGGAGCGTTCTAACTTACCACAATGGGCGCTATGAAGGGGATGTCGTTGATAACAAAAGGAACGGGAAAGGTGTCTATACCTCGTCAAATGGGGATCGCTACGAAGGTGAATGGGCGAACGACCAGCAAACCGGCAAAGGCACATTTACATGGTCTAATGGGGATCGTTACGACGGAGATTTTGCGAGCGGCCGGCGAAATGGCAAAGGTACCATGACTTGGGGAAAGGGACAGTGGGAAGGTGAGCGCTATGAAGGTGACTGGGCGAACGACCAGCAAACCGGCAAAGGCACATTTACATGGCCCAATGGAGAGCGCTATGAAGGAGATTGGATAAACGGCCAGCAAACCGGCAAAGGCATCAAATCCTGGTCAAGCGGGGATCGCTACGAAGGAGATATCGTGAATGGCAAGATAATTGGCAAAGGCATCTTTACGTCAGCGCGGGGTTCCCGCTACGTGGGAGAATTTGTGAACGATTTTTTTACCAACGGCGTAGAACTTGATAGTAATGGCAGAGTTGTGGCAACTATTGTGAATGGCAAAAAACAGTAGTTCACGTTATTGAATACCCCTCGGCTACTATTGCGCTAAAGGCGGACTTCACTTTTGAAGCCTTCAATCCGAAATGATTTATAGGTGGACTTAATGCGGGCATTAAGAATTATCCTTCTGGCACTGGCATTCAATTCTCTTAATGTCCACGCTGCCAACGATGGGCGCAATCTTGCTGTGACCGCAGGAAGTGCCAAGCGTGTCGCTTTGGTAATAGGCAATGACCGTTACCAGCATGTTGACCCGTTGAAAAATGCCGTATCAGATGCGCGTGCTATGGCAGCTGCACTCCAAAAAGCGGGGTTTACAGTCACGTTCAAATCCAATTCGGATTTATCTACAATGAAACAAGCTGTACGCCTATTCAAGAGTAACCTGTCAGGGGGTGACGAAGCAGTATTTTTTTATGCTGGCCATGGAGTACAACTGGGTAACACTAATTATCTTTTGCCTGTGGATATCAGCGGCGATAGTGAAGATCAGGTGAAGGACGATGCCATACTTTTGCAACGGTTATTGGATGACTTGCAAGACCAGAAGGTTAAATTCGCTCTTGCCATTGTTGATGCGTGTCGTGACAATCCATTCAAAAGTTTTGGACGCAACATAGGGGGCTCACGGGGATTAGCTCCTACAAGTGCAGCTAATGGGCAAATGATTATTTTCTCTGCGGGGTCTGGTCAAAGGGCGCTAGACAATCTTGGTAATAAGGACCATGACAAAAACGGTCTGTTTACTCGTGTGTTCCTGCAAGAAATGCAAAAGCCTGGACTAGAAATACATCAAGTGGTACGTAATGTACGCAATCGCGTTTGGCAAATGGCTAAGAACGTAAACGGTGATCAGGTTCCCTCAATTTATGATCAGGTTATAGGTGATTTTTACTTCTTCGGAAGTAGCACTAAAGTGACTAGCGATACAAGTATTAACCTTAATCCTAGAGAACCTATACAGATAGCAAATTCTGAATCAAAACCTTCTACTAGTGAGCAACCAATTAGACCAACGATACCGATAGAACATGAAAATATAATTCCTCCAATTCAGACCACAGGTGATCCAAAAGCTGTCGAGTGGCGCGATCAGGCAATAAAAAGTGCAAATAGCTCTGACTGGACTGAAGCCATTCGCAAAGCATCTGTAGCTATTTCACTTGACCCGGGACTTGCTTCCGCTCACGTTGTTCGTTGTTGGGCTTACTTAGAGAAGAATTTTCTGGATGAGGCAACTTCTGATTGTGAAGCTGCTCTATCAATTGAACCGAACAATATCTATGCTTTAAATAATCGAGGAGCAATAAGAAAACGTCAAGGTCGCATTGAAGAGGCACTGGTTGATTATGAACGGGCATGCAAAGGGACTCTAGACCTCGCCTGCGAAAACTTTAAACAAATACAAGGGTATTCTCCAAAAGATCCCTCACCATTTATACAAAAGCAATTATCTGAAGCAGATGTTAAATTTACCCAAAAGAATTGGGATGCTGTAATTCAAATTACTTCAAAGGTGCTCTCTATAGATCCCGATAAAATTGATGCTTACATTTATAGGTCACGTGCATTCAAGAAAAAGGGAATTAAACAAGAGTCGGCTAACGATATTGAGGAAGCAATACGCCGAACAACTTCGATTATTACACTTAAACCGGGCCTCGCATCGCCTTATGTCAATCGAAGCTGGGCATATTTAGAACAGGGCAGTTTGGATGAGGCGATATCGGACTGTAATACCGTTCTTTCAATCGAACCAAATAATGTCAATGCTCTAAATAATCGAGGCGTCGCAAACGAACGACAAGGTCGCATTGACATAGCACTCACTGATTATGAACAGGCATGTGTAGGCTCATATCAACTTGCATGCGAGAACTTCAAACTTTTGCGAGGATACTACCCAAAAGATAAGAATGTATATATTCAACAACAAATTGATGAGGCAGAGGCGAAATTTGCTCAGAAAAATTGGAAGGATGTAATTAGCATAACTTCTAAGGTAATTTCTTTAGCGCCAGAGAAGTTTGTAGCTTACATTGATAGGTCTGCTGCATATTCAAATTTGGGGCAGTTACAACAGGCATTTGATGATGTAGACGTGGCAATTAAACTCAACCCAGACGCTGGCGCTGCTTACAATAACAGGGGATACGTTAATCAACTCATGAAAAAACCGCATCAAGCGATACTTGATTATGAAATTGCATGCAATCTCAATTATGAATTAGGTTGCACTAATTATAAAAATATGACTGGTACCACATTTGAGAAGAAGTCTTCAGTACAACAATTTTTTCAGAAGTTGTTGCAATGATTTGTTAATCGGTTGAGCGCAGACATTTATACCCGTAACAACTTTTTTATATGATTTGAAGTTTTCCTCCAAATGATAGAATGCCCGTTGAGACCTGAATGAAGCAAATGCAAATCATAGTAATCATCTTGCTTGGTTTGATGTTGGCCGCACCCGCTCAAGCCACTCAGCGCAACTTGAAGGTTTCTTCCACTAACGCACAGGCGCAGAAGCGTGTCGCTCTCGTTATCGGCAATGCCGCCTATCAGGGTGCGCCAGCGTTACGCAATCCTGTGAATGATGCCAAAGCCATGTCAGATGCCCTAAATGGGCTAGGTTTTGAGGTGATCGAAGTAACTAATGCTACCCAGAAGGAAATGAACCGTGCCATTACTGTTTTCGGGAGCAAACTCACCTCTGATACCGCAGCTTTGTTTTTTTATGCAGGGCATGGTCTGCAAGTCAGGGGTAAAAATTACATCATTCCCGTTGATGCTCAGATTGATACGGAGGCTGCCATAGCTTCTGAAAGCGTAAGCGTGGATACCGTATTGGAACAACTTAACACCAGCCCAGTCAGTATCGTCATACTTGATGCCTGTCGCAATAACCCGTTTGAGCGTAGTTTCCGCAAGTTGGGTGGGAGTGGTCTTGCCCAAATGGATGCACCCAAGGGTAGCTTCATTGCTTACGCCACAGCCCCCGGGAAAACCGCCACTGATGGTGAAGGCAAGAACGGACTGTTCACTCAGGAACTACTCAAGCAGATAAATAAACCGGGTTTGACGTTGGAATCAGTGTTCAAGCGTGTACGAGCAAATGTTGCTGCCAAGAGTGGTGACGCTCAGATGCCTTGGGATAGCTCTTCTATGACGGGAGAGTTCTACTTCACGCCCGCTCAGGTGGCAAGTTTAGAGCCTGCTCCTGCGCCGATAGCTGTTCCATCTAGTGGTGGAGTGTCGATTGACGACATCACAAAACAGCAAGAAGTAAGGGCGCAATGGGATAGTTGGCAAGCGAGGATGAAGGCTGATTATGACAAGATTGCCGCACTGAACGCTGCGCCTGATCTACTGATTACAGCTTGGGATAGGTTCCTGTCCAGCTACTCTCAGGACAACCCGTACAGCGCAGAAGACAAGCAACTCAGGGCACAGGCACAAGGTAAGAAACAAGCAGCACAGGCACAACAACAGCAGGCTGCTGCACAGCGAGAACCTCAGAGGCAGGAAGTAGAATCGTCAAAGCCAGTATCAAACTACGTAGCACAACAAAACGAATTGCCCAAAGGCTTTGTCTCGCAAGGCGGTCTGACCTGGATGCCGGTAACGATTCAAAAGAGTTGGTCAGAAGCCAATACCTATTGTACCAATACTACAATCAACGGACTGAACGGATGGCGTTTGCCGACGAAAGATGAGCTGAAATCCTTGTATGATTCGGGAGCGATGAATGGTCAGGGGTGGACGTTGACCTACACCTGGTCATCGACGCCCTTCTTCCTTGGCGGCCACTTTTTCTTCAAACTGGACGGCGGCATCTTTTTCAACGCCGACTGGCACAACGACAGAATAAACGACTACGTAACGTGTGTCCGCTAGAGCCTTGACTTTGAACGTGGTAAATACCCCGCTAAAATATCTTGGCTGAGTCCTCAACCAACCAATCTAATCCAGACCCCCACAAACCAAGTTCCCAATCCAAGCCAACACACCCAGCCATATCACCGAAACCACTATCAGAATAACCGGAATAGCAACTACCCAGAACATTACCTCCAGAATGATCATGGCTTAACCACCGTACCCCTGACTTCTTCCTTGGACTTGCCCCTGTATTGATATGAATTGAGAAGAAATCGTGCAATTTAGCAAGCAGGAATTAATGATAGTAGAATACTCAAGTATCGAATGATTTTATATAACTAAAAATTTAATTTCTAAGAGGCATTACCATGGCAAATGTCGTAACCGCTCTTTCGAGTCGAAATAGACGGTCACGAACTTCGCTTCCTAGTACCGCAATTGCTTACACAATTAGAATAATTCGATTTTCTGAGTTGCTGCGCCCTTGCTTCTAGATGTGTTATTTGCACCAAGGGCATCGGTGTGAACATCGCGTTGCTTTTCCATGACATAGCCGTCGTAGATATGGTCAATATGATCTTTGATTGATTTAGCATTTGAGAAGTCCCTGTTACGCATCATCTGCACCATCTGAGCAACATGTGTGTCTAGATCGTTAAGAGCCTTCTGCACCTGTTCAATCTGTTGCCTCGTAACGTCCTGAAACTGTATGCTCGCCAATACGTCCATGAACATGGAAGAAAGTGTCTGGCTGGCATTGCCGATGTTGGAGAGTGTTTTTTCATCGCGCTCCATCAGCTTATGGTAATTGGCGCCCATGCTATCCAAATGATTGGAGAATCCCTCAAGTACCTCTTGTTGTTGCTTGACGTTTGAGTGTTCAATCTTGTTGCGAAACTGATCCTCAATGGTTTTGGCCACGTTGCCTATGCCTTCCTGTATTTTAGATACAGCACGGTCTGTTTCACCGGACAACTTGCGAACTTCATCTGCTACCACCGCGAATCCCCTCCCGACATCGCCGGCACGGGCCGCTTCAATGGCTGCGTTGAGAGCGAGCAAGTTGGTCTGCTTGGATATATTTTTAATCATATCTACCAAAGAAGTGAGCGAATTGGCCTGTTGCACCACAATGGATATACTAATTCGATCGGACTCAAATTCGGCAAAGCGTTCCATGATGTAATTGTTGAGATTTTCGATCAACCCCACATTCGACCCTACGCTTTTCTCGCCCTCCTTAATCATGGCATCCGATTCTTGGGCGCTGGCGGTAACGGTAGACATCAATTCGTTGATAACCCCATCAATGGCCTGTAAGCGTTCCATGATGCTATATGCAGAGCGCTCTGTTTCTTCAGTGATGGCATGCAATTGACCATTGAGCAACTTGGTAAGAGCAGGCAGCTCGCCAAGTTCATTCGCGGCCATATTAATTATATTTTCCTCGTCGGACAATATCTGCTTGAACTGCTCATGGTCCGCCTGCACTCCCATTGTGGCGTCCTTAAAGATAGTTATTGATAGCACAAGTTGAAAAATATAGCTTATTAGAACAGCAACAGAAATACCTATAACATCGGCAAGTTGCTCATCAATACCCAATGCTTCATGATTCCAACGATGGTATGGTGCGACCAGTACGTATGCAATCACTGCGAAAGTCGCAACGGTAAGGAGCATTATCATTAGCTGACGCTTAATTAATTTTGTTGTTTCTGATGACATTCTGCACACCTTCAAGTTAAATCTTCCATGTTATTGGTACCTATAAAAGGGCGGAGCTCTGAGGAAAGTTGACCTCATTCTGTAAATTTTATGGAGAATTTCTTATAGTTCATCAGCCCTAAATAGGCTTGTCCCCAATATTATCGGAAGGGTATAGGGTTTCTTTAATATTGGATGCTAGAACTGATGCCAATAAGGTGTTCAATTAACCGGAAGCATTCCAGCCTTTCAAGTGGCAGGCGTTATGGAACGTTCATACAAACTTAAGTTGGCATCTATCAGTCTTTTCGCCGAAACTGAATTATTTTGGCTTGCTGAATAGGTCTTGATAAAGGATTTTCCATCGCATCTCGAAAAGCAATGAAGGAATCCCACATCATCGAAGAAAGCTTTAAGTAAGATTTGATGGCGGTACGTGCCCGTTTTCTTTCATTGTCGATTTGCCATTGAAGCTGACGCAAGCGTAAAGTATCATTATTTTCTGATATTGTTCTTTCAATATAATAATTTCTTCTCACCTCGAATTCCACTGGTGAGGATTTAGCTAGCGCTGCCCATGTGTCAAAATCAAAAGAGTCGATGACCATAGTACCTGTTTCTCCTTTATACGTTGTGGTTAGGTGGCTCGTAATCCACCCTCTCCCTCAGTTCCTTCCCCGCCTTGAACGAAGGCCGTAACTTGGCAGGAATTTCTACTGCTACCCCCGTCTTCGGATTCCTTCCTTTACGAGGCGGACGCAGGGAATTCTGAAACGAGCCAAAACCACGAATCTCTACTCGACTGCCTTGGCTCAATGCTTTGGATATACCGGTCAGAATAGTTCTGACACTGGCATCAACATCGTTACGTTTCAGGTCGGGATGTTTGAGGGTAATAATGTCGATTAGGTCTGGGATGTTCATAGTGGTGGTGTGTTGAAAGTAAGCCTAATGGTGTAGTTTACCATCTGACGAATAACCAACAGAAATTCTGAGTCTCTTATAGAGAGTTCTACGGACATCTGGGAGTGGAATGCTCGGAGTCAGTACTCGGCCATGAAGCGACAGTCGATGTTGAAAACAGGCCGCCTGAAAGCGGCCGTTCGTGGCGCGCAGCAAGGTTCCATTGGACTCCTGTCATGAAGAGCCGCTTTCCGGCATCGAGATCGGTGGCTTCTATAACTGCTTAGCGCCATACGCTCCTTGCTGCGCCCTCTCAGGGTGTCACTTAATTCGACTAGAGGTCTCATCACAATGAACACACTTTCAGAATTCAGCCAGCGTTCCGAAGCGCTGCGCCATCACATCGCGCGGTACAGCATCACGCTCGTAACTTGTTCAGACGGAGTGCCAAACGGGCTTGGTTCTGGGACTTGTGTTGAATACAATGGAATTTTCGGAATTGCAACTGCCGCGCATGTTGTTCGTGATGTTAAGTCGGAAGAAATTTCCATCATCTACAAGCCATCAGCAACAAATCTTAATTCGTATGTCACATCAACTCTATTCAACGGCGGGAGAGATAAAGACCCTTTGGATGTTGCCTTCCTCTTGCTTAGTGATGATGGGCTAAACGAAATCAATAAGTACAAGACTTTCTTGCCTTGCTCCCGTCTTCGCCGTGGTGTCTCCATCGTAATGAATGATCTGTTCGTAGTTTATGGAACGCCGAGTGAACTGCTTGATCCGGCAGCATTAGAAAAGAAGGAGCTTAGGGCGCAGCCAATAGCATACGTGACCATCTCACTTGACAAGCTTCCCGGCCAACTCATCGAATCCAATGATATAGCACTTGAATACCCCAAGTACGGGAACATCATCACTGAAGACGGTTCGCCAGCAAACCTACCAAAGGCAGAGGGCCTCAGCGGCGGTGGGATGTGGATTGCATCCGCACACAAAGAGGGTATTTGGAGTCCCGAAGATGCAGCACTTGTTGGAGTTGAAATTAGTTGGCACCCAAGAGAGCGCTGGATACGAGGGAATCAAATTCAACATGTTCTGTCTCTACTGCCGGGGCCAACAAACCTCTAACGAGTAGCTGTTCGGCGAGTTAGCCATGATGCGAATGATGAATTGTGTTTATAATTGGCTCGATGTTCCATAGGTACTTATTCATTAGGGGAAAATGATGCAAACATTCAGCACAAATTTTCGTAATTGCGCAACCTGTGGCAGATGGGGTGGGCAGCGCGGAACTGATACCTTTGGTACGACAGTACAAACCCAGCCGAACTCTCAAGGCAGGTGCCAGGGTGGAGCGTTCAATAATATGCAGACCGCAGCGGGGTCTACGTGTCAGCAATATGCGAAGTGGCAGGCGTTGAGATAGTAACAGACTTGATATGAAACCATTTCAACTCCTAGCCCTCGGCACTTACCTTGTTGCTCGTAACCTATGGAGCAACACAATCGAGTTTGATACCGTCCAGAAATGGATCAAAGAAAACGGTAACTCAAACGACTATGGCAGAGGTTATGCCGGAAACAGTTTGAGCAATGGCAGTGGTGCCGCCTTTGTTGAGCTGCGTCGCGAAAGCACAGGTGGTGGCGTGGAAGTTACCGCGAACGCATATATGGGGCCAAGAACAAGTGCTTTCGCCAGTAAAGCCTGGAAAGCGAAAAAAATGGATTCAAAACTGGAAAAAATGTTTGGTCACAACATGCGTGTACGGATTGATGTTTAGTAAGCGTTGCGGAAATTTAGGAACATTAAGCAAGAGCGACTTAACAAGAGGGAATTATGAGTGAGTTCAAGCCAGTAGTAACTGAGGTTAATTTGGGTGGCAACCTCATAGAGACATAT
>Ga0364881_10655_pt1 | contig 15723 bp, 13 predicted proteins | sample ExccelJu500001D4_5_FD_206923 | JGI IMG/M metagenome (GOLD analysis project Ga0364881, IMG submission 206923) | Enriched cells from Trout Bog Lake Hypolimnion, Wisconsin, USA - BchlTB.July30.5000.01.D4 | ecosystem: Environmental > Aquatic > Freshwater > Lake > Hypolimnion/Profundal zone | place...
CACAGGAAGGCCGAACCAAAGCCTGTTCCCAGAGTTATCGCCATTGAACGCTTTGAGCCGTTCGCCTTTCCGATCCAATCTTCACCGATGGCAAAGGCTGTGGCATCGTTGATAAACCGGATCGGAAAATCAACGGGAAGGTTCATTTTCTTCCTCAGTGCATCCGGAACATTCAGTCCAAAAATATTTTCATATTTCTTATTATTTCCTTTGAACATCGCTATTCCGTTGGCATAATCAAACGGACCCGGCATCGCAAAACCGATCCCGCTCACATTTTCAAAACCAACCTTGTCGATTGTTGACTGGATGGTCTTGCTCCAAACATCGACAATCTCTTCAGCACTCCCCTGATTATCGAGATCGCTTTCAGAAAATGTTTCAGACAAATACTTCTTCTCTTCGATATTACACGCGGCACAACTTACATGACTGCCACCCACATCAACACCAATTGCGATTGAACCCATTTTTATTTTTTTATGAATCGTGAATCGTTTTAAAAATCAATATAGCCAATACATAGGCCCAATTATATCGTAGAGGCAAGGCCGTAACTTGTCTCTGCGGTTGAATTATTATTTCGCGATATTGGTGATATGCAAAACAACCGCATACTTTGATGGTACATTATTAACCAATGATTCAGGAACTGATACTTTAAATCCCAGTCCATTCGATTTCCATTTCAGGGAACTTCCTTTCTTCCCAAGTATGGTAATTTTGGCCCCCTTTTCCGGAACAAAACCCTTTACCTGAATCTCCGAAGGGAGATTTTCATTCTCCTTAAGCAGGTAAATAACATTAACTGAGCCCTCTTTCCCTTTTGTAAAGCGTAGCTGTCCATCAACATAAGGTGCGATTGGACGGGTATTATATATCGCTTCGCCATTCACCGTTAACCATTCACCCATTTCCTTTAACCGGACATAGGCTTCATCATACCAGGTGCCGTCCGGGCCCGGACCAATATTCAGCAAAAGGTTTCCCCCCTTGGCAACGATATCTGTAAGCATATGGATCATATCGCGTGTTGGCCTCATCTTTGCATTAAACGAGTACGACCAGCCACCGCCAAGAATAATACACGATTCCCAGGGATAGGGCAACAATTTATCGGGAACGGTATTTTCAGGGGTGAGGTAATTCTGGTTCTTTCCGGGAACGGCCCTGTCTACCACTATTGCTTCGGGTTGTTTTGCCCGTATTTCATCGACCAGTTCGTCCATTTTGATGTCCTGATCAAAACGTTTCTTAATGCTGTAACCACGCACGTGTGGCCTCTCGCCTGCAGGACCGCTTTTCTGAACCCAGCCGCCATCAAACCAGAGCAGGTCAATCTTTCCATAGTTGGAACAAAGCTCCATCACCTGGTTATGGGTGAATTTTACAAAATTATTCCACCTATCGGGGTACTTAGCCGGATCATAATTAACATTCCGGTCAAGCGGAGGGAAATGGGACCACCAATAATCGGGTGTGTGCCAGTCGGGTTTGGAAAAATAAGCACCAACCCATAAACCCTCGTTACGAAAGGCATTAAATATCTCTTTGGTTACATCGGCCCGGGGATTGGTATGAAACGGACAATCCTTACCCGTGATCTTATAATCGGTATACTTGCTGTCGAACATGCAGAAACCATCGTGGTGTTTGGTGGTAAAGACGACATATTTCATTCCGGCCCCCCTGGCCGCTTTTGCCCATTTTTCCGGATCGAATTTTATTGGATTGAAGGTTTTGCCCAGATTTTCGTAGTGTTTCTTGTAGGCAAAGTAATCCTTCACGGTATCCGGCACACACCACCCTTCATCCTCGGGACAAATCGACCATGACTCAACAATTCCCCACTGGCTGTAAGGCCCCCAGTGCATCAGTAACCCAAATTTAATATCCTGCCATTCTCCGATCCGCTTTTGAATGGCAGGATTAGGATCCGGGACATAGGTTTGCTCCTCGCGCTGGCCAAAAACAGTTGAAAAAGAGAGCATTAAACAACAGATAACAAGAAGAATTGATCTCATGGAAAAGTGTTTTTTTGATGTGTTTGTATTTTCAGATCGCAAATTTAGTTCATTGAATTGGATTAGATCACCGACTGCTGCTACTTTTAAAATAATTTGATAAACTTAGCCAAAGTTATTATAAAATATGATTATTCTGCCATGAATTCTATCTATCTTGTAGCCTCCAAAAACAAAATACAACCAATATGAAACAAAAAATTTCAGGAATACTTATTTTACTGACGTGTTGCCTTTTATGGAGTTGTCAGCCACCTAAAACCTTTACTTTAAAGGAGATCTCACTGATTCCCCAGGTCAGGAAAATGACACTTGGAACCTCCTCCTTTAAATTTGGCGAGAGTACAGGGTTAACCGTTCAGAATAAGGATCAACAGGCTGTTGCAGAACAGTTTTCCAGTTTATTTGCCAAATCTGCCGGGTGGAAACTTAAAATTACTTCGGGTGGAGCAGCTGGAGCAAATCAGGTATTTTTCAAAACTGATGAAACGCTGGGTGACGAGGGTTACACACTGGATGTTACCACCGACAGGATTGAAATAAAGGCGGCCAAACCCGCTGGTTTCTTTTATGCAGCACAAACTCTGCGCCAGTTGCTTCCGCCGGAAATTGAAGCATCTCAAAAACAGGAGAATATCGAATGGATCGTTCCGGTACTCTCGATTTCAGATAGCCCTGCATTCAAGTGGAGGGGATACATGCTGGATGTTTCGCGCCACTTCTTCACCAAAGCGGAAGTTATTCAGATGATTGACTATCTGTCTGTTCATAAAATAAATACACTTCATCTGCACCTTCTTGACGATCAGGGATGGCGTATTGAAATCAAAAAATATCCTAAACTCACCCAGGTCGGGGCATGGCGCGTTGACCGTGAGGATAAACCATGGAATTCACGTCCAAAACAGGCTGCCGGAGAAAAAGCTACCAATGGCGGATTTTACACCCAGGCTGACATAAAGGAGATGGTTGCCTATGCTCAAACCAAATTCATCACCATAATTCCAGAAATTGAGATGCCGGCGCATGTCACCGCAGCTTTGGCCGCCTACCCTCAATACTCCTGTTCAGGAGGTCCTTTCACCGTCCTTCCCGGCGGGGTTTGGCCTGTTACAGATATTTATTGTGCAGGAAATGACTCCACTTTCCTGTTCCTGCAGGATGTCCTGAGTGAAGTAATCGAACTATTCCCTTCAAAATATATTCACATAGGCGGCGATGAGGCCACCAAAACCGAGTGGGATAAATGTCCAAAGTGCAAAAAGCGGATCAAAACCGAGGGGCTGAAGAATTCGGGTGAACTCCAAAGCTATTTCATCAAACGGATTGAGAAATTCATTAATTCCAAAGAGCGAGTCTTGCTGGGGTGGGATGAGATTCTGGAAGGTGGCTTGCCTCCAAAAGCAACGGTTATGAGCTGGCGCGGAACGCAGGGTGGCATCGACGCGGCAAAACAAGGTCATGACGTAGTGATGACACCCGGTCAACCTTGCTATTTCGACCATTACCAGGGCCCGAAAAACGACGAGCCACTGGCGATCGGAGGTTTTAATCCCTTGAATAAGGTGTATGAATTCGATCCGATCCCCAGGGAACTCGATGCCGAAGCAGCTAAACATATTCTTGGAGCCCAGGCTAACCTTTGGACCGAATATGTTCCCAATATTAAACACGCCCAATATATGACCTTCCCACGTATCGCTGCAATGGCAGAAGCTTTGTGGAGTCCAAAAGAGGTTAAAAACTGGGATGATTTTTACCGCCGCATCCAAACATTCACCAAACGGTATGACATCATGGGAATTAACTATGCAAAAAGCGCCTTTAAAGGTGATTCAAAAACCGAAGTGCCGGTAAAGAAATAAAGGAAAGTTGTTCGGGAGGATATCCCAAAGGGATATGTTTAAAGAAAAATGAATTGTAGGAGTGTACATACGACTCCGCGGAGTCGTATGTACATCTTGATCCTCTTTCCATATACATACGACCTCACTAAGGTCCGTTATTCTTTCGTTGAGATTTTAGCAGTGCACTAATAGTTATCACATTTCTGATTGGCTGTAACAACTAATCAGCTAATCTATTTAAGTTACCCCACCCATTATTCTTAGAGACCTCCCTGGCCGGATTATTGGGATCACGGAAATTATTCCCGATTGTCCTTAAATAAAGAAGAATTCCATTTTTAGGAGAATGTAATTCAATGAATATCAGCCATATATTCATTTATAATGAATCGGATTCCAAAGAGCTCAAACAAACTATTGTCAATAAACTGATGCCTTACTTGTTCTGTGAGCTTTCTGTTGAAATTAACACAAATCAGATTTATTATCCATAACCATGGAAGCTACAGTTTACAGAGCAATTTTACTCAATGAACTGAGTGAAATTTATTCAAACAATCTGAGTAGTGCTAGTTTCATCAATATTCTTAAAAATCCACCTCATATTTCATATCCACCGGTTCCCAGTGAATCTGGCGGATAATGATATTCCGGATCCTGATCTTGCTGCAATAAGCCTCAAACCCAACTTTAGTATATTTTTGATTATCAATTGGATTTGGATCCATCCCTTCGAGAAGCAGTTTGCCGTCGGCAAGAATAAAGCAATGACCATCAATACTTCCGGCCTGAATCTTATATACCTTACCCGGTTCAAAGTTATATAATGGAGTACCCAGCATAAATTTATACTCATTCGACTTCTCGATCCCCACCTTGCCGGTCCACCACCCCTGCAAACCTGCCACGTAGGCGATGCCACGCTGGTCTGTTGCCGGAAGCCATTCGCCGTTCCACATCACATTGATATCGTGCGATGAAGGGAGGATGGTCTGGGCCTCAAATTCCACGAGTACATTTCCGGGAAAATCCTGCTTCAGAACCGCCATACCGGGCCAGTTTCCCGGATTTTCACCCTCAAGCCACCCCTCCTTAACCTCCCATTTGCTGTGATAGACATTCCACTGAGTTAATAAATCTTTCTGCGAAACGGGTTTGTCATAAAGTATTTTTGAAGAATCGAGGAGGATTCTTTTTTTCATGAGCAGGATTGTGTTCATTTTATCAGTTTTTATTAAAGGGTCCTTTCCAAATGATATTTGTGGCTTTCCAAATGCCAAAATTCCGGTCACAAACAGAATAATCATCAGCTTATTGGTCTTCGGGATTGAAATTTTCATCGATATCATTCAGTTAAGGTTATAAATTTATCACTATTTTATTATTATTTAAGTGTTTGATTTCCAAAATACCGCCTGTCTTTAACGGGTTCCAGTTCCAGTATCCGTTTTGATCCGAAGGATCCTTTTCAGTCAGTTTCGAATCTCCCGATAGGATCGATTTAGGTTTGGATCTCAATCGCAGAATCTCTGTCGATCTCCGGTCGAAGGAGTTATAGATAAGACTTTTATCCTTATAGGCTATATTCCGGATAACAGAAGTTGAAGATACCAGGTGGTTCTGATTTGACGGGGCAAGTTCCGGGAAGGCAGCCATTGCCCTTAAGTAATGCCTCACAAAATCGCCATAACCATCAGTCATCCATGTTTCACCGTTTGGATAGGTATTCTCGCCGTTGTCATTAACCATGTAAGTAGCCCAAGTGAGCTGCATTATTCCCCTCTCTTTTGCCGCCTGATCTCCGGTTTTCGAAGCGTACAACAGTTCAGTGGCCCCTTGTCGTGAAGTATGGCTGTTGCCCGGAACGCGATAGGAGGTTTGCTCATTGACTACCGATACTCCATATTTTTTCCATTTGGGATTTCCAAGTTCCAGGTAAACCCAGTCCAGAATATGCCTGGCCGAAACCTTGCCATTGTCGAACAACTCAGGATTTTCAAGGATATACCGGGCAAATGTTACCGCATTGATCTGGGTATCCGACCACGAACCCACATCCTCGAAAAAAGGTCCCCATTTATTTGTTTTCAGCGGATATTGCTTCATCCAGGAGAGAAGGGTTTCAAATGACTTGTGATAGGTGGCCGTGTCCCCACTTCCAAGGGAAACCAAATCGCTGAAAAGTTTCATCGTTCCGGTCCAGTTTGAAGTGTACGAATAAGTTATCTCTGAAGCTGTCCCTGAATTCATAACGCCCGTTTTTCCAGTCAGTGCGTTAACCCGGAACGGCAGCGGGGAGTGATCGTTATCCCCCGAAATCATCTTTTCGGATAAGGTATTGGCGATGTCTACCGCGGCATCAAGATAGACCTGCCTTCCGGTAATTTTATAAATATTAATAAGTTCCATTCCAAAGGAACCAGCCTTATCGGGCTGTGTATACCCTTTCCCTGTAATCATATCCCCGTCATAAATGCCTGAATAGTTCAGCGTATTGTATGGATACGGGAGATTCTTCCATGTACAGTCAGCACCTGAAAGTGAGTGAGATAAATAATAATCAGTCATAAACTTCATATTATCCAGAATTCGCTCATTGCCCGTGTAGGCGTACAAAAGTCTCCAGGAAGAGAGTACCATCGGGATCTGATCACCCCCGATCCCGCGATGATCATTGTGATCCTTTGTCCAGACCTGGTGATTCATGTGGTATGGCAACCCGTTGAGGTCGGCTCTCATCGAATCCCAGAACTTCCAGACGAGGTTCACGATATGGTCATACGATTTGCCTGGGTCATTGTCGTACCACGGCAGTAGCTTAACCTGAGAATCGGTCCTGATGATATGGTAACTTAGTTTTTCAGCGCTCTTTTGGCCAAAGAGGTTGCCGGAGATCATCAGAAGTAGAAAAAAAATTGTTTTGGTCATAGTCCGGAGTTTATCTCCAAAAATAATTTAAATTTAATGTAATTCAAAAGAATTGGAATTTCGATGCAGCAAGTTAGGATGTTTATTCGCAGCTGTTTTTGATCCGGACAAAATGGGAAATAACTATCGGGCAAAGCTCGGTTAATCCAGGAGGACCAAAATCAATATCGGATTTTGGAGGATAGAAATGCGGTTCCCGGCAGTTTACTCGCAAATACCATATAAAGTGGGGCGAATTTTTGTTGTATATTTGTATTGAAATCTGAAAGGAACATGCGTTATCTTGACCCGAAAAATGATTTGACTTTTAAGAAAGTATTTGGAGAACATCAGCATATTTTAAAAAGCTTTCTGAATGCAGTGATGCCGCTTGCAGAGGGAAAGAAAATTGTATCCCTCGAATATTTGCCGGCCGAACTGGTGCCTGAGATACCTATGTTTGCAAATTCAATCGTCGACGTGAGGTGTATCGATGAAAAAGGACAACAGTTCATCGTTGAAATGCAGATGATCTGGACCGCCAGTTTCAAGAGCAGGGTGTTATTTAACGCTTCCAAAGCGTATATCAAACAGGTGGGTCGCGGGTTTCAATACAAAGGATTACAGCCAGTATACTCCCTGAATATTATCAACGAGAATTTCGACGAAAAGCCCGATATATACATCCATCATTATCAGATTATCCATACCCAGGACAGCGATGACGTGATGGAGGGATTGGAATTCGTTTTTATTGAACTCCCTAAATTTAAAGCAAAAAAATTCACAGACAAGAAACTACAGGTATTGTGGCTGCGGTTTTTGTCCGAAATTAACGATTTACAGGAGGGTATCTCCCCTGATTTTCTGGACGTTCCCGAACTCAGGGAGGCCTCTGAACTGATCCTTGAAAGTGGTTTAACCAAAAGGGAGCTTGAGACCTACGACAGATACTGGGATTATATCAGTACCGAAAAAACCTTGAAAGCTGATTCGTATGATAAAGGCCTGGAACAAGGCCTGGAACATGGAATTGAACAGGGGATTGAACAGGGGATTGAACAGGAGAAAATAAATTCCGATAAAAAAATCAAGGAAGAAAAGTCAGCCATCGCCCTGAACGCAAAAAAAATGGGTCTCCCGGTTTCTGATATCTCAAAACTGACCGGACTCTCTGAACAGGTAATTGAAAGTTTAGAATAATCACTGATACTGATAACGGGTCGTCAGATCCAAACGACAAACAATACGGTTAAGTTCAAACCGCCAGTTGAATTAATTGGACTGACAAAAAGCATTAAATCCCGGTAAATTCCCTCCGGATGGCATATCCGGGGGGAACTTAGTTAATTAATTGCGATTTTAAACAGCAGCTTCCTCTGACTTCTTGGGTGCATCCCCATTTCTGGTCTCACGGGCATGGACAATGGTGACGATCTCCGTAATAATCTCATCTATTTTATCGCTGACAGCGCCATATTTCACTGAATCAAGTTCTGCATTGATACCGATATAACTGAGCAATGCCTTCAGGTATTTCGTAATCCGGTCTCTGGCCTCTTTAATCAGCGGCAAATCGATGGCTGATTCGATATCAATCTTTGAGTTATAGACTTTTTCAAATTCCGTCTGACTGGTTTTTAGTGCTTCAAACCATTCAGTGGCTCCGATACTTTCCATATCCTTCAGTGAGGCAGGAGCACTCAGATTCAGGATCAGCGAGTTTAGTTTGGCTGTTTCCACCGAATACCCCAATGCATAGGCGCTGTTGCCGGTGGTTTCAAAAATTCCGGTAATATTTTTGCCGGCCGTAGCTTTTGCTTCATCAGCGCTGTGACTAAATGAACTGGCATAATCGCGAAAGCCAATGAAGGCATTATCTCTGACCCGGTCCTGGAAAAGGAGCAAAGGGGTAAAATCGCTGTTTAACGATTTCCCTAATCCTTTGGGAAGATCGTTGTTCCCCTGATCGATGGAAGAGCACAAATTAGAAACGTAAACATCGCTGCCCAGAGAAAGTTTGCATGCCTCATTGATGCGGCGGGAGGTGGTGAAATGAATTGGCAGATTATTTAGCTACCCTATCTTCACTGACAAATCCCATTTCAACCAGCCACATTTCACACAAATCTTTCCATAGTTTTGTACTGCCCGGATTGTTTTCAAGGTTAATTGCATGCCGTCCGAACGGGAAGATATGTATCGAGGCAGAAACCTTATGTTCCCGGAGGGCATTGTAGAATAAGAGGCTGTTTTGGGGATTAACTGCCGGATCGTTCTCGGCGTGGACAATAAATGCCGGAGGTGTCTGAGCTGTAACCTGCAGTTCACTGGAATATTTATCAATTAATTCCTGAGAGGGATTTTTACCCAGCAAATTATCGCGACTACCCGAGTGGGCAAATTTGTCCATGGCAATCACCGGAGAAACCAGCAGCATAAAATCGGGACGAAATGATATGTTGTCAAGGGAATCGCCGACAGCCGAAACATCCTCCGTATGAGTGCCCAGCGATGAGGCCAAATGCCCGCCCGCAGAAAAGCCCATCACGCCAATCTTACCTGGATTTACACCCCACTTTTGCCGGTTGGCCCGTATCAGCCGGATGGCCCGCTGCGCATCCTGCAAGGGGGCTTTGGCTGGATCGGTCAGATCGGGTGAATTCGGCAACCTGGAAATAAGCACAAATGCATTGATCCCCTTTGTATTGAACCATTTGGCGATCTGTGTCCCGTTAATGACGTGCGCAAAATGGTTGTATCCGCCTCCCGGACAGATAATTACGGCAGAACCTTTGTTTTCTTGTTTGGAAGGGAAAAAAGCGAATATTCCAGGAGTTCCAACCCGCCTATACCGTTCATCAGAAATGCTGTCGGTCATAGCCATTCCTTTTGTATTTGGCATTTTTCCCTCAGGCCATAACCGTATAAATTCCTGTGCTGTAACCAAAAAATTACAGCAGAAGAGGGCAATTAGTAAAAATAAAGTTCTGTTCATAACTGGCTGTTTGAAGTGATCAGGGGTTTATCGAAGAGTACTCAAAAAGTTTTGGAAAATCGGTTAAAAATAAGCAATTACGGCATAATTTAACCCCTTTTTCAAGAAAACTCCCTCAACAGTGAAGATAGGAAAAACTTACTGCTACTCCTGAATCAGAGGCAAAAAAAATCCTGTAAATCAGATTTCACAGGATTTTTTATAGAATCAAAACAAACCGGCAGCATCGGTTGGTTCATTGAAAAAGGATCAGACTAATTTCTGTCTCAGTTTTTGCTCCTCCACCTGGGCATCAATCACAGCAATCGTTACCATATTCAGGATATCACGAACAGAACTTTCAACATTCAGAATGTGGATTGGTTTATTCAAGCCCATCTGGATTGGTCCTATTGTTTCGCTCATACCCATTTCAAGCATCAGTTTGTAGGATATATTCGCGGAACTAAGATTCGGGAAGATCAATGTATTCACATTTAACCCATCAATTTTTGAGAATGGGAATTTCTCATGACGAAGATCCTTGTCTAAAGCAAAATTGGCCTGCATTTCGCCATCGATCAGCATGTCAGGATAATTCTCGTGAAGGTACTCGATTGCTTCATGAACCATTGCGGGGCTACCTGCCTTACGTTCTCCGAAATTTGAATAGGAAAGCATGGCCATAACAGGATTTATGTTAAAAAGCCTTGCTGCCTCATAGGTTAATTTGGCAACATCGATCAGGGTATTTTTTGACGGGTGATTATTGACCAGAGTATCCGCAAAGAAGAAAGTCCCAAGCTTGGAATTCACAATATTCAGACCTGCAATATGTTTTAGACCCTCGCGCATGCCAACAATTTCAATTGCCGGAATAATGGCATCGGCATATTTGGTATAAACGCCTGTAATGAAAGCATCGGCATCGCCTGCCTCAACCATCATCATTCCGAAATAATTCCTGTCGAACATTTTTTCATAGGCTTCGCTATAGGTCATCCCTTCACGCTCGCGCTTTTCGGTGAGCATTTTGGCATATTTTATGCGGGTTGCCTCTTCGCGGTCATGGCGAAGGTTGATGATTTCAACACCTTCAAATTCGATATTATTCTCCTTGATGATTTTCTCGATTCGCTCTTCGTTACCAAGAAGAATAGGGATACAGATCCCTTCTGCACGGGCAACCTGAGCTGCCTTAAGCATATTGTAATGATTTGCCTCCGCAAAAACCACCCTTTTCGGATTTTCCTTTGCTTTTTCGGTTAAGCCGTGGATCAGTTTATTTCCAAGACCCATACGCTGACGCAGTGTCTCGGAATATTCTTCCCAGTTGGTGATCGGTTTGCGGGCAATCCCGCTCTCGATTGCAGCTTTTGCAACAGCGGGAGCCACCGTAACGAGTAATCGTGGATCAAGTGGTTTCGGAATGATATACTGACGGCCAAATGAAAGGCTTGTAGTATCGTAAGCCAAAGTTACCACTTCAGGAACAGCCTCTTTTGCAAGGGCGGCGATAGCAAGCGCTGCAGCCACTTTCATCTCCTCATTGATTCCGGTGGAACGAACATCGAGCGCTCCGCGGAAAATATAAGGGAATCCAAGAACGTTGTTTACCTGGTTAGGATGGTCGCTACGGCCTGTTGCAAAGATGATATCAGGACGTGAAGCGATAGCCTCTTCATAAGGAATTTCGGGATTTGGATTGGCAAGGGCGAATACGATTGGGTTTTCTGCCATGCTGCGAACCATGTCCTGGTTTACTATTCCGGCAACTGACAATCCAAGAAACACATCGGCTCCTGCCATTGCTTCCTGCAGCGTATTGCAGGGAAGTTTTGTGGCAAATGGCAACTTGCGGCTGTTAAGATCTGTTCTCCTGACAGAGATCACCCCTTTACTATCGACCATTACCAGATTTTCAGGCCTGGCACCGAGTTTAATATAAAGGTTGGAACATGCTGTGGCTGAAGCTCCGGCCCCATTTACCACAATCCGGACTTCCGAGATATCTTTGCCAACCAGTTCAAGTGCATTGATCAGAGCCGCACCTGAAATAATAGCAGTTCCATGCTGATCATCATGCATAATAGGAATATCGAGGGCCTCTTTAAGCTTCTCTTCAATTTCAAAGCACTCAGGCGCCTTTATATCTTCCAGATTAATCCCGCCAAAAGTGCAGGAAATCGCCTTAACCACCTCGATGAATTTAGCGGGGTCTTTTTCATCAACTTCAATATCAAACACATCAATATCAGCAAAAATCTTAAATAAGAGACCTTTACCCTCCATCACCGGTTTTCCGGCCAGCGCCCCAATATCACCTAAACCAAGGACTGCTGTTCCGTTTGAAATTACTGCAACCAAATTCCCTTTTGCCGTATATTCGTAGGCATCCTGAGGATTTTTCTCAATTTCCAAACAAGGTATTGCCACACCCGGAGAATAAGCCAGAGACAAATCGCGCTGGGTACTGTAAGGTTTTGTGGGCACTACCTGAATTTTTCCTGGCCTGCCGTTTTTGTGATAGTTTAAAGCATCGGCACGTTTCGAATTTTCCATAAAAAAAATAATTTTTTTTGTTAGCTGAATACTAAATTATTATGAATGAGGTCTCCCCCTAAAAAACAAATTGGCAAACAAATGATGTTATTTGTTATCTCCCACCCAGGCCGGAAGAGAATTCACATTTTAATAATATATGAACTTTTTTTGATCTATTTGAGAGGCTCACGAACAGGACAGGGCTGAAGCAGTGATGTAGCTTTCTCCGGATGGTTCATCTCCTTTTCATGTTCCACATCTTCCCTTGACTTGCTCGTAGTTACCAGGTAAACACCTGCAAAAATCAGTATTCCAGAGAGCGGTTTGTTCCAGCTAAAGGTATCATGACCCCACATTATGGCAATAAATGAAGCTACCAGCGGCTGAAGGTAGTTATACATCCCAATTGTCGTAGGACGGATCTCCCGTTGCGCAAAAGGAATTAGCAGGTAGGTAATTACTGTGGCACCGATGAGCATATAAAGATAACTCCCCCATGCAAGCGAGCTCCCATGGGAAAAGATGGAAGCTGACATCACATCTTTAAAACCCAGGGGCATAAACAGAATTGCAGAGAACAGGAACATCCACTTCATAATTGTCAGGGAATTGTACCGTTTTGAGATTCCACGCGTAAGAACCAGAAAAAAAGCATAAGAGAGACTGCTCAACACACATAAAAGGTCTCCAATGATGGAAGCCTGATGTCCCGCTGCAGCAACCCGGGAAGTTAAAATCATCGTCAAAACACCGATCAATCCCACCATGACCCCTCCGGCCTTTTTAAAGGTTATAGGTTCTTTAAGGATAAAAAAGGAGATGATCATCGCCAGGATCGGGGTAATGGTAATCACGATCGAGGCGTTGGTTACCGAGGTGCGTTGTAATCCGGCGATGAAGGCTCCCTGATTTATCCCTACCCCCAGCAAAGAGCCGAGAAAAAGGGTCCCCATATCCTTCAAGGTGATCTTTTCATATTTAAAAAACAGCGAAATGATCCAGAAAGCGATTGCCCCAAAGGCAAACCTGGAATAAGTTAAACCCATTGGGCTTATCCAGTCAGGCATCAGATTTTTAGATAGGGGGATATTCACACCGAATATCAGGGCCGTAAACAACATGGCAATATGACCGCGTACTTTTGATTTATTCATTTCAATTCTCTTTTAATCAACGGAGTCGTACCACCAAACGATATTACCAGGCTCCAACCATTTTTATTCAAAGAGGGGTTCTACACGGTCATGTAAGGTGGGGCAAAGATAGTAATAAAACAGAAATCCCAACAGAAGGAAATACAGATGTGAACTAACCGATGGCTAAGTTTGAATGCCGGCAATTCCATAACAGGAATCAGGAAGATTGAATTTAGGATTAAAGCTAATCCGACCAAGGTCGATTAATATTAATTCCCCCGGCGGGTGCCGGGGGAATCAAGCTAACAATAAATACAGGAGTATTTCCACCATTAAACGCTGGTAAAAACCAGCCTGTCCTCTTTTACATCGATCCGAACCGGGTGGCCCGTAACGACCTTTCCGGCAAGGATATCCTTCGATAAATCATTGAGAAGATACCGCTGCATCATCCGTTTTACGGGACGAGCCCCAAACTGCGGATCAAAACCGGCTTCGGCAATCCAGTCGATGGCCTCCCCGGTAATCGTTGTTTCGAAACCACTCTTGCTGAGACGTTCTGCTATCAGCGCAAACTGCAGCTTTACAATATCCCTGATCTCACTGCGGCTTAGCGGAGTAAACATGATAATCTCATCGATCCGGTTCAGAAATTCGGGACGGATGCTCTGTTTGAGCAATTCAAAAAGTTCACTTCGGAGATCCTCAACCACCTTTGTCCGGTTCCCTTCGTTGAGATGGGCAAACCGTTCACGGATGATGTGTGACCCGATATTGGAAGTCATAATGATGATGGTATTCTTAAAATTTACGGTCCTCCCTTTGTTGTCGGTCAACCTCCCGTCATCCAGCACCTGGAGCAGCACATTGAAAACATCGGGATGGGCCTTTTCGATCTCGTCGAACAGAACCACTGAATAAGGTTTGCGCCTCACCGCCTCTGTAAGCTGTCCACCCTCATCATAGCCAACATACCCCGGAGGGGAGCCGATCAGCCGGGTAACCGAAAATTTCTCCTGATACTCGGACATATCGATACGCGTCAGCATATTTTCATCATCAAAAAGGTATTCTGCCAAAGCCTTTGCGAGCTCGGTCTTGCCAACACCCGTTGTTCCCAGGAAGATAAACGAACCGATCGGTCGTTTGTCGTCCTGCAGACCTGCTCTTGAGCGGCGTACCGCATCCGACACTGCTGCAATCGCTTCATCCTGACCAATGACCCGCAGATGCAGCTCATCTTCCAGATGAAGCAGTTTCTCGCGCTCACCCTGGAGCATTTTCTGGACAGGAATCCCCGTCCATCGCGCAACCACTGCGGCTATATCCTCACTGTCAACTTCCTCCTTGATCAGCGATTTACCTGCCTGAAGCTCCACAAGTTCTTTCTGAAGGTTCGTAATATCTGCTTCAGCCTCTTTGATTTTGCCATACCGGATTTCAGCAACCCTTCCGTATTCTCCCTGGCGCTCGGCCTGATCTGCCTGGAGTTTAAGATCCTCAATCTGCTGTTTCTGATTCTGAATCCCTTCAATAACCGATTTTTCAGCCTGCCATGCCGCAAACTCGGCAGTTCAGAAGGCCGGAACGATCGCCCAGAAAATGGGTGACCAGTATGTTTCGGTTGAGCATTTGTTACTGGGGCTCCTCGACGGGAGCGACCAGGTAAGCCGTCTGATGAAAGACAGCGGCATTACCCATAAAGAGATGGAAGAGGCGATTAAAGAGTTGCGGAAAGGGTCGAAAGTGAACAGCCAGACGGCTGAAGATACATTTAACTCGCTGAACCGCTATGCCGTCAATTTAAATGAACGGGCAAAGCTCGGGAAACTCGATCCTGTGATCGGGCGTGATGAGGAAATACGCCGCAGATCCTGTCGCGGCGTACCAAGAATAATCCAATCCTGATCGGGGAGCCCGGAACCGGTAAAACGGCTATTGTTGAAGGGCTGGCCCAGCGGATTGTGCGCGGAGATGTGCCGGAAAATCTCAAGGATAAGCAGGTTTTTTCTCTCGATATGGGGGCACTGATTGCCGGGGCAAAATATAAGGGAGAATTCGAGGAGCGTCTGAAGGGGGTGATCAATGAGGTGATCCAGGCTGAGGGGAATGTGATTCTTTTTATTGATGAGATCCATACCCTGGTGGGTGCGGGCAAAAGCGAGGGTGCCATGGATGCTGCCAATATCCTCAAGCCGGCACTTGCCCGCGGCGATCTGAGGGCGGTAGGTGCCACCACGCTCAGTGAATACCAAAAATATTTCGAAAAGGACAAGGCCCTGGAACGC
>Ga0364881_10660_pt1 | contig 15719 bp, 10 predicted proteins | sample ExccelJu500001D4_5_FD_206923 | JGI IMG/M metagenome (GOLD analysis project Ga0364881, IMG submission 206923) | Enriched cells from Trout Bog Lake Hypolimnion, Wisconsin, USA - BchlTB.July30.5000.01.D4 | ecosystem: Environmental > Aquatic > Freshwater > Lake > Hypolimnion/Profundal zone | place...
TAGCACCAAGGCAGTAGCTAAAGAAAAACTGATGGCCTTTATAAAGAAGATCGGATACCCGGATAAATGGAGGGATTACAGTAAGGTAACCATTCACCGCAACACTTATTTTGAAAACAGGCTTTCTGCTGCTAAAAACGAATACCAGTATCAGATCAGTAAAGTGGGTAAACCCGTTGATAAAATGGAATGGGGCATGACACCGCCAACTATCAATGCCTATTACAATCCCACTTTTAATGAGATTGTATTTCCGGCAGGTATCCTGCAATTTCCTTTCTTTGACCTTAGTGCAGATGATGCCATTAATTATGGCGGAATAGGCATGGCTATTGGCCATGAAATGACCCATGGGTTTGATGATCAGGGTGCACAATACGATAAGGATGGTAACCTGAAAAACTGGTGGAGCAGGGGAGACAGCTTAAAATTTGTAACCAAATCCAACCAGGTAGTTTCACTCTATAAAAGTTTTACAGTACTGGATACGGTGCATATTAAAGGGGCATTGACCAATGGAGAAAATATTGCAGATATTGGTGGTATAGCCATAGCTTATGATGCGTTTAAAATGACCAAACAGGGGCAGGATACCACCCGGATAGATGGTTTTACGCCAGACCAGCGTTTCTTCATTTCTTTGGGGCAGATCTGGAGATCTAAAAGAAAACCGGAAACGGACAGGTACTATATCAATGTAGATCCGCATAGTCCACCAGTATACCGCGTAAATGGTCCATTACAGAATTTTGCACCCTTTTATGCAGCATTTAATATTAAGCCCGGAGATAAAATGTATTTACCGGATAGTGCCCGGATTAAGATCTGGTAAAGAAAAAGTTTTGGCATTAATCAGAATACCTGATATTTTTGCAATCGAAATGAAAAATTCAAAGCATACAATGAACACCAAGAAGATCATCTCATCAGGAGAAGACGCTTAATGTTTTAGGTATGTAACACATAAACTTAAAAAAGCCTTCTCCAAACCGGGAAGGCTTTTTTTATGGAATTTTTTAATCGTAAAATTTAATTTATCACTCAAAACAATCAAAAAATGAAAGTAGCCGTAGTTGGAGCTACCGGTTTAGTAGGCTCTAAAATGTTGCAGGTATTGGCAGAAAGAAATTTCCCCGTAACTGAATTATTACCCGTTGCCTCTGAAAAATCTGTTGGTAAAGAAGTAGAATTTAAAGGTAAAAAGTATAAGGTAGTGGGAATGGCCGATGCAATTGCAGCAAAGCCTGCAGTAGCTATTTTTTCTGCAGGTGGCGGCACTTCATTGGAATGGGCTCCTCAATTTGCAGCAGCCGGTATTAAAGTGATTGATAATTCCAGTGCCTGGAGAATGGACCCTACCAAAAAATTAGTGGTACCAGAAGTAAATGCCAATGCATTAACAGCTGATGATTATATCATTGCCAATCCCAATTGTTCCACCATTCAAATGGTAGTGGCTTTGCAGCCATTGCATGAAAAGTATAAAATCACCAGGGTGGTTGTCAGTACTTATCAGAGCGTAACCGGTACCGGCAAAAAAGCAGTGGACCAGCTATTTAATGAAAGAAAAGGCATTGAAGGGGATATGGCCTATAAATATCCGATTGACCTGAATGTAATTCCGCAGATTGATGTTTTCCTGGAGAATGGGTATACCAAAGAAGAAATGAAAATGGTAAAGGAAACCAATAAAATTATGCGTGATGACAGTATCCGGGTAACTGCTACAACGGTTCGTATTCCGGTTATTGGCGGCCATAGTGAAAGTGTAAATGTGGAATTTGAAAATGAATTTGACCTGGAAGAGGTAAAAGCTTTATTAAGCAAAGCACCGGGTATTATTGTGCAGAATGATGATGCAGCACAACTTTATCCTATGCCTTTATGGGCACATGATAAAGATGAAGTTTTTGTGGGCAGGCTGCGCAGGGATGAAACACAGGCCAAAACACTGAATATGTGGATTGTTAGCGATAACCTCAGAAAAGGGGCTGCTACCAATGCCATTCAGATTGCAGAATATTTAATCAGCCAGGGTTTATTATAAGCATATAGCTATTATAAATACTGGTACCAGGGGAGATGTGTGAGCCATCTCCCCTTTTGTTTTAATACCACCAAATATCAATTCATGCAGCAGTTGAATACAATACAAGATACATTGCTGTAACTTTATCATCCATTATTCAACTTAATCAGAACCAGTGTTATTATTATCAGCACAGCAAATTCATCAATGGGATACCTATACCATCGAAAAAGAACCCGTGACGTCAATAGATCTGATGGAACGTGCTGCCCTGGTTTGTACAGATTGGGTACTAAAATCCGGATTCCTCACTCATAGTGTAAAGATTTTCTGCGGGAAAGGGAATAATGGTGGAGACGGACTGGCTATTGCCCGTTTACTGATTGAAAAAGGATATCAGGTTTCTGTATATATTTTAGAATTCGGGGCAAAGGGCACAGACGATTTTCAGCAGAATCTGCAAAAGCTGCACCTGATCAGCAAACAGATCCATTTTATACAATCAGCCGAATATATACCGGAAATTAAACCTACAGACCTGCTTATAGATGCATTATACGGATCAGGCTTAAACAGGCCCCTGACCGGTCTTAGTGCCTTGCTGGTAGACCATATCAATGCATCCGGTTCCAAAGTGATATCCATTGATGTACCCAGTGGCATGAGCATTGATAAAAGCTCCAAAGGCAACCCGATTATCCGGGCCGACTATACCCTCAGTTTTGAAGTACTGAAATACTGTTTTCTGCAGTCCGAAAATGCAGCTTTTACCGGGGAAGTGCTGGTATTACCAATAGGCCTGGACCCTGGATTTTTGGCTGAAACGGATAGCCCCTTGCAATTAACCGAAGAAGATCAGGTGCGGGACTGCCTTCCGGAAAGAGTTGCTTTTGCGCATAAAGGCCATTTTGGCCATCTACTGTTAATAGCAGGCAGTGCAGGAAAGACAGGAGCAGCCATTATGGCAAGCGGTGCAGCATTGCGCAGCGGATGTGGTTTGTTAACAGTAAACCTGCCACAGGCTTCCGTTACTGCCTTGCATAGCCGTTATCCTGAAGCCATGGTGGAATACCGTGAAACCGGATTAATGGATACGGGTAAATACAGCACGATTGCCATTGGTCCCGGTTTAGGAACAGATGCAGTTGCCGAACAGCTGCTGGAACAGGTATTACAGGAATATGACCGCCCCATGGTAATAGATGCAGATGCATTGAATATTTTGGTATTGCACAGAACCTGGCTGCATAAGATACCGGCCGGTTCCGTTTTAACGCCCCATCCCAAAGAATTTGACCGTTTATTTGGTCTGCAAAATAATGAGTTTGACAGGGTGGAAAAAGCCCTGCAACTCACCCGTGAATATCCTTTTATTATTGTTTTAAAAGGTCACCATACCCTGATTGCATCTGCAGGCAGGGGTTGGTTTAACCATACCGGTAATGCCGGACTGGCCAAAGGAGGATCCGGAGATGTTTTAACCGGTATCATAGCCACTTTACTTGCCCAGCAAAAAACACCCCTTAATGCCGCAATAGCAGCAGTGTATCTGCATGGATTAGCGGCAGACCTTGCATTGGAAAACCAGTCGATGGAAAGCCTGCTGGCTACCGATGTTATTGATCGCCTGGGCAATGCTTTTCATTATATCCGGGGTTAAAAATTAGTAAATACTTTATAAGTATAGTACGCTTAAAAGCGAATGCTCTATTATTTCAATACCCTATTGCAATTTAGTTACCATTTAATGATTAATAAGCGTATAACAGCACCGTACCCGGTTCGGACTCTGTTCGGACCAAGTCCGTCATTTGACGGACTTGGTAATACCCGATTCCGAACCGGGTACGGTGCTGGTTGGGGTTTGGCAGGCTGTTGCCGGGCAAAAAAATACCTGTTAATTCCTTAAAGGATTTAACAGGTTATGCCTGATTGTTAGGAAAAGACTTATACTGTTTCCAGTGCCCGGTTCAGAAATTCAATCATGGGTTGTAATGCTTCAAAAGCAGAGATGATTTTTTTAGATAAATTTTTATCAGTCAGGTCTTCATCTGTTAATGGGGTCATCGCAATCCAGCTTTTCAGTTTTAAATAGTCAATAGCCGGATTATCTTTTTCGTAGCCCTTGGGTTCGCGGGATAAACTCAATTCTTTTCCTTTATCCAGATCTCCATACCGGGATGCAAATTTTTTGTTGTGCAGGATCTTGGAAAAGTCACTAAAACAATAATCAATTTCCTGTCTTATTTTCTTAATAGCATCGGTATCGGGCATATAAATGCCACCTCCTGTAAAACTGTTACCTGGTTCCAGGTGTACATAATATCCGGCCAGCAATGATTTTTTGCCCCCTTTGCTGAAACTGGCCCCCATATTCGTTTTATAAGGGCTTTTGTCTTTACTGAAACGAACATCCCGGTTGATACGGAAAATACAATCCTTAGCCTGCAGGCTGGCAATACTGGTATCTTTTTTACCAAATTCATGTATAAGATGATCTACCAAGGCCGTAAAATCGGTTTTGGCAGATTCGTACAGTTTTCTGTTAGTATCAAACCATTCTTTCGTGTTATTTATCTTCAGGTTTTTAAGAAAAGCCAGTGTGGAAGTTTGCAGCATATTATATGTTTAAATTTTTACCAGGCTCCAGTTTTCCCCGTTTTTAATACGGCTCACAGCACGGGTACTGATCTTGTATTTTTCAGCAATCATTTTGTGTGTCAGTTTCCGTTTAGGGCTGGCCAGTGTTTTTTTAATCTGAATAACCTGGTTTAAAGTTAGTTTTTTTCCTTTTTTAATAACCATGGGCCGCATGGCCATGTCTTCCCAGGCTTTTACCACGCGTGGACTATACCTGTTATGTTCGGCAGCTTCTTTCAGGGTTACCCATTTTAAATTTTCTGCACGGTTATCATGAATATTATGGTTCAGGTGGATTACCAGTTTGGTACTGTTGTCTTTCTTTTTGGCAAACAGTTCAGCAATAATGCGGTGTACCAGATAGTTCTTGGTTTTTCCTTTGGGCAGATAGAATTTAATGGTTTTATATTTTTTCGATTTTCCATCGGCAAATAAAACACCATCTTTCTTAAATCCTTTTTCAAAAGAAACAATACGACCTTCACTGCTGAAACTGTATTTTTTCTTCATTAAATCAGCACCTTTAAATTCAAATGTTTTCCATTTTTCATTGGGAAGCGATTGTATCATACAGCATATATTTAGTGATTATTTAAAAGCAATTCAGAATATAGAAAAGTTTATAAATAGTTAGTTGGATACAAACCTGATGGATTTCCTGCCTAAGGGTTATTTCGTTACTGTTTAAAGTTAAGCATGAATTAATTGTAAAAAATCATCTTCTGTTAAAATTTTTACGGTATTTATTTTTTTCGCCTTTTCCAGTTTACTGCCTGCATCTGCCCCCACTACCAGGTAGTTCAGCTTACTGCTAACCCCAGAAACAATGATTCCGCCATTTTGTTCTACCAGGGTTTCCGCCTCCGACCTTTTGAATTTGGTAAGGGTGCCGGTAAACAAAAAGCTTTGGCCGGAGAGGTTTCCGCCGGATACTGTTTCATTTTTTTCATTCATAAACTGCAGGCCATAAGCTTCCAGAATATGCAGCATGGCTATATTTTCTGCATTGCTGAAGAACCGGTAAATGCTGGCTGCCACTTTAATGCCCACATCTTCCAGCAGTATTAAATCTGCTTCTGTTTTGCCAGCAAGGTCTAATAAATGGCTGATGGAATTGGCCAGGGTTTTAGCTGTGGTTTCCCCTACAAAGCGGATACCCAAAGCATAAATCAGGCGGTTCAGCGGCTGTTTTTTACTGGCTTCAATAGCAAGCTGCAGGTTAAAGATAGATTTTTTGCCAAAGCCTTCCATGCCTGCAATAACGCTAAAGTCTAAAGTATAAATACCGGGAATATCTTTTAATAGGCCCGCTTCATAAAATTTACGCACATTGGCTTCGCCAAAGCTTTTGATATCCATGGCATCCTTACTCACAAAGTGAATCATCCTTTCCACCACCTGTGCTTCGCATTCTATGTTGATACAACGCCAGACTGCTTCCTCCTCCTCTTTAAACAGGAGGCTTTTACAAACAGGGCAGTACTGCGGGAACTGTATGACTGTCTCGTTGCCGGTTCTGAGTTCCGGGAGCGACTTAACTATTTGTGGTATAACATCACCTGCCCGTTCAATCAGCACATGATCTCCGATCTTAAGGTCTTTTTCGCGGATATATTCTTCATTATGAATGGAAATGCTGGAAACAGTAACACCTGCCAGAAAAACCGGATCCAGCTTTGCAACAGGCGTAACCGCCCCTGTGCGGCCCACCTGGAATTCCACAGCGCGGAGGGTGGAAGTAGCCTGTCTGGCTTTAAATTTAAAGGCAATTGCCCAGCGGGGGTGATGGGTAGTCATCCCCATCTGGTCCTGCAGGGAAATAGCATTTACCTTGATCACCATACCATCAATTTCATAAGGCAGTTCATCCCTCAGCAATTCAAAATCATGCACATGCTGTATCACTTCTTCAATACCGGTAACTACCTGTTTTTCTTTTTGAGGTGAACGGAAACCGCATTGCCAGAGCATGTCCAGTGTGCCGGAATGCGAAGCCAGCAGTGGCGATAGTACAGTATGATCATCGGATTTAATAAAATAACTAACATGATACAGAAAAGCTTCCAGGTTTCTGCGGGCCACTTCTTTGGGGTCTTTCATCCGCAAGCTACCCGATGCAGCATTTCTTGGATTGGCCAACGGGGCCAGGTTTTGAGACTGCAACCATTCATTATATTTTTTAAAAGAAGCTTTGCTGATCAAAACTTCTCCCCTGATTTCAATCTGACGGATACCGTACTGTGAAAAAGGGGCCGAAAGTGGAATAGAACGGATCTGCCGGATATTGTTGGTAATATCTTCCCCTTCAACGCCATCACCACGGGTGGCAGCACGTACTAAAAGATCGTTTTCATAAATAAGAGAGATACTGGCTCCGTCAAATTTTGGTTCTATACAATATTCAATTGCAGGTAATCCTGTAAGTTCTTTTGCTTTCCGCTCCCAGTCGGTCAGGTCCTCCGCATTATAACTGTTTTCCAGACTCAGCATGGGTACCAGGTGCTGTACCGTAGTAAAACCCTGGTTAAGGCTGTTACCCACCCTTTGGGAGGGAGAATCCGGTGTAACAAGTCCCGGATTAGATTCTTCAATCTGCAGGAGCGCCTTATATAACTGGTCGTATTCATAATCGCTGATCAGCGGATCATTTAAAATATAATAGCGGTATTCATGAAACCGAAGTATATTTTTCAACAGCTCCAAATCTGAGGAAGGAATAAATCCCCTTTGCAGCAGGGATAAGAAATGGGTGGTTTCCTGTTGTAATGTGATTGTTTGCTGACTATTATACATAACTGTATTTAAATGTTAAAGTTAACCGGATACCATCAATTTTTCATTTTCATTATGTAAAAAATACACAATAAATTTAAAATATCATAACTTGCAATTGGAAAGCAGAGAATGAATAATTGCGCAAGCAAGGTAAAGATTGCCATATGAAAACAGCAGAAATTAAAGCAACAGTAAACCCGCTACCATTGATAAAAGATCCGGGAAAATTAATAGCATCTTATCCAAAAGTACCCTTAACAGTGGATTGTGTGATCTTTGGTTTTGAAGAAAATGAGTTAAAAGTATTACTGATCAGGAGTGACCTGGAAATGTACAGAGGGGTATGGACCCTGCTGGGAGATAACCTGATGAATAATGAAGAGCTGGATGCAGCAGCATACAGGATCTTAAAAGCCAGAACAGGTATGGACGATGTTTACCTGGAACAGGTAAGAACATTCAGCCATCCGCAGCGTCATCCGGGGGGAAGGGTAATTACGGTAGCCTATTGTTCTTTGCTGAATATTCAACACCATGAATTGAAAATACATGCCAATGAATTACACTGGCATAGTTATCATTCTATCAAAGAAATGGCATTTGACCATAAAGAAATATTAGATACCTGTTATAAATGGTTGCAGAAAAGAATTCAGGAACATCCTTTAGGATTTAATTTATTACCGGATAAATTTTCTTTGCGCGAATTGCAAAACTTGTATGAAGCGATACTGGGGGTAACACTCGACCGCAGAAATTTCCGTAAAAAATTTGCCAGTATGAATTTACTGATAGATACCGGCGATATAGAAGTAGATGTTCCACACCGCCCGGGTAAATTATATCAGTTTAATTTTGAGAAATATGAAAAGAACAAACGCAAATGGACAGGTATTGATTTTTAATGATTAAATAGACTTACCCGGAACAAGGTTGCAATCCTGAATTAACTCCTGCATAAAGGTACTTCCTGCCATGCAGGCCATCATCCTGCTGAATGCCAGTTTTCCCAGTTTAAAACCACTGGTTTCCACATAAGTAATTTCAGGTGAATAGAGTTTGGGAATATAACCATTACTCATAGCGATTACCCCAATATCTTTTCCTGTTTTTAAATTGAGTTCCTGTATAGCTTTCATGGTACCTGTCAGGATTTCATCACTCATGCAAAAAATAGTATCTGGCTTTTTCTTAAGTTGCAATTGTTCTTTGGTAACTGCAAACGCTTCTTCCGAATTATGTGTAAACCGGGTCTGCAAAGGGATGGCAGGTGCTTTGGTTTTAAATACAGATTCAAATGCATCTTTTCTTTTAATGGTAATGGACATGTTTTTATTGCCAAATAATGCCAGTACATTTTTCTTATTTTTATCAATGATAAATTCAGCAGCCATTGTTGCACCAGGTATATCAGCCAGGCATACTTTATTACAGGATTCAAAAGCAGGTACTTTATCAAAGAAAATAACAGGGGTATTAAATTCACTTAATTTAAGAAAAGGTTGTATATCATCAGTATTGGGGCTGATACAGGCAAAAAGCCCGGAAATTCTGTTTTGCCTGCATAATCTGAGGTTACTCAGCTCTATAGCACTATCCTCACCTGATTGTAAAATAATAATAGAATAGCCCTGAAACCTGCTTTCTTCTTCAATGGCTGCAATAAAAGAATCATAGAAAAAATTAGAGATCGTAGGAACCATTATGGCAAAAATCTTACTGTTTTGGGTTCTTAAATGGATGGCATTGGCATTCGGTTCATAATCAAGGGTTTTTGCCAGTTCTGCCACTTTTAATTTTGTTTTCTCCGCAATATCGGGGTGGTTTTTTAAAGCCCTTGATACGGTAGAAATGCTTAAACCCAGTACCTGGGATATTTTTTTAAGGGTAGTGGTAGTCATAATTCCTAATAATTTTAAGTTAAAGTTTAACTAGTTTTCCACCACAAACATTTTCGCAAACATTACCGCAAACGTTTGAGGTGATATAAATCATTTTTTTTTTTGAAAAATGGATAAAACCTCTAATTTCATTGTGTTATTAAACAAGGGCGGTTGAATTTTTCTTTGAATAAAGCACTAAAATCTCTGCAAAGAGATTCAATTCTTTCCGAAAAAGAAAAATTTAACAAAATGTTTTTTTTTAATAAAAAAAATCTAGCTTTATAACCTTAACACTAAACGATTGTTTATGAACCTATCGACGCTTGCTAAAGGCATGCTCTGCATTTGCCTCGCATTCCTCTCCTATGTGGCATCAGCCCAAACAAAAGTAATTACCGGTAAAGTAACAGACGCGAAAGATGGCTCGGGGCTATCTGGTGTATCTGTACTGGGTACCGGTGGTGCTTCAAAAGCAGGAGCACAAACTACAGCTGATGGTAGTTTTAAGATTACTGTTCCTGCAGGTACTACAAAATTAGTGTTCACCATTATTGGATATTCCAAACAGGAAGTGAGCCTGGGTGGACAGACTTCAGTAAGTGTTGCTTTGAGTGCAACAAGTGAACAACTGAATGATGTGGTAGTAATCGGTTATGGTACTGCCCGCAAAAAAGACATTACGGGTTCAGTAGCCTCCGTTCAGGCAAAAGATTTCAATCAGGGAGCAATTGCTTCTCCTGACCAGTTACTTCAGAATAAAGTAGCCGGTGTGGAAATCACTCAAAACAACGGTCAGCCGGGTAGTGCTACTACCATTAAGATCAGAGGTAACAACTCTGTTCGTGTTGCTGCCAATCCATTGTACGTGGTAGATGGAGTTCCTTTAGACGGCAGGTCTGCAAGGCCTAATCCGGGTGTACCTGCTACAGGGGGTTCTTCTCCTGATGGTAACCCTTTGATGTACATTAACCCTAATGACATCCAGAGTATTGATGTATTGAAAGATGCATCTTCTGCAGCTATCTACGGTTCCCGTGGTGCAAATGGTGTAATTGTAATTACAACTAAAACTGGTTCTTCTGGCGCAGCCAGAATAGATGGTGGTGCCAGCTGGGGTGTAAATGCAGGTTTAATGAAAAAACCTGATATCTTAAATACAGGTGAATTCAGATCTGCTTTAGCCAAATATGGTGTAACCGGTGAAGATTATGGTACAAGTGTAGATGCTATTAAAGCAGTTAAAAACAATGTACTGAATCAGAATTACAACCTGGCTTTCAGTGGTGGAAATGAAAATGGTAAATTCCGCGCTTCATTTTTAGGTTCTAATACAGAAGGTTATATTAAGAATTCAGGTCTTGATAAATATGTTGGAAATTTCAGCGGTTTATACAAATTTCTGGATAAAAGGCTGACTTTAACCTTTAACATGACTGCTGGTCATACTACTGAATCTCTTGCTCCAGTAGGAAACCTTGCAGGTTCTGTAGGTGACGTAATCAGTTCTATCTACCAATGGAATCCTACACAGGCTTTCACTGATGCTAACGGAAACTATATTTATCCAGCTAATGGTGCAGGTAATCCTCTTGCATGGATTGCTGCCAACAATGATAAAGCAAGTGTAAATTCAGTTTTAGGAAATATCAGTGCTGCATACAAAATTCTTCCTAACCTGGAATACAAATTTATGTATGCCATTAATAACAGTACTGGTAGCAGATTAACCAATGTATATGGTTTTATTGGTGGTGTAAGTGGTGTTTCCGGTTCTGGTTATGGTGCTATCTCTAATCAGGCTTTAACATCTCAGACTTTTGACCATACTTTAAACTACAAAACTGACCTTACCCAGAAATTACATCTGGATGCGGTAGTAGGTTTTGAATACTGGAAATCTAATTTCTCCAATAATTCATTCTCTGCCACACAGTTTAATACCAACCAAAGTCAAAATAATATTACCATCCCTTATACTTCTATGTTGCAGAATGGTAATGTTCAGGCACTTCCTGGTGTTTATATTGATCCTACTTCTGAATTACAATCAGAATTCGGCAGGTTACAGTTTAATTATGATGACAAATACTTCCTTACCGGAACAGTAAGAAATGATGGTTCCAGTAAGTTTGGTGTGAACAATAAATATGGTGTATTCCCTTCTATTGGTTTCAAATGGGCGATTATCAATTAAGATTTCATGAAACAAAGTAAATTGTTTTCTAATTTAGGATTCAGGGCTACATGGGGTATTACCGGTAGTCAGGAATTCCCTGCAGGTTCTTCTCAGGAACAATTCTATTTTGGTTCATATAATAATGCCAGCCAGGCAAATGTTGCCAACCCTAATTTGAAATGGGAACAAACCAATTCTTATGATTTAGGCCTTGACTTTGCTTTGAAAAACGGAAGGGTTTGGGGTACTTTTGATTACTATAATAAAAACACCACCAATATCCTGTTCCAGAATTCAGCTATTCAGCCTGCTCCTGCAACCAGCTATTTCATCAATTTACCTGCGAACCTGATGAATACTGGTTATGAATTGAGTTTAGGTTTTAATGTGATTCATCATAAAGACTTCAACTGGGATTTAACTGGTTATTATGCTCATAACAAGAACTTGTTGAAAAATTTCACCTCTAATGGAGCTGCAATACAGATCCTTACCGGTCAGATTTCAGGTCAAGGTGTATCCGGTACATTGGCTCAGACCATTACCAACAATATGCCGATTGACGAATATTGGCTGAAACCATTCAATGGTTTTGTAGCTGGTGCTCAGCAAATTGGAGCTAACCCACAGTTTGCAGGAGATCCAAACCCGCATAGCAACTACGGTATCAGTACTACTTTGAATTATAAAAAATTCACTTTAACTATTAATGGTGGTGGTGCTGGTGGTTACCTGATCTATAATAACAATGCAACCAATATTTCCAATATCTCCGGTATCACTGGTGGTAGAAATATAGATAAGAATGCATACAATTCTGCAGAATTACCAAGCAGTGGTGTAGGTGCATCTACCAGATTCCTGGAAAGTGGAAATTTCTTTAAGATCAGAAACTCATCTTTATCATATAATATTGGTAATGCAGGAAAATATGTTAAGAACCTGAGAGCGTTTGTAACCGGTAGTAACCTGTTGGTTATCACTAAATATACCGGATTTGATCCTGAAGTAAACGTTGATAAATCTTCTGGTAACTATCCTTCCAGATCTATTGATTATCTGCCTTATCCAACTTCAAGAACAATCACTTTCGGAGTAAACTTCTCATTATAATTCAAGATAAAATTTAAACTTATGATAAAGTATAAAAATATTAAACTCTTTGCCGTAATAGGATTGTTTATGGCAGTAGGTTGTACGAAACTAAATGAAAACCTGGGCAGTAATCTTACAAGTAATCAGACTGCTACAGCCCTGGGTGCATCTGGTGTAGGCTTGTTATTACAGGCTGCATATGTTGATCTGGGTACTCCGTTTACCGCACAGGATCATATCTTTTGCTTAGAGGAAAATACAGCAGATTATGCCCTGGTACCAACCAGGGGTGGTGACTGGGATGATAATGGTGTTTGGCGTGTATTGCATAACCACACCTGGGATTATACACATGCTGATATCTTAGGAACTTTTAACTCTTTGAACAAACTAAACTTCGATGCTACCAACGTTCTGGCATTCCAGCCCAGCAAACAGCAGGCAGCAGAAGCTACCGTATTAAGAGCAATTGCTTTGTATTATTTGTTGGATTTATATGGACAATACCCGATCAGAAACCCGGGTGATAATCTGTTAAATGCCCCAACTGTAATGACAGGTGCTCCTGCTGCTCAGTTGATCATTGATCAGGTTACTGCAGCACTTCCAAACCTTGTTTCATTTTCTAATGGTAATGCAGGTCAAATTTCCAAAGAAGCTGCTGAAGCATTATTGATGAGAACTTATCTGAACAGAGGTGCATGGTTAAACAGAACTTCCCCAACATTTGCTGATGCAGATATGCAACAGGTAATTACTTTAGGAAATGCAATCATAAGCAGCGGTAAATTCAGTTATGCTTCTGATTATTTCAGCAATTTCAGTGCTAGTAATGGTAATTCTACTGAAAACATCTTTACTTATGTAAATACTTCAGGTGTAAATGCCAATAACAGCGGCCCGGATGCGATGTATTTAATGCAGGCACATTATAACCAATATATCAAATACAACCCGAATGCTGGTTGGAATGGTTTCTCCACTGTAAGTGATTTTTATAACAGCTTTGGTGTAAATGGTAAAGTAATGGTAGGTGCTACTTTGATGGCTTCTGCTAATCCGGGAGTTACAGCTGCAACTGATCCTAAAGTTGGACCATATCCTGATACCGCTCTTGATACCAGGATAGGTGGCAGATATTATCCTGGCTTAACCAATGTTTCCGGGGAAACTCCAGGTTTCCAGATTGGCCAGCAATGGGGATATGGAAATTCTGTAGTTTCTCCTACTATTGTAGCGGATTCTGATAGAAAAGGACATTTATTACAATTCACCCCGGTTATTGCTGCTAATCAGATTGAAACCAACTCTAATACCCTGGAAATGACAGGTATCCGTGCTGAAAAATATATACCGGATATGAGTAATGCTGGTGCAAATTATGAAGGCCCGTCTGGTAATGATATTGTAATCTTAAGCTATCCTGATGTAGTGTTGATGGTTGCTGAAGCTAAATTACGTGCTGCTACTCCTGATGCGGCTGGTGCACTGACTTTAGTAAATGCCCTGAGAGCAGCAAGAGGTGCAAACCCTATGGCTGCACCACTGACATTACTGGATAATGGTACTTATGCGAATATCAGCAGTATGGTGGACAATCCAAACTGTTTATTAGCTGAAAGAGGCCGTGAATTGTACTGGCAGGAAACAAGAAGAACAGATTTAATACGTTTTGGTGTATTCAACAAAATCTGGCAGTACAAACCAACCGATGATGCACATTACAATGTATTCCCGATTCCTCAGCAGGCTTTGGCTTCCAATCCAAACCTGGTGCAGAATCCTGGTTATTAATTAAATTGGTAATTGTTTAATATTCTATTTGGTGAAAGGTCAATTTTTATTGACCTTTCTTCTTTTAATAGAATCACTCTTTTTTATGAAATTTCTCAGTAGATATATCCTTATATCCGGACTCTTTTTTTGTTGCAGCTGTAATTCGGAGAAAGACCATACTTTATTTCAGTTAATGGATCATACCGGAATTGATTTTGAAAATAAAGTAGTGGATGGCAGAAAAGAAAACAGCTTTTTATTCAGAAATTTTTATAATGGCGGTGGTGTTGCAATCGGTGATATTAACAACGACGGATTGCCTGATGTATTCATGACTTCCAATACCGGCTTCAATAGACTCTATTTAAATAAAGGAAACTTTCAGTTTGAAGATATTTCCAAAACAGCCGGGATTATTGAAGACGATAAGTGGAATACTGGTGTTGTTTTTGCCGATGTTAACGGAGATGGGTGGCTGGATATCTATGTATGTTCCTCAGGCCATATGCCTACCGGAAACCGGAAAAACAAGCTGTATATTAATAATCATAACAATACATTTACGGAATCTGCTGCAGCTTATGGACTGGATATTTCCGGCTATACTACCCAGGTATCTTTCTTTGATTATGATGGGGATGGAGACCTGGATTGTTTTATGATCAATAATAGTCCGGTACCGGTTAACCAGCTGGAATTTGCGAATAAAAGAGACTTGTTCGAAAGTAAATGGCCTGTAGCAGAATTTTTAAAAGGTGGGGGAGACCATTTGTATAGAAATGATAATGGACATTTTACAGAAGTGACTCAGAGTGCCGGTATACACGGTAGCCTGATCAGTTTTGGAATGGGTGTTTCTGTTGGTGACCTGAATGGTGATGGCTGGCCGGATGTATATGTTTCCAATGATTCTTACGAACGTGATTATCTGTATATTAATCAGAAGAACGGAACTTTTAAAGATGTGCTGGAAGATAAAATGCAGCATACCAGCTTTTCGTCCATGGGGGCAGATATTGCTGACATTAACAATGATGGATATATGGATATTTTTACTACGGATATGCTACCCCTTTCTGATTACCGCATTAAAACCACCGGTGCATTTGATGATATAGATATGTTTAACCGCAAAGTTAAAGCTGGTTTTTATTACCATTATGTAAAGAACTGCCTTCAGTTAAACAGCAAAAGCGGCAATTTTATGGATATTGCCAATTATGCAGGTGTTTCAGCAACTGACTGGAGCTGGGGGGCCCTGATGTTTGATATGGATAATGATGGCTGGAATGATATTTATGTGTGTAATGGTGTAAATCATGATGTAACAGACCTGGATTTTATG
>Ga0364881_10663_pt1 | contig 15661 bp, 16 predicted proteins | sample ExccelJu500001D4_5_FD_206923 | JGI IMG/M metagenome (GOLD analysis project Ga0364881, IMG submission 206923) | Enriched cells from Trout Bog Lake Hypolimnion, Wisconsin, USA - BchlTB.July30.5000.01.D4 | ecosystem: Environmental > Aquatic > Freshwater > Lake > Hypolimnion/Profundal zone | place...
CATCCTTCCTCAATGCAATCTTCCCCACAAGTTTCCGCCAATTCCGACTCAAAGCAGACTTTCTTTTGACAGAAAACTATAATCATGATAAAGCCTTAGATGTAAATTAACACCGCTCTAATATGTGTTCGTGATACGAAAAGAGTCTTCGTGTAAATCCGCGGGATCATGGAAATATGGTGACAATGTGGCGTTGGATTTCAGCCCACTCCAGAGCGCGATAAATCAGCTTGAGAAAAGCCTGAAGTTTGCACAGTCACCGGTGACACAGAGCGATCCCGAACTGTTTGAACAGTTGCGTAACTCCGTCATCCATTGCTTCAAGTTCACCTATGAGCTTAGCCACAAGATACTGAGGCGGTATTTGGAGGAAACTGCTGCAAGTCCCGAGGAAGTCGACCTAGGCACATTTCAGAATCTGATTCGGACAGGCAATGAGAGGGACCTTTTGCGCACCGACTGGTTGCGTTGGCGGATATACCGGCAAGCGCGCACCGATAGCAGCCATACCTACGATGGAGGTAAGGCTGAAGCCGTCTACTCAATAGCCCCGGATTTTCTAGAAGAGGCAAAGTTCCTGTACAGCCAACTAATCGGGAAGAGTAATACTGAATGACACAACCAGAAATTCCGAATATCGACTTAAGCCCCCATGATTGGGTAGAAGTAAAGCGCGTACTCCAGGCATGCGTGCCAAGCCACGAAGTATGGGCGTTCGGGTCTCGCGCAAGTTGGACGGCAAAGCCTTACTCCGATCTCGACTTGGCAATCATAGCCGAAGAGGCACTGCCAATGGCCACCATGGCTGATTTGCGCGAATCATTTGCCGAATCCGACATGACTATCAATGTTGATGTGGTTGATTGGGCGACGACAAGTGAGGCGTTTCAGAAGATCATCAGCAAAAAAAAGTCGTGGTACAGGCGGGGGAATAACCGTTCACGTTATCGTGAAGGATGCGAGTTTGTCGGGAGGACGTTTCCTCCACGCTGAATACAACAGGTAAGGAGTGTGAACCTCTGCTCCTCATTTGCATAAAATAAATCTGTCCCGGTTTCCTAAATCTGTCCCGGTTTCCTAATTGCATCGGTCATGGAAAGATTGCTGACAGGTTATGTCGGGGATTTGAACCGCCGGACCACCGCCACGGGCACCTCTTTCAAAACCGATACAAATCGATTCTTTGCCAAACTGACCCCTATTTGCTTGAACTCGTCCGCTACATCCATCTAAACCCATTAAGGGCGAGAATAGTCAAATCGCTGGATGAGCTCAGAGTATTCCCCTACTCCGGTCATTCAGGAATGGTTGGCGTCGATCTACCACCATGGCAGGCCGCAGGAGAGGTCCTGCTTATGTTTAACGAAAATGCCGAAAGGGCCCGGCAGCAATACGAGTCGTATCTGGCCGAAGGCGTTGCAATCGGGAAACGTCCAGACCTGATTGGAGGCGGACTGTTGCGCAGTTCGGGTGGCAGGGGGCAGGATTTCAGGAGCGTCCCCCCAGGGGTTTCCCGGGGGGCGCGGGTGAGGCTAGGGGCGCCCCCGGGGGTAGGTAGGTGCGACGGGACACCGCCGCCCAGCGGTCGGGATCGTCGTGACCTCACAAAAGCCTTTCTAAATCATATAGTTTCAACCGGTCCCGCAAAGTGTTTCGGCTCATGCCGAGCTGCCTTGACGCTAAAACCTGATTGTTGTGGCACTTTACCATGACATAATGAATGACGGCTTTATCCAGCCCATGTCTGATCTCTACGTAGTCTTGAGTACTCGTGTTCTCCACACCCGTCACATCGAACATCGGCCAAAAGCTCCTGACAAAATAGTCATAATACTGCTCTCCACGCCGGGGCAGCCTGGTCGCGAGAGTGTTTCCGCTACCCAGCAGCGGTGCAAAATCATCACAGTCGAGGAGGCGCCCAACCGACGCAGTCACCGCCGAATTGATAACGTTCCTAAGCTCTCTAATGTTCCCGCGCCAGCTTTGCGATATGAGGAGGTTCCTCGCCTCTGCTGTGACCTCGCATGGCTCCTTGTCACAGGCGCGGGAAAAAGTTTTGCAAAAATGGTCTATCAGCAGGGGGATATCTTCAGCCCTTTCACGAAGGGGGGGGAGTTGGAAACAGATCACCCTGAGCCGGTGATACAGATCAAACCGGAATCTCTTCTGGCGAACTGCTTCCTCCATGTCCTCGTTGGTACAGGCGATGATCCGCACGTCGCAGCTGATGGGGTCGCGCCCCCCGATCCGCTCGTAAGCCTTTTTTTCCAGGATGCGCAGCAACTTAGCCTGGCTCGACAGACTCATCGCGCCTATTTCGTCGAGAAGGATTGTGCCGCCTTTGCATTGCTCAAAGATACCGATCCGGCGCTCTTTAGCATCTGTGAACGCTCCCCTCTCATACCCGAACATCTCCGATTCGAGCAGCGTTTCGGGCAGGGCCGCGCAATTGATTGCGAGAAATGGCCTGCTGCGCCGTTTGGAGTTACTGTAAATCGCTCGAGCCAGCAACTCCTTCCCGGTTCCACTCTCTCCCTCAATAAGAACAGTCAATTCCGAATTGGCAATCTTTCCTACCATCTTCCAAATTTCAATGAGGCCCGGCGAAGAACCAATCATGACGTCCTCATCGCGGTAAGGCTCGGCAGTGCGCTCATGGGAACCCGAATAACGCACTCGGCGATTCAAAATGTTGCATTCGAGCGCCTTGTGCACGACCAGCGCAAGCCTGGACCGTTCAATAGGTTTGACAAGGTAGTCAAATGCCCCATTTTGCATGGTCTCTATCGCTTCATTGATCCGGCCGCAGTTGGTCGTCATAATAACTACCAGGGCCTTATCGATAAGTTTGGCCTGCCGGAGGAATTCCAGGCCGGGCATTTCAGTCAGGCACATGTCAAAGATCGCTACATTCGGCCGTTCTGCTGCCACACACTGAAGTCCCTTCGCGGCGCTAGAGACAAGGGTCACCGTCGCCTCATGGTCGGAGAAGGTCGAGTTAAGGAGTGCAGCTAACGAATTAGTCTTATCGACGATTAGTAACTTGGGTTTCATAATCGCCTCCCAGAGCAGAGACTCTTGAGTTGCCGCTTGTCAACGCGGGTTCCGCCTTTATTTGCACCCCGGCGCACATGAGCGAGACCAGTCAGGCCCTTAGGCTTCCCCTGGGACGAAGACCGGTGTCGATTTGATTCGGGTGTTTCGCGCGGAGGCTAGGCGCATAGGTAACCGGTTCCTCCACAGTTGGGACAGTAGATTTTGCCGGTACCTTTGCATAAGGGACAATCCGGAGCTCCAATATCAAATAACAAATCTCTGTGCACTCGAACTTTTACATCGCAACTGGAACATTTTACCGTTTTGTCGCCTTTACATTTAGGGCATGTGGACATAGTTGGCACCTAATCTCTTTCTCGCACCTGGTAACCCAGGGGCCTTTGATCCCTGTCACATGTTTCCCCGTGGCACAGGGTAGATTTCATCCGCGGCGGTAAGTCGGATGGATCGATTTCCCGGTTGGCTCCCAGCCATGTCGCCATTGCTCGTGCTGCGGGTGTGCCCCAGATGCCGGTACCGTCTGTTCGCTCCAGGAACTCTGGGCTAACCGGTGGGGAGGACACGGCTATCTCATCTTGGGGTGTCTACGCTGACCGGTGCTCCGCGCGTCTCCCCGCGATATTGGCCGTCAGGACTCTTCTCCCTGGTCCAGGTTTGATATGCCGGCTATCTTGTCGGCAACTTGTTCGCCCCGTGCCGCCAGGGCAAGCCGACAGGGTTCGCAGAGGGCGCCAGACTTCCCCGGGATATCCTTGTAAATGCTGCAGATGCAGAATTGGCCCCCGATTTCGAGCTTTTTTGGGGTTACTTCCTCGATGCCGGCATCAAAACTGGTCGTTTTGCTTTTTTTTGACTGGTTCATTTTGACCCCCTTTGTCCTAATGGCGTTCCGCGCCAGGTAGCCTTTTGGAGGAATTTTGGGGATGCGGCCTTAGACCTGGTTGTGCCGTTTGCGTGCCATTTTCGGTTGCGTGCCCCTGCTGATCAGCACTTCTCGCCTGGCAGTGCGAGAAGAGGCGTTACCCCTAAATGAGATGTCAAAATCGCAGGTTTAGTGCACGGTACAGAGCGTGTAGCCGGATAATGAGCCAATTGTTAAATTGCGCTGGCGGAATTAGCTCAAAAATTGTGGATCTTCCATGTAAATCCAGCAGGATGGCGGGGTAGGGTTTGCTTGAGTAGCTTCTGCATGTCAAGTCGGGTTGCCATCTGATCTTATCAAGTTGATACCATGACCCGGGAAAAACGATCACCTGTAGTAAGGAACTTCCGAAAAGGGGCAGAACTCGAATCGACTCGAATTCGGGCAATTATGGTTACTTGCCGGACAGGTGATTTCCGAGGTGTTATGGTCAAATTGAAAGCCAATGCATAAATAATCGTCGGAGATGGATGTTACTGCTGTTTCCAATGAACCTTTTTGTTTGAAATTATCATGGATACCCGAAGTATGTTCTAAGCCCATGATGTGCTCCTTTGTGCCGTGATGGTGTTAGGATACCCAATTCACCTCCTAGTACATGGAAATTGGCCCGCGGGCCGGTTCACTGTTGTTGCTTAAACATTATCCGTTTTTTCGCGATATACAAGATCTCCTGATACAGTGAATTCCTTAGGTTTTTTACTGATAAATGAGGGAAATGGCGGGTGGCTTTGCGGGGAATGCGCTAGGGGGATAAGGCGAAAATGCGGAACTCAGGCGACGTCAACGATCCCTTCCCGGACGGCATACCTGACAAGATTGGCCATGCTGGTGATTTTGAGTTTTTTCATTAGATTTAACCGGTAGGTCTCGACCGTTTTGGTGCTGAGGTTCAACTGGGCAGCAACCTCCTTGGTGCAGCTCCCTCCCGCCAGAAGTCGTAAGACCTGGAGTTCGCGGTGCGAGAGTCCATTGCTCGTAGTTGATATTTCTTCTTGAGGGGTTGCAATAAGCCCAACGAGGGCACTGCTTATGGTTGAGCTGAGGTAGGGCTGTCCCGCGACGACATCGCGAATGGCATTGACGAGCTCCGTGGAGGAGCAGGTTTTAGCGATAAACCCCTTAGCTCCGGCTCTTAGTGCTTCAGTTACGTATTCCTTTTCGATGTGCATGGATAAAATGATGACCTTGGTGCTCGTAGTGTTTGCTACTATCCTGCGGGTAGCTTCTACCCCAGACAGATTCGGCATGCTGATATCAAGAAGGGCAACGTCAGGGAGCAGTGAAAGAGCGAGATCAACGGCACTGGCTCCATTGTCCGCTTCTCCGATTATGGAGAGGTCGTTCTCCTGCGTCAGAAGGGCCCTTAGACCTTCGCGAAATATTTTATGGTCATCAGCGATAATTACGCTAATCGTCATTTAGCAACCCTCCGGAGGAATTTTTTCCTCACAAGTGCAGAAACTAATCTCCGCACTTGTGCCTGTGCCAATTATTGATTGTAATTTGAAGTTTCCTTTTAGATGGTTGACCCTTTGCCGGATATTTGTTATCCCGAATCCTTCGCTCCAATCTGAGCAATCAAAACCGTTGCCATTGTCGTATATTTTCAGAACCAGATGACCATCCGTCATTCCGAGAAAAACAGTAACAGTGGCTGCACCCGCATGCTTGCCCGCATTAATCATGAGTTCACGGCAAAATTGATATGCACTGACGGCCAAGTCTTCACTAAGCGTTGTTTCAGTCGCCCAATCGGAATGAAAAACAAACTGGAAACCAAATTTTTTTTCAAGCTTCTGACCCAAACTGGAGATCGCAGCACTAAGCCCCATGTCGTAAAGCAGGGGTGAACTCAGATCTAGGCTCAAATCCCGCAGATCCCGCATGGAAGACTCCAGTATGGACCTTAATTCCTGCAGGACTGGATGATCCGCGAGGTCGCCTTTCTCCAGAGCGGCGTCGAGGCTAAGATTGCCGATTGCGAGGGACTGAACCACCTGGTCATGCAGAATTGATGCAATACGGCGCCGTTCCCGTTCTTCCGACAAATTCAGTTCGGTAGTAAGTTTCTTCAGTTCATCGAGCGAAAGAACCAATTGCCGTTTAAGATTTCTTTCCGCGGTCACATCGAGGTTGCTCCCTCGTAACCCAAGATTGGTGCCGTCGGCGGCCGTCACTAGTCGACCGTCATGACGTATCCATCGGACAGATCCGTTTTTGTGGATTATACGGTACTCAAAATTAGTCTCAGCGCGTTTGCTTTCCGAACTGCAATTGCGAAAAGTATGGTCTCTGTCTTCATGGTGAATGACCCGGTAAAACAATGTCGGGTCGGCCATGAACTCGGCGACATCATATCCTGTTATTTGTTTGCAGGAGGGGGATACGTAGATGAATTGGCCATTCGGTCCTATCCAGAATTCCCAGGCATAGGTGTGATCTGCCATGATGTGGAACTTTTGTTCCTCAAGTCGAAGTTCTGTAATGTCCACAACCGCGGCCAAACACAAATGGCCGGATTTAACGACTTGAGCTTCTATTTGCACAATGGTGGGGAGTTGCTCCTTGTTTGTAAGCTTCAGCTCACAGGTCGATTTTAGGGTGCCATTATCAAATGCATTCTTGAGGAATGAAAAAAAACTGAGTCGATCATCATCGGCGACAAACTGTAAAAATGACATATTCACAATTTGTGCCTTGGGCAAACCGACAATGGCTTCCATCGCTAGATTAGCTTTGCGAATAAAGCCATTACAATCGAGAGACATATAGCCAACCGGGGCAAAATCATACAGTATCTTGTAATCTTCCAGCAAAAGTTCCAGAGATTGCTGCAGTTCTGCCTTTTGCATCTCCAGTTCGTCCCGGTGGGTCTGCAGCTCGTGCAATAATCTTGTCGTAGCTGATATTTCCAGGGGCAAGGTTGTTTTCAGCCGTGCGGCAACGGTACCATCCGCCTTTCCCCCACGGTCTGCTGCACCCAATGGAATCTTCCTGCCAGTCATGGGAACTCATCCCCCTAGCGTTGCAAGCTTCGTAGCCGTCGTGAAACGGATTTCCGCCTGATGATCATTAAAAAATACACATGTTGGCGGTTCAAAAATAGTATACAGAGTTTTTCTGAAGTTTCAGGGGATTCCTTAAGGCGCAGTGGCTATTTTTAGCCACTGGATGGTGACGGCGCGCGAGCCCCGCCTCGTATGGCGGGGATTCGAAGCAGATTTTTTCGGCTGGGAGTCCTGAGAATTGGCCCTGCAGCGATAGAGAAGGATGGAAAGAGCGCGGAAACGGTGCTGGGAAGCAGCCTTTTGTGCTACTGGGCAATCAGGGAACTGGGGATGACTGCCGAGGCGGTCAGTATGCGCGCTCGTTTAACCGAATCCGGCGTGATACGTGCAGAGTAACGTGGAGAGCGACTGGCCGCTGAAAACGGCTGGAGCCTTAAATGGTAGTTGCGCAGGATTTCAGAGGCGTTACAGGGGCACCCGGTTCAGAGACCAGATTCCCCTGGGCGCCACTTCTGGGCCAGCTTCAGAATTGGTGGCTGAGTCCAAGATGGAATGCCAGGTCGGGAGATGCCGCAACGATCAAATCTTCGGAAATCCCAAGGTCCAGGGCTGTCCTCGCCGATATGCCCAAGGTTCCGCCGAAAACTAGCTGCAAGGCTGACTTCCCAAGTTCCCTCAGGTCGCTCGTGTAGAAGGGGGAATGGGTGGATAGCTGGGCCTTCAGTGCGATCCAGTCCGCCGGTGACCAGCCCATGCCAAGGGTTCCGAACCCCACAAGATTGTTTTGCTGCTCCTCCAGTACCCGGCCATTGGTGAGTGCCATGGCGCCGGCAGCGCCAAACAAGGTGAGGTGCCCCCACGAGTCTGGAAGCAGGTAATCGTCGCTGCCGGTGAGCCAGAGGGATAAATCGGTGCTACCGCTGCCGTGCAGTTTGGAACTGCTGCCGGTGGGAAGTTTGAGGCACGCCCGTAACGCTACCGCACGCGGGGAAACGCTGCCGTCGTTGTAGAGCTGCCAACCACCGGTTAGCCTGAGGTCGCCCAGGCCGAAGTTTGCCTCGTCCAGATGCAGCCGCTCCTGACCGTCCCGGCTGTAGCTAAAATGCAGTCGGTCGCGTGGTGCATCGAGTCGCCCCCCCTGGGTGAGTCCAAAAATACGATGCCACCCCTCGATAAGGCTGTCCAGTGCGCCGCCGCTGTAGGCCACCCAGGGCAGATCGGCACCTAATTCCAGCTTGTCGGTGATGCCGTAGCGTAGCGCTACTGTTAAACGATAACTCTCACCGTCCAGGAGGATTTTATCTCCGTGCCGCACCCCACTGGCGTAATTATTAGCCACATCTGTAGCGAGCAAACCCCAGTAATGTCCAGGCCGCTGAGTAATTGAGCTCTCTGCGGCAGGAAGACCGAAAATCTGAACCACCGGGCTTTGGTTAAAGGTATAAAACGGAGTAATGGCAAGAGTTGCGGCATGGGCCACGGTTATCTGGCTGCTCAGATGTAGCACGACAACAATTATGAGACAGACCGGTAAGTTGAACATTTAATAGCTATGCCTCAAACGGCGAGAACTACCTGCCGGGATCAGGTCTTGGGAAAGAAGTTTTTCTGGCAATCGCGACGCGAGTCGTGACTTTCAGTTCAGGTGCCATTCCGGTACAGGCCAAGTGGCCTCGGGGCCAGCGGCTAGCTCCGCACGACTCCGTAGCGCGGCGTCAGCCAGGGCATAGCCCCAGTTAATCAGACGACCTTGGTCCCTCTCATCAAACCCGCACTTGCGGGTGGGCAGCGTCTCCAACCGCGCGGTTTTGGTGTTGTCGGTCGTCAACGCTCCAGTCACCATTAAATCTTCGATCTTAGTGTCGATCCCCCAGTAGGCTCCCTGCCTGCGCCCAGCCTCCAGATCGTCGACCAGCCACTGCCTGCGTAGCGCGCGAGTCTGATCAATTAGGATGTCGCGTATCCTCCGGAATTGCAGGATGTCGTCCTCAAGCGGCCTCGTGATGGTTTCCAGGTGTGCTCCAGCGTCGCTTGCCAGGACGATATCCACCTCGTCAACCAGTGATTCCAGTCCCATGCAGTCACAGATGCAGCCGTCTGCCAGTACCAGCCGCTTGCGCAGATCCGAGAGGTAGGTGTGGTCGTTCGGTTGTTTCTCCCAGGACGAGGGGTCGCTGTGCAGGATGACGGGAGAGAAGACCGGCGGATAAGCGCTGGAGGCGGCCACGGCATCGGCCAGAGAAAACTCGGCCTTGCAGGAGATCCCCAGGACGTGATCGGTGACCATGTCCTGGTGGAAGCAAAAGTCGCCTCCGGTCTGCATGTTGGTCGCGTGAAAGCTGAATTTCGGGGCCTGTCCGGTTCCACCCACGGGAATGTCTCTGAGCATGGTTCCGTGAAACAGCTCCTTGTCGTAGCGCCCCGACAGGTATTCTCCGGCGGTCTTGAAGGGGGTGAGCATCCCGAGGATGGCCGCCTCGACGTCGATGGTCCTGCTGCAGAACTCTTGAACCGGTCCCGCTGTCACCTCTACGAAATTGCCCGCCCGGCCATTGACAAAATCAAGCTGTTTCCAGCCGTGGGCGAGGACGCCGGACAGGATCGACCCTCCTGACACGCTGCTGATGTGATCGAGTTTGCCCAGAAGACCTATTTCATTGAGGCGCCATAGGCTTCCCAGCCCAAAAAGTGCGGCACGAAAGCCATTTCCCGATAATGCTATTCCAATTGATTTGTTTCCGATGGTCACACATCACCCCCATAGCTGAACGCAGTCGCCAAATCCGCGTGTTGTCATCAGAAAAAAGAGACTGTCAGTCGCACATCCTGTGACAATATCCTATCACAGAAGTAGCAGATGTTAATCGTGGGAGGGGGGATGCACTGAAATGCCGGCACGTTTGTGCCGGGCGGAGGCGATGAGTCGGACACTCCATTTCAGTTAGTCTTGCTTTGGGGCAGTTTGCTCAACACTGCGGCTTTGGGAATGCTATTCCAGGCCATCAGGGCTTTCTCGTAATGGGCGGCATTGGTTTCCAGCCAATTACCCATCAAAAGTGCAGATTTGTAGCCACTGCCGTACTCTCGATGAGCATAGAGAACGAGAACACCTGCGCCGTCTATTAGGATAAATCGTGCGAATACAGCTTCCATGAGTGTCGGGTCGCCCAGCAAAGCAATAAGGAGATGCTCCGCTGGGCTACTGACTGTTCTGGGCTTTGAGTCTGTACGCAAGACTTCACCTTTCTGTTGGTAATTGGTCAATACTTGATTCGCGGTCTCGGCAAGTTGTGTGGCATCTGTGACCTGCTTGTACAGGATTATGGTGACCATATCCTGCCATTTTGCAAGGTTGCTGTCGCTCAGTGGCGTGAATTCATTCTGGTTGTCCTTAGACCACCGGTGCAGGTAATCGACTCCGGCAAAGTTGATTGTCATAGCTGTAGCGTCCCGGGGGGCTTTGCTCTGACCTGAGGACGCCGTGGCGTTGCACGCAACGATCAATGACATGATGATCAGGAGACGATAAAGGTAACCGCGCTGAATTTGCATGTGCTCCTCCGTTAATTTTCTGGTTGGTTAGACGACGGTGATCTGAATGCGAAGGGTGACGCCCGGTGCATCACCCGCCGTGACGCTTTCTGTCGGCTTCCAGTGCTTTTTTATAAGTGCGCAGCCACTCGGCCTGCTCTTCGGGCGTCTGTTTTTTGGGCTTGAGGGGGCCCGGATCTTTCATGCCGCGCGCCAGGAGGAATTCCTGGCATTTGCGTTGCCATTCGAACCCTTCGGGGAATTCATTCTTGTTGATTTTGTACTGGAACACTGTATGAGAAATATCGAACCCACTTATGTCCTTTCTCCTGAAATCTGCGCCACGTTGCAACATATAGTATAGATGTTCAAAATCAACTATAAGAGCTAAATTCATCAATAAGGTATTGCCGCCGATGTCAGTAGCTTCAATATTTGCACCTCTTTCTAACAGCATTTTTATACCTTCGTAATTCCTAGGTGAATCGATTAACAAAGAAATTAGTATCGGTTGATGGTCGCTGTCTTTAGCATTGATGTCCCCGCCGTAGTCCAAAAGTATTTTAAGAAATTCATTGTTCCGTGAACAGGCAATAATAGTTACGGCTGAGCGGTTTCTTAGCATCGGTGAGGCTTGAGGGGCGGTAATGCGCAAATTTGGGTCGGCCCCATTCTGGAGAAGGGCAATCAATGATTTTTTTTGGTGGACACCAAGAGCATAAACTAGCGGAGTCATGCCCACTTTACCGAAACCGTTGGGATCGACCCCGGACTTGATGGTTGCCTCGATTTTAGCGGCATCACCTTTGGCTATTGCTCTCCCTAGTTCCAGCAGTTGTCCGTCAAAGTAACGTTCTGGTGTCAATTTGCCTCCCCTCGGGTTGCATGCCCCGCACGCGCAAAAAATGATTAAAAATCCAGCTAGCATCGTCGCCATGTTAGCCCAGGTTCTCTGTGTCATGAGAGGCCTCTCGTTTTGGTTGTAGGGACTGTTTAAGGAGTCGCTGCATTCTCCTTTTTTCCTGTTCGATTGAGCCGATGACGACGTCCATTTTGTGTTTAACTATGCTGCTTGATTTAATGGAAGCCGTCTGGCAGGGAACGGGTGTGCGCTTTCCGACCAGGGTGGGCACAGAGCTGAGCAGTTTACCCACTGACAGGGGAATGAATCGGGCGGGATCATAGGAAGGTAAGTGGTGTGCGTTGGAAACATCGACCATTTTTTTGCCGATGTCCTTTGCCCAATCCTGGCCGGAATTAAGAAATTCGCCATCCACTACAAAAGAAGAGACATTGGATGCATCACTGGTGATGTCTTTATGAAATGAGGCAACTGTGTTTTTATGGAGCCCCGCTGGATTGTAAGCGAAGGTGCTACATCCCGTAGCAATTCCAACTGCAGAACCTATGCACGCGCCAAGAGAGTGCCCCGCTATCTCAAGGAAACCCCCAGTATTGTGGTATAAAATATGACCTAACCTTTGGCCCCGTTCATAGTATTCACCTTTTAAACCCACGGCTTGCATGGCATCCGCTTCATCATCATCAAGGTTGGATGGAGTCGTTCCTTTGAATACGAGAATTAATTTGGCGTCGGGACCGAAAACCTCCTGATCCGGAATATAAAGCTCAGCGCGGAAACCTGAACTTTCTGGCGCCAGCATTTCCCGTGGAATTCCGTATTTTTTTAATATGTCGGGATTCTCACTGGCGCGTAAATACCCCGTCGGCGCGCCTCCCGCGTTTATGTCATCCTCGGTGTAGTGATATACATCCCTGCTGAGAACGGCTTTTTCTGCTGCGTCCATGTAACGGGCGAACTCGTCAGCCGTTTTAAGTGCTGACCTCTTTGCTTCTCCTTCGGGCTTCTTCGCGGCGTTTGCCTTGGAGGCTCTGATCAGCTCAAGGCGCTCCTTCCGCCGCTTCTTCTTCCCTTGAGTATCTTTCTTCACTCCATAGTAGGGATTTTGCAATTTCCTGAGACTTGCGCCACAGGTAAAGCACGGGTCCGAGGCCTTTTGGAATGAGCCGTAATTGAGACGGTACGATTTGACATGCTGGATTAGCAGCTTGGTCTGTACCGCGATTTCCCGTCGAATGCCCGGTCGCTTCTGGGCATCGGCAAGGTCCTCCCGTATCCGCAACTCCTCATTCAGGGCTTTAATCTTTTCCTCGGACTCCTCTTTCTGGATTTCCACCTGTTGCCGTCTGTTGGCGAAGCTAGGCTCTCTGAGAGCCGCTTGCTGTGCCATATGGCAGTCGCTCAGGACGGCTATCCGCTGTTTTAAGCTGCTTATGGCACTCAAATTCGCGGTTAGGGCTTCACTCATAATCCCAGCTCTCCGGACAAAGGGGGCCGCCATATAGAAGCGTGTCGATCTCGAAGACTTTCTCTTGCTCAGTCATGGTGTCGTCCTGCAGGATGTCCCTGAGAAATTCCTACTCAGGTTCGTTTGGTGACCTCTCTACTTTTCTGTATGGAGATGTCGTATGAGCTTCGTGCCTGGACCCTCTTCCCGCGTAAACTCAAGCACCTGAATCAAGGAGTGTTGCTCCTGGCGTGTTACCGACTCGAGAAAAATGGAGGTGATGGGCCCGAAAAAATGATCAACGCTGGCGGCATCACAACTGGGAAGGTAGCCACGTAGCACCCGTGGGTCATAGAAGCGAAACAGGGCCTGCTTGCCGTCGGGCAGCCTTACGGCGAGCAATCGGCGCAGATGGCGGCGCAGCGCCGGCAAACCTGAGGAACTGGTGAAAAATATCCCCCAGCTGTCCCCCCATCCCTTTTCGAAGAGGCTTGAAAGGAAGGGCGACTCTTGGCAAATAGTGACCAGGTGCGGTCCCATGTTATCCATGGACGCAGCCAGCCTGCTGCCGTACAGGATGCGAAACTCGCAGCCGCTATTTTCCAGTAGCGGCAGTATCCGGCCGTCGCGGGCGGTGTCCAGCACAGCGTAGAGCGGCTGGCTGACACGGTTTAAAAGGTCACGTGAGGGCTTGATTGCCTCGGCGACCGGTTCTGGTGCTGACGGGCCGGCCCGCGTAATTCGTCGACGACCAGAAGGGCTTCGCCTTTGGTGGCGGCCTGCTGCGCGCAGCGCCCCTGCGCACTGGTACCGATCAACACGGTGCTACAGCCGGATATGATGATTCCGCCGTGGGCTGTCTTGTCTCCCAAGCGTGCGGCGGGCTTTCCGTTGATGAGAACGCTCGGCTCTCCCTCGACAATATAATCATCTGCCCCTTTGCACTGAGCCCTGTCCCCGAGGCGGGCCGCGGGCTGCCCACCGATAAAGACGTCCGGCGAGCCCTCCACGATGGGCCCGCCGTCATGGGCTTTGAGGTGTTCCGCCTTCGGGCAGCTATGCAGGTCTCCTGCACGCGCGGCCGGCTTTGCCATAGATTCCTCCGGAGATAATTAGTTCGCTCAAATTTTTCTTTTCGGCATCTGCTTCGTCGAGCTGAAGGGAAATAACGCGAGGGAAATGCTTGGGGAGGTAGGGGCAATGCCGTTAAGTCGAGGCCCCCAAGGCAGGGGAGAGGGTGAAGTCGCCAACATTGCGAAATGTGGCAGCTTCCCCCGCCCCCCGACCCCCTCCCGCAAGGGGCGGGAGAGTCGAAGCCGGTTGGAATCGTTAACTTAACGACAGTTGGGGAGAACCGATTGTTAGCAAAGTGTGAGGGCGGAATGCATTAAGCAGAGTTAACTATTTCTGGTATACCTGTATCGTGTCTCTCTTAATCGCGCAGCAAAAGGCTCTCTGAAACCGGAGGAATATGAGCCGAAGATACTCTCAACCCAGCGCTGGCAGGGACCCATGAATATATTGAAGGAAATCACCGCTCCGAGTTGAAGGCGGTTGTTGCCTGGTACAAGAGATACTATTTTAAGCCGCTGTTGTCGCCACCTGAAATGCGGGAACCCATCGACTGGGATGTACCACCGCTGGGGCCCCGGCGTCACCAGCCTGAGAGGCAGACGCCTCCCACAAGGGAATCGACTTCTCCCGGGTGAGGCTGCAAAAGGGAACAGGGAGACAAGGGAAACGGGGGGACGCCATCGGTGTCCCCTTTCTCTTGGATAGAAGTTGGGCAGGATTTCAGTGGCGTTCTGCAGAGCCCCACCATTTAATCGATCAGACCCTAACAGCCCCCAGCCTCTGCTCGTCCTCCAGAAACAACCCGCTAATCGAATTTCCTGAGACGGTCAATCCAACGCGCCGGACCGGGTCCTCTTCGGGGGCGCTGTGGCAAGGTGCTCGATGAATTTACAATACTCAGTATCGGTAAGAAGGATATGGTCAAATAACCAATTTCCGATGAATGACAGTACGTTCAAGGAAAAATCCTTCTGGTTGTTTTCAAAGTCATTCTGAAACGCTGCGACCATTCGGCAAAATTTTGCATGCTCTTCCCTGTGGGAAGCTAAGCCGGGGTATTCATAGTGTGCCATGGTTTTTTCTTCGGCCGCAAAGTGATAGGTTGTATAGTCGGCGAGCTTGACAATCACCGCTCCCAGGTCCTCATGGGTGACGCCGCTAGCGTTTATGTTGTCATGCAGGTAATTCAGCAGTTCCACCAACCGCTTGTGCTGATCATCGAAGGGCTTTACGCCCAGTTCAAACCTCTTATCCCATTCTATAATCGACATGATTTCCACCCTCGTAAGCAGTTACAATACTACTCCTGTCTATCGGCAATTACCGGGAGGACTTTAATTGGTATGTCGGGAGGAGGTGAAGATTGCCTCGGCACGGGCGCCTTCAGGAAAATCTGAAAAGGCCCTCTCGGCTTCCGTCATATGTGCCAGTTCCGTTTCGGGCAACCGATTCACCTGGTGACTTTCCTGTGGGCCATCACGCACTGCTTTCAAGATTCCCTTGAAAATTAGTGGTTTGCTTCTGCCGCGAAGAGTGGCACGTTACCTGCTGATCCGGCTATAGCTACAGCCAACCGGCAAGAGAAGCAATCTAGCAGCAGTTGGCCCTTGATATTCCAGTCAGCCCGCCCTGTTATGCCTTATTACAAAAAACAATTGATAGGGCTGTGCCCCTTCCTTCAACGATGAGGTCGAATTATGATTTTAGAAAATGTCAATGTCGCAAGGACCGCTTCAAGGCCCATTGTCAGAAAAGAC
>Ga0364881_10665_pt1 | contig 15602 bp, 15 predicted proteins | sample ExccelJu500001D4_5_FD_206923 | JGI IMG/M metagenome (GOLD analysis project Ga0364881, IMG submission 206923) | Enriched cells from Trout Bog Lake Hypolimnion, Wisconsin, USA - BchlTB.July30.5000.01.D4 | ecosystem: Environmental > Aquatic > Freshwater > Lake > Hypolimnion/Profundal zone | place...
TGATGGGACGTGCGATTTGCATTTCGGCCACGTTTCTGACAGGCCGATATCACGGGAAGGAGTGGCCTCCTTCGCCGGCGCGGCTGGTGCAGGCGCTGCTGGCGGGGGTAAAGACTGGCGGCTACCGGGCTCTGTGGCCCGAGGCGGAGGCGGCGCTGCGATGGATCGAGCGCAGGCCGGCGCCCGTGATTCTGGCGCTGCCGGAGGTGAAGCTCCAACAATACCGGCTGGCAGTGCCAAACAACGACATGGACACGGCGCGGGAATGGGCTGCGGGCAAGGCCGCCGATGCTGCGAAACTGCGAACCATGAAGGACGTGGCGCCGCGGCTAGCCGACGGCAACGGTCCTCATGTCCGCTACCTGTGGGCGCTCGATGGCGGAGAACAGGCGCAGCCGATCGCCGCATTTGTGCAGCGGCTGTCGCACTGTCTGTATGCATTCGGTTGGGGAGTAGACATGGCGTACGCAGATGCCGAATTGCTTCCGGACACGCCCAAACAGACGTATGAGGAGTGGACGCCATCGCGGAGCAGGGGCCAGCACCTGGCGGTCCCGGTGCCAGGATTTCTGGATGATCTGGAGGCGACGTATCGGCGATTCACGGAGCGCACCCGGACGATGGATGCGGACACGCGGCCGACGGTGTATCGGTTGCAGCGATACGAGCGGCAGGGCGTGTCGGCGCGTCAGTTCGCCGTTTTTGGGCTGAGGACCGCCGGTGGAGAGTCGGCGCTATCCAAGCGATGGGACGAGGCGATGGAGGTGGCCGGCTGGTTGCGTCACGCCTCGGCACAGGTGCTGGAGGGCTATGTGGATGCTGCGAAGATGGCTGCGTTCGTACTCGGGCACGCGCCGGTGGGTGGCGATGCCGCGTTTCGCCTCTCTTACGTGCCGCTGCCCTCCACTGGGCATGCCCACGCGGATGGGAGAATCCGGCGGGTAATGGTGGTCGAGCCAGCGGCGGCGGACGGGACTGTAGTCGATCTACTAGCGGTGAGGTTGGTGGGAGCCGTGCTGACGGACAGTGGGGGCAACCCGGCCTGCACGTTGGGGCCGTTGCCAGACGATCGAGTGCTGAACTTCTACACGGGGCCGGCGCGAATCTGGCGGAGCGTTACGCCCGTTGTTTTGCACGGGTTCAACGCGGTTCGTGGGCAGGTTTCCCTGACCAAGACGGAGAACCTGCTGGTGCGGGCTTTCGAGATGGCGGGATACGCGCCCGAGACGATCGAGCGGGTTACGTTCCAGCCTGCCCCGTTGTGGCCAGGCGGCGGTGCCGCGAAGGCGATGAGGGTGCCGCTGCATCTGATGAACTATCCGCGATACCACGTGGAGGTCCGCTTCCGGAACATTGTAACGGGGCCGGTGCTGGCTGGCATCGGGCGGCATTACGGCATCGGTCTGTTTGCAGCGGTGGGAGGGGGTTGATGCGCTCCTCTTACCTTGTCTCTTACGACATCGCCGACGAAAAGCGCCTGCGATTGGTGTTCAAGACCATGCGCGGGTACGGGGACCATCTGCAGTTTTCGGTTTTCGAGTGCCAGTTGACCGCAGCCGATCTGGCGCGGCTGAGAGGAGAGCTGTCGGGGATCATCCACCACACTGAGGACCAAGTTCTGCTCGTTTATCTCGGCCCGGCTGAGGGGCGTGGCGACCGCGTCATCACTGCTCTGGGCAAGCCCTATTCCTCCGTGGATGCGCCCTGCATCGTGGTGTAAATCATGGCTACGCTTCCCATCTCGTCTTTCCCGGCCCAGCCCGCCCGCGAGTTGCCGGACTACATGCCCGCCCGCATGGTCAATGAGTTCGTTTATTGCCCGCGCTTGTTCTTCTACGAATGGGTCGAGGGTCTGTTCCAGGAAAGCGCCGATACCGTGGAGGGCAAGCTCCAGCACAAGCGGGTCGACAAGGGCGGCAAGCCTTTGCCCTCGCCGGAGCAGGTTGCGGAGGAAACCCTTGAAACGCGGGCGGTCACGCTGTCGAGCGACCGCCTGCGCGTGATCGCCAAGATGGACCTGCTGGAGGTCGAGGACGGCTGCGTGACTCCCGTGGACTACAAACACGGCAAGCCGTACGAAGTCGATGGAGCACTCCAGATCTGGCCGGCCGACCGGGCGCAACTGGCCGTGCAGGCCACTGTACTGCGAGAAAATGGATACCGCGTTGAGGAGGGCGTGATCTTCTACGCTGCCACGCGGCAGCGCGTGCGCATCCCGCTCACCGAAGACGTTATCGAACAAACCGTGGGAGCCATCCGCGATGCCTGGGCGCTGGCGGAAGCCGGCCGGATCCCGCCACCGCTCGAAGATTCACCCAAGTGCCCCGGTTGTTCGCTCAATGGCATCTGCCTGCCCGGCGAGACCACTACGCTCCGCAATGCAACAGAGGACGACACGGGGCAACTGTTGCTCTTCGAAGAGATGCGTGCGCCTCGCAAGCCGCCGCTCAAGGAGACGCGCCGCCTGATCGCACCGCGGGCCGACCTGCGGCCTGTTTACCTGAACACGCAGGGGCTGAGAGTGGGACGTTCCGGGGAAGTACTCCAGGTGAAGGAGAAGGACACGCTCCGCCAGGAGATCCGGCCCATCGAGATCTCCCAGCTCAACCTGATGGGGAACATTCAAGTGACCACCCAGGTGACTCAGTTGCTGTGTGAGGCGGGGATTCCGGTCTGCTACTTCTCGCAAGGCGGCTGGTTCTACGGCATCACGACGGGGATGGCGACCAAGAACGTTTTCCTGCGGCAGACCCAGTTTCGCCTGGCGGCGGAACCGTGGTTCTGTATGAAGCTGGCGCGCAGGCTGGTGGGGGGCAAGATCCGCAACCAGCGCACCATGCTGCTGCGGAACCACACGGAGCCGCCGGAGAGAGCCTTACGCGAAATGAAAGAGATGGCGCTGCGCGCGGATGCGGCACAGAGCGCAGATGAGTTGCTTGGAATCGAGGGAAACGCGGCGCGCCTTTACTTTGGGGCATTCGACGGCATGCTGAAGGCGGGAGACGACGCTGAAACGCCTGCCGGCTTCCGGCTCGACTTCGAGGGGCGCAACCGGCGGCCCCCACGCGACCCGGTGAACGCGCTATTGTCGCTGGGCTACAGCATGCTGACGAAGGACCTGACCATCGCGTGTTATGCGGTGGGTTTCGACCCGATGATGGGTTATTACCATCAACCGCGCTTTGGGAGGCCGGCGTTGGCTCTGGACCTGATGGAACCATTTCGCCCCCTGATTGTGGACTCGGCGGTGATCAATGCCATCAACACGCGCATGGTGACGGCTGCCGACTTTCTGCGCTCGGGGGACGCCGTGGCGCTGACCCCAGGCGGGCGGAAAGGCTTTTACCATGCATATGAGCTGAGGATGGATACCCTGGTGACGCATCCGATATTCGAATACCGGGTGAGTTACCGCCGGCTGCTCGAAGTGCAGGCGCGATTGCTGGGGAGGGTGCTGGAGGGAGAGACTGGAGATTATCCGGTTTTCATCACGCGATGAGGGCCGCGAGCGGCAAGGCGGCGCAGAAAACGCCGGGACCGCTCGCAAGGAGTTAAGTAGAATGGGTTTGAACAACTTGCGGCGACGAGGGAGCCGGGAATACACGCGAAACGCGCGGGTACCGGGAACCGCTCGCAGCGGGTTGCGCAGGTCTTTGAAAACAGAATAAGATAGGGGAGTGGCTATTTCCGCGGCATCAATGCCGCGGCCCCATTGAAGCCGCAGTGGAGGCGCACAAGGGGAACGTGGCGGGCGCATTTCCGCGGCATCAATGCCGCGGCCCCATTGAAGCTCTTCGTAAGTGCGATCGCGCTGCGCCGCGATCCTATTTCCGCGGCATCAATGCCGCGGCCCCATTGAAGCGCCCGCCAGCGCGCACGGCGTTTCGCCGCCGTGCAGCATTTCCGCGGCATCAATGCCGCGGCCCCATTGAAGCGATGTCGCCTCCAGGCCCATGAAGAAGAAGTCCGCATTTCCGCGGCATCAATGCCGCGGCCCCATTGAAGCCCAGCAACCCGTCGGCCCAGTTCGTTGGTGACACGTCATTTCCGCGGCATCAATGCCGCGGCCCCATTGAAGCCACATCGTAGCGGTCAGGAACCGCTGCGCCTCTCTCATTTCCGCGGCATCAATGCCGCGGCCCCATTGAAGCTGGGCGTAGGGTCCTTTCACGCGGAGCGCCTCTACATTTCCGCGGCATCAATGCCGCGGCCCCATTGAAGCGCACGGCCCACTGCTCGGTCCACCCGGTGCCGTTGATTTCCGCGGCATCAATGCCGCGGCCCCATTGAAGCTTGGCGTGGCAGGATGGGCAAAGCGGCAGGCGGTGCATTTCCGCGGCATCAATGCCGCGGCCCCATTGAAGCTAATCATAAATATCGGTTAATATTTTAGGCTCCTCCGGGGAATCTGTGGGTAACTGGAGGCTCAGCGCTCGGATTGAGTGAGGAACCGGTGGAACTTGCGGCAAGTGGAGTCAAAGGAGCGCTGCTCGTCTTCCCAGCCGTTATGGATCAGCGGGCCGCCGTCCTCGTGGATCACATTGCGGACGAGTTGTTCCGCGGCAAGTTTCCTGAGAGAAGGGTCTTCGTTGACGTCGCGGATGATCTCTGCGCCGAGCAGCCACATATTGTCGACGTGGTTCTGGATGGTTCTTTTCGACAGGCCGGACCCGGCAAGGTGAAGGAGGAAGGGCAGGAAGTATTCCACCAGCCTGCTGCCGGGAGGAAGATCTTTTTCCTCACCCATGCAACGTTCCGGCCACTCCGAAAGATCGCGGCAATCGCGGCAGTAGGGCAATAGCGCGGCGGGCGTCAATGGGAGAGAATCGGAATTCGTCTTCCTCTTCATTGTGATCTGCAGACCACTCATGCGCCTTCCCAGAATTCTGCACCAGTGCCACCCCATCCCGGGATTTGTCTATGGACAAGCCAGTTTCGCCGAAGACGGGCTGACCATCCTCGTCTCGGTCCGGCCGCGGAAACGATCCGCTGCCATTTGCTCAGTCTGTCATCAACCCGCGCCCGGCTACGACCAGTCTCGCACGCCGCGGCGGTTTGAGTTCATCGGCTTCTGGGGCTATCTGGTCTTTCTGGTCTATTGCATGCGACGGGTCAACTGCCAGCAATGCGGAGTGACGGTCGAAGCAGTGCCGTGGGGCACTGGGAAGCACTCCTCGACCAAGGTCTACATGCACTTCCTGGGGCATTGGGCGCGCAAACTCTCCTGGCCTTCGGCGCTCACGAGAATTGACCCACTGATACTTTCCAGAAGTGGCCCAGTCGGCCAGGAACCGTCCACACGCCGTCGGTCAAAACACGGTGCAATTTCTTCGTTATAATCGAAGAAATTTCCAACCCGAACTGCCTCGGCGAATTTGAGCTGCTGGTCATGCTCGCGGTCATCCGGCTCGGCGAGGGCGCGTATGGCGTGCCGATATCGCGGGAGATCGAACAGGAAACTGGGCGTGACGTGGCATTTGGCACCGTCTACTCCACACTGGAGCGACTCCAAAAGAAGGGCTTGCTCCGTTCCAATCTCGGCGATGCAACTCCTGAAAGAGGTGGCAGAGCCAAGCGATATTTCCGAGTGACTTCAACTGGCTTGCGGACGGTACGGGAAACAAAACAGAGCTTGATCAGGCTTTGGCGGGGTCTTCGGGAGCTGGAAGGAGGAGCGGCATGAGGTCATCGCATGTAATAGCAGTTTGGCTGTTTGAGCGTCTGGGTCTGGACGGCGCGCTTGCCGGGGACCTTTTAGAGGAATGTGTACGCGGGCGCTCGACGGTCTGGTATTGGAAGCAGGTTATGATCGCAATCTGGATCGGCATTTGGACGCAAATTTTCGGCCATAAGGTGCTCGCTTTGCGCGCGGTGGCCACTGGCTGCGCGGTCAATGCTGCTTGGCTCTTTCTGTGGACGAAATTCCTGCATCTTGGGCTGCCGGTGTTGCCACCCGACACGAAGCGCTTAATGATTGAATCCGTCGCCTGCTTGTTGATAATCCTGCTCACGCAAACGTTGACGGGTTGGATTGTGGCTCGGACCCATCGCGCGCACGCAATTCCAATGGTGGTTGTGTTCGTGGTGTGGCTGGTGCTGTGGTACGTGGGCGGCACCTTGTCCGGCAACGAGCCGAGATTCCTGCCACATCTTGCGTGGTATCTCACACCGATTTTTACAGTGGTCGTCGGTCTCCTCATTGGAGGCATCGTTGGCGCGCACCCCAAGAGACAGCCATCTTGGCCAACAAGTCCAGCGGAGGTCTAAACACATAGCTTTTTTGAAAGACGACCACGTGCCCGGTCTCCAACAAAATCCCTCCCGAAAGTGCCACAGGCCATTCAGAAAATAGAGAAGCCGGGCGTCGGCATGTCGGCCGCCGTCTGCGAATGCGCCAGTGTCTGCTCAAGGGGTGCAAACAACGCTTTCATCCACGGCAAGCACGCCAGCGCTATTGCAGTGAAGAGTGCCGGGAAGCGGCGCGGAAGTGGTCGCGGTGGAAGGACCAGCAACGATACCGGAAGACGGCGGCGGGGCGACAGAAGCGCAACGGTCAATGCCGGCGCTACCGCGAGCGCGTCAGAAGCCGGAAACCACCAGAGCCAGAAGCAGTTGACGAAGCCGCGAGGGTAATCACACCGGGACATTTTTTTCGAGCACGCCTGCGACCGGCCGGGGTGCTACGAGCGATTCGCGCCAGAGCGGCGAAGTCCCTTGCAGCGTTTTTGTTCGCAGGCCTGCCGGCGCGCGCTGGAACGGGTTGAGGAGCGGGAGCGGCGCTGGAAACAAGCGCGCATTTAATCTGAAGATATTGATCCTGCGGCAGTGCTGGCCGTACATTCAGCCTGTCGATGCAACTGGAGTTTCACCAGCTCGAGCGGCGGTGGGAGCACCTGCGAGTGCGCCATGCGGGGCGGCAGCGGCGACTGTTGGCGTCGCTGGCGGAAGTGGGCCAGCAAACGCCCATCGTGGTGGTGGCGGCCGAAGGCCAGGCGGACCGTTACGTGGTCATTGACGGCTACAAGCGAATCGCCGCGTTGGAACAACTGGGCCGGGACACGGTGGAAGCGGTGGTATGGCCGATGAGCGAGGCCTCGGCCGTGCTGTTGGACCGCTCGCTGCGATTATCCGAACACGAAACCGCGCTGGAGGTGGGTTGGCTGCTGGCCGAGTTGGAGCAGCGTTTCGGTTACGGGCTGGAGGAGTTGGCGCGCCGGTTCGATCGCAGTGTGAGTTGGGTATCGCGGCGGCTGGCACTGGTGGAAGTTCTGCCGGAAGCGATCCAGCAGCAGGTGCGCGAGGGCAAGATTCCGGCGCAGGTGGCATTGAAATTTCTGGTGTCGGTGGCACGCCAAAACCTGGAGGATTGCCAGCGGATGGCGGCGATCTTCGCCAGTTTCACTGCGATACGCGTGAGGCGAGCCAGATGTATGCTGCGTGGCGCAAAGGTTCGCCGGCAATCCGCCAACGCATTCTCGACGATCCCGAGCTGTTCTTCAAAGCGCAGCTGCAGGCGCAGGAGAAGGCCCCAACCGGAACCGGCGCCGAACTGTTGCGCGATCTGGAAATGGCGGTGGCGATCGTAAACCGCGCGCAACGGCGACTGACGGGCGCCGCCGGCACGGAGTTGGACGACCAGCAATCCAAAGCCGCGCGGTATCAGATCGAGCGTATTCAAAAACAGCTCCATCGCATCGACGAAGAAATCCAACCGGAGAAGAAACCCCATGTTGAGCCAGGCACAACGGACCACGATTCTGGAACTGAATGCGCAGCACGTGAGCAAACGCGAGATCGCACGGGTACTGGGAGTCTCCCGCGTGGCCGTGCGCAAAGTTCTACGATCCAACTCGACAACCCTGCCGGAACTGCATCGAACCGAGAAGGCGGAGCCCTACCGGCAACAGATCCTGACGCTTTTCGACAAGTGCCAGGGGAATCTCGTGCGAGTCCATGAGGAACTGGTGGCGGCGGGCGCGGAGATGTCATATGCCGCGTTGAGCTCGTTCTGCCGGCGGCATGGAATCGGATACGCGCCGCCCACGCCGGCGGGCCAGTATGATTTTGCGCCTGGGGAGGAGATGCAGCACGACACGTCTCCGCATGAGCTCGAACTGGACGGCAGGAAACGCAAGGTGCAGACCGCGTCCGCGGTGCTGTGCTACTCGCGAATGCTGTTCTTCCAGTGCTACCCCACGTTCCGGCGTTTCGACTGCAAGGTGTTTCTCACCGAAGCGCTACGCTACTTCGGCGGCGCCACCACTCGCACCATGATCGATAACACGCACGTGGTGGTGTTGCGCGGCAGCGGACGCGACATGGTGCCGGTGCCGGAGATGGCGGCTTTTGGAGAGCGCTTCGGCTTTCAGTTCGTGGCGCACGCGATTGGCAATGCCAACCGTTCGGCGCGCGTGGAGCGTCCCTTCCATTTCATCGAGAATAACTTTCTGGCGGGGCGCACCTTCCGTAGTTGGGAGGATCTGAATCATCAGGTGCGAGAGTGGTGCGATAAGGTCAACTCGACTTACAAGAAACACATCCGCGCGGTTCCGCGAGAGCTGTTCGCCGTCGAGCGACTGCATCTGAAGCCGCTGCCGGCGTGGATTCCGGAAGTCTACCGGCTGCAGCAGCGTCTGGTGGATATCGAAGGCTACGTGGCATTGAACAGCAACCGCTATTCGGTGCCGGTGGAGTGGATCGGGCGCCGTGTAGAGGTGCGCGAGACCACGGACAAGATCGAGATTCAACTCGATGCCCGCCGACTGGTGACACACCGGCGCATCGCCGAAGCCGAGCACCAGCGCGTGATGCTGGCGGAGCACCGCCCGCCGCGCGGTCACAGAGACGCGCGTCCCGATCCGCATCCCGAAGAGCAGGCCATCGTCACCGCCGCGCCGGAACTGGCCGGCTATGTCGCGGGGTTGAAACAGCGCAGCCGCAAGGTGATCACGCTTGCCCTGCGGCAACTGCTGCGGTTTGTGCGCGAGTATCCGCGCGAACCGCTGGTGGGAGCGGTCGAAGAGGCCGCCCGTTATGGGCTTTACGATCTGGACCGGCTGGAGAGGATGATCCTGCGCCGCGTGACGCGCGAATATTTTCTGCTCGATGAGGGGCCGAACGATGACTGAAGAACTGGAACAACTGCTGAAGAACCTCAAGCTCAAGCGCATCCTGGAGATCTATGACGAACAGTTGCGCGCCGCCGACAAGGACGACATCAGCTACTCGGACTTTGTCACGCGTCTGGTGCGCGCGCAGTTTCAGGCCCGGCAGGAGGGCGCGCTGGAGTGGCGCATCCAGCGCGCCAAGTTGCCTGAGCGCTGGACGCTGGAGACGTTCCCATTCGCGCGCCAACCGGGCGTGAACCGCAAACAGATTCGCGGATTTGCGGAGCTGGAGTTCATCGCCAAGGCGGAAAATATCGTGTTCGTCGGCAAGACAGCCGTGGGCAAAACCGGATTAGCCTCTGGCCTGCTGATGAAGGCGTTGGAGAACGGCTACCGGTGTCAATTTATCAAGGCCCAGGATCTGTTCGATGAAATGTATGCGTCGCTGGCGGATCGTTCGACGCGGCAGTTGCTGAATCGTCTGGCCCGCCTGGACGTCCTTTTGATCGACTAATGTGAAGTTGTCAGAAATGTGGAGTTGACGCGTGGCAACCGCGTCGAATCACGGATTCCGCGGTTTCCAACTCCACATTTATAGCGGTAGCATCGGAACGGCCGCCGGCCGGCGGCTAATCCCTTTTTTGTTGAGGTATCGATGCTACGTTCCGTTTTTCCGAGAGCTCATCAGAAGTATTTCTCACTGCCGCTATTGGGGCCGATCACCGATGGTTTTGACGACTGGCTCGCCGCCAGTGGCTTCACTCTGGGCTCGCGCACGCTGGCGATCCATCTACTGCCGATCGCGGATAAGCAGCTACGCCGCCGCGGCATAGACGAGGTCGCGAAGCTCAACCACGCGGTTCTCGACGATTGCTGTAAGGCCCTGAAGAAGAGATACCCCTACCGTGCAGGAACCATCCACACGTTGGAGCGATATCTGGTCGCCAATGGCCTGATCGTGGATGGCCGCCAAGCAGCAACTCAGCCATCGAGTTTGACCGGCGAGTATGCGGGTCACCTCCGCGAAGTTCGCGGATTCGCGACCTCCACCGTTTCCAGCCACCGGCGCACCGCGCAGTGTTTCCTACAGCACCTGGCAGCAGCGGGGACTGCGTTGAAGCGCATCCAGCCCCGCCATGTCGAATCGTACGTCGCCCAGGCCGGCAAACGGCTGAGCCGGGCCAGCCTGCAACACGACATCGCCGCCCTACGCGGCTTTCTGCGCTTCCTCTCGACAGATGGTAGGGTTCCCACAGGGCTGGATCGGCAGATTGACACGCCGCGACTCTACCGCCTGGAGCGACTCCCTCGCGCCCTACCGTGGGAAACAGTGCGCACACTTCTACAATCCGTCGACAAGGCATCGCCCATGGGCCTGCGTGACTACGCGATGTTTTTGTTGATTGCTACCTACGGATTGCGCGCCAGCGAGGTGGTGGCCATTACCCTCGACGACATCCATTGGAGACAAGGCATCCTGCGAATCCACCAGCGCAAGACCTCCTCGCCTCTGGAACTGCCGCTAAGCAATGAGGTCCTCTCCGCGCTGGTGAAGCATCTGAAACGAACGCCACCACCGGCACCATATCGGAGAGTCTTCCTGCGAATGCGCGCTCCCATGGGCGTGCTGAAACCGACTGCTGTCACGGAGGCCTTTCAGTCGCTGGTTCGCAAAAGTGGGCTCAGCATTTCCTACCAAGGCCCACATTGCATGCGCCACGCGTACGCCCTGCGTCTCCTCAAGAATGGAACTCCGCTTAAGACCATCGGTGACATCCTGGGGCATCGAACCGCAGAGGCCACGTGCATGTACCTGCGATTGGCCACTGGAGATCTGCGTGAGGTGGCCCTTGCCGTTCCGGGCGCACGTGCCGGAAAGGAGAGGCAGTGATGAAAGGCACCTCATCGTTCACTGCGGTGTTTTCGTCTCGCTTGGCGCCCGCCTTCGCTCGGTATGTCGATCTGAAGCGGGCTTTGGGTCGGCGTTTCGATCTCCCCGCCCGCACGCTACAGTCCTTGGACCGGTTCCTCTGCGACCAAAGCGCAAAGTACTCGGATCTGAATGCTGCTGCGTTTCAGGCGTGGTGTCACACCCAGGAACACGTTACTTCGGGGGTTCGGCGGGTCCGCATGCTTGAGGTTCGGAGCTTCTGCTTGTATCGCCGCCGCACCGAACCGCAGTGCTTCGTTCCGGACGCCAGGTTCTTCCCGCCATATCATCAACGGCTAAAGCCGTACATCTTCTCCGCGGCCGAAGTGGGAAAACTGCTTAGTGCGGCTGCGCGCCTGAAACGGAATCCGGCATCGCCACTTCGCCCGGAACTGACTCGTCTTGCGATAGTCCTCCTGTTCACTACGGGAATGCGTCGCGGAGAACTCCTGAAACTGACGCTCGGTGACTACGACCGCCAGGAGGCGACTCTGCACATTCGAGAGACGAAGTTCTATAAGTCTCGCTTGCTTCCAATCAACGACGATATCGCGGATGAGATCGAGCGTTATCTCCGCGTCCGAGCCCGGCGGCGGCTCCCTGTGTCCGCGGACACACCGCTCATGTGGAATGCGACCAGGGGCGGCCGAGCCTACACCGGTACTGGGCTCCGATACTGTGTGCAGCCTCTCCTCGAACATTGCGGCATCACCACAACCACAGGGAAGTTGCCGAGAATCCAGGACCTACGCCACAGCTTCGCTGTCAATGCCCTGCTGCGCTGGTACCGAGCCGGCGCCGATGTTGAGGCTAAGCTGCCCTTGCTAGCGACCTATCTGGGCCACGGTTCGGTCGTGTCGACGCATCATTACCTGCACTTCATCGAACCACTCCGCACCGCCGCCAGCAAGCGGTTCGCGGCGCATTACGGTGAGTTGGTCTCCCCGCTGCCGCAACCGGCCAGGAGGCGCGGATGAAAACCGGGCTTCCGAATCTACTTGGCGCCGCAATCCGCGACTACTTCACCGACCACCTTCCCCGCCTTCGGGGGACCAGTCCGCACACCATCCACAGCTACCGCGACAGCATGGTTCTGCTGCTGCGGTTTCTTGCTCGACAACGGAACAAGCCGATTACGGGACTCGACCTAACGGATCTCGATCCTCCCGGAATCCTCGCGTTCCTGTCCCATCTTGAACAGGAGCGTAAGAATGGCGTCGCCACGCGAAATGTCCGCCTATCCGCCATCCACGCGTTCTTTCATTTCGTGGCGTCGCGTAATCCGGAGCATCTCGAGTTGGCCCAGCGCGTCCTCGGCATTCCTTTTAAGCGCGCGCGACAACGGGCCATCGATTACCTGGAATACGATGAGATTGACGCGATTCTCAAAGCGATCGACCGGACCACCCCGCAGGGCAGCCGTGATTATGCTCTCCTGGCGACCATGTTCAACACTGGCGGCCGCGTCCAGGAGATCGCCGATCTGCGCGCCTGTGACCTCCAACTCACCAAACCCTTTCAAGTGAGACTATTTGGCAAAGGGAGAAAGGAGCGCTACTGCCCGCTGTGGCCGCAGACCGCCGCGGTGTTGAGAGCGTTCAGTGATCAATGCAGCCTGGACCTGCGGTCTGAATCTCGGGTGTTTCTGAACCACCGCGGCCGACCGCTCACCCGCTTCGGAATCCGCTACATTCTCGCCAAGTGTCTCGGCATGGCTTGCGCCAATGTTCCAAATCTCCGCAAGAAACGGCTGCACCCCCACAGCGTTCGTCACAGTACGGCCGTCGCCCTTCTGAAATCGGGCGTCGACCTATCGAGCATCAGTCATCTGCTGGGGCATGCCAGTCCGACCACGACGAACCGCTACGCGAAAGTCGACCTCGAAATGAAACGTCAGGCCATCGCCAAGGTCAAGCCGGTCCCACGCCGCTCCCGCACGCCCTGGGGCAAGGACCGCACGATCCTTGACTGGCTGGAGTCCCTCTAAGCCCGAACAAATGTGGAGTTGGAAACCGATAGAGCACCCCATTTCCGGGGCTTCCGCACATCAACTCCACATTTCTGACAACTTCACATTAGTCGATAAATGTTCAGCTGAACATTTATGGATGAATTTGGATATTTGAATCTGAAACCGGAGCAGTCGAACATCTTTTTCAAGCTGATGGAAGAACGCTACCGGCGGCGTCCCACAATCATCACCACGAATCTAGTCTACGACGAGTGGCCCAATTTTCTGGGCAACCGGCCCATGGTAGAGGCCTTGCTGAGCCGGTTGCGGCATTACTGCCACACCGTCGTCATCGACGGCCCGCCATTGCGCGAACCGCAAGGCTGAGGACGCCAGCATGGACGGCCAGGAAGAATATGTTCGCCAGGTGCTGGAGGCGTACCGCAAGACGCCGGGCACGATGGGGACGGTGCGTCGTGCCGACCGGCTGCTGGCGGTGCAACTGTATCGACGCGACCTTTCGCTGAAGGTCATCGAAAATGCATTGGTGCTGGCGGCCACGCGTCGCCTGATTCGGCCGTCCGAAGCACCGCCTCTGGGCACGATTCGCTCGCTGGCCTATTTCCTGCCTGTCATCGAGGAAGTGCTGGTATCGCACGTCAGCCCGGAGTACTTCGAATATCTCCAGTACAAGCTCGCACGCACCGCGCCACCACGGTGAACGCGCCTCCGGCGCGGATGATGGAAAACCACCCCGCACGCCTGCGGCGTGGATGATACTGCTCGTCCTTCCAGCCTAAACAACGAACACGCCTTCGGCGTGGATGATGCCCCGTATCTCTTTTCCCAGTCCTGTTCCCTGCCTGGGTCACTTCAACCAAGCCCTAATGGGTCACTCCTGCCAAGCGCCGAAGCATCAGGCTGGTTGCGATACAGCACTATTTTATAGTCATCGAGACTCATCCCATTCACATTGTACTCCGCCCCCTAAAGGCTGGGGCGCGAGTTCATTTGGCCGAAACGTCTCGTTGATTTTGAGCGTCTGGCGCCTTCCCCGGCCGGATCACATAAGAAAGCAAGTTGTAACCTCCCTGATCGCGCGCAGACGTAAGCCATCGCGGGGCGCCTTGTTTTCCCGCCGGCGGCGCCCCTTACGTCCGCCTCCCCGGCCGCTCCAGTTCGTCCAGCAGCGTGGAAAGCCGTGCCGCCGTGCCGGTGCGGCCCCCGAATCGTAAAGCGTTGTATGCGCCGGTGAACTCCCGGACGGCCGCGCCCAGGTGCGTGGCCGGAAGCGAGCGGGCGAACTCCAGGGGCGTGAACCAGGCCGGCTTTTGATAGCCCTGGCGCTTGACGACGTGCAACATGCGCTCGTAGAGCAGGGTGGCGTCCGCCACGCTGGCCTCGCCGCGGCGCACCCGCTCTACGCGCCGGCGCATGCGCAGGGAACGGTACAGCCTGGGCCCGCCAAACCAGGCGCAATATGCCAGGAGCAGCACCCAGACAAGGCGCATTCCGAAGCGGCGGGTCCACACCTTGGCGTACGTCGTCCAATCCGACTCCAATCCGTTCAGCGAGTCGAACCAGCGGATGCCCAGCCACCGGGCGGTCTGCTGGATATGGTCGGCCAGGGTGCCCTGATGGCCCGGATCGTAGCCCACTACCCACTGCTGCCAGAAGGTCTCGGCGGCGTCCAGGTACAAGCCGGCCTTGGAGAGCAGCGTGAATGAAGGAGGCGACAAATCGGGCGGGGTAGGGTCGAAGGTAGTCCAGCCATGGCCCGGTATCCAGGCTTCCACCCAACTGTGCGCATCGGAGGCGCGCACCAGCCAGAGATCCGAGATGGGGTTGTAGATGCCGCTCTGAAATCCGGTAGCCAGGCGCGACGGGATTCCCAGCGTGCGTAACATCACCGCCATGGCTGAGGCAAAGTACTCGCAGTGGCCTTTCCGGCGGGTGAAGAGGAAATCCGCCAAAGGGTCGGCGGGCTCGCGCTTGGGCAGTTCCAGGGTGTAGCCGTAGTCGTGACGGAGTCGCTGTTCCACGGCGCGCGCCCGCGCGAGATCGGTCGCAGCGCCGCCGGCCATGGCCTTCGCCAGCTCGGGGATACGCGGGTCGAGATGCGGCAATTGCAGGTACTCCACGGTTCTGCGGTCCAGGTCCAGAATCGGCGGAGGACGCAATGGCGGCGCGGTTTCCGGCGGTTCCTCCAGGACGCTGTAGGCGTAATAGCGGAAGCCCGGCGGCGGCATGCGCGCCAAACGGAAGCAGCCGGTTTCGGTCTCCTGCAGCGTGCTGTCCGGCAACCCCTCGATGTGCTCCGGGGCGCCGGCGAAGAACAGCGCTGGGGATTCCAGTTCTTCCAATTCCACCCGATAGCTGCGCCGTGGGCCGAAATGCTGGTTCAACGACGGGAGATCCACGTGGCCGTTGTCCACGCTGAGGTAGCGGGTGTCCCGGGATTTAAATGGAGAAGGGAAAACATGCGCTTGGTTGGACCACGACTGGCCGTCGAAATCGGTCAGCACGCCCCCGCGCCATTTCGCCGATCCCATCGGCTGGTTGCCGTAGATGGCGATGTGCATCACCGCCCGCGAGCTGCTTTTGAACTCTCCGA
>Ga0364881_10671_pt1 | contig 15459 bp, 18 predicted proteins | sample ExccelJu500001D4_5_FD_206923 | JGI IMG/M metagenome (GOLD analysis project Ga0364881, IMG submission 206923) | Enriched cells from Trout Bog Lake Hypolimnion, Wisconsin, USA - BchlTB.July30.5000.01.D4 | ecosystem: Environmental > Aquatic > Freshwater > Lake > Hypolimnion/Profundal zone | place...
TTCTCATCGCGACTGACGACATGTATGAACACGTTGCACTGACCGATGCGAAATTCGTGAATATTCTGAATTCATGTCCTGACTTGTATCCGCGCACCATGGTGCTGAATGGTGTATCCAAGGCCTATTCCATGACGGGCTGGCGCATTGGCTACGCTGCGGGACCGGAAAATATCATTACCGCAATGGAAAACGTTCAATCGCAAAGCACGTCGAATCCGACATCCATTTCTCAAGTTGCGGCCGAGGCCGCATTGAATGGCGACCAAGGCTGTATTACGCCGATGGTGAAAGCATTTCGCGAACGCCACGTGTATGTGGTGAATGAGCTCAACAAGATTCCAGGAGTAAAATGCATTATGGCCGGAGGCGCGTTTTATGCCTTCCCCGATGCGCGCGAAGCCATCGCAAAACTTCATCAACGTGGAACGATCAAAGCTGCTACGGATATTGCTCTGTCAGAATATTTGCTTGAGCATGCGGGGGTGGCTGTAGTGCCCGGTTCCGCGTTTGGTAGCGAAGGTTATATGCGTTTGTCTTTTGCAACTTCGATGGAGAATTTGCAAAATGCGCTAGCTCGCATTGCCAAAGCTTTTGCGTAGAAAGTAATCTGCATTCATACAGAGCGTGCGGTACATACTGGGAAGTGCTGTTTAAAGTTTTTGACGCTATTTTTGATTGACCCAAAAGCGCTTCGTTGGTATGATGCCGTCCTTGTCAATTCCCTGATAGCTCAGCCGGTAGAGCGACGGACTGTTAATCCGCAGGTCCCTGGTTCGAGTCCAGGTCGGGGAGCCAAAGAATTATTAGAGTATTTTCATGCAGTTAGTCTGTGATATGCGGACTATTAGACCACCCTCTGGGGTGGTTTTTGCATTTCCGGAGATCGTAATTCCAGAAGTCCGCGGCTCGGTATTGAAAATTTGGGGGAGGGCTGGGAAAAGTCCGTGGGTCTATCGTAGACGAAGACGTAGTGGGTGGGTGCCATCAAGAGTCCGTAGGTGGGTGGCATGGGTGGAGGATCGGTACGGGATAAAGGATGGAGGGGTAGCAGAAATTGCCGAAGGCATTGGTTTTGGCAGAAAGTTGTGAATCGTGATTATCATCACAACTAAGCTGGAATGCCTGAAAAAATATGTAGGGAAACTGACGGGATAAATATGTCTATCTAGTCCTTTTTAACTATACCAATACCATTATCAAGGGTTTAAGATTCGGTATCAGGTTAAAAATTGTTTCTATAAAAATTGCTACCCTGTATGACTCTACATTTTGTGGGGCATTCAAGTTACAAAAAGGGCGCAAAATGAATAATAAATTGGCAATACTTGTTTCAGCTATCACATTACTTGGTGGTTGCGGTGGTGGTGGAGGTAGTAGTGCTCCGGCAGGTCCAGTAACATCAACCTCAACATTTCCTGTTCAGCAAGCTTACACAGCGATTTATGCTTCTGGACTGTCAAAAACTTTTACAACATCACAAACTGGCTCAGCCAATTGTAGTGGGTCTGGAACGAGAACATCCTCCCCTGCGTCAACCTCAACAACGTTTGACATGACGCCGACTAATATCGTTACAGCTCTATCATCGGTCCAAACAATTACTTTGAATTGGACAAATTGTACACCTGCATCAAGCGCGACCACTGAAACGAGCTACTACAATCCAAGCAACTACCTCCCGCTTGGGTTTAATAGCCCAGGGGTCAACTATGGCGTATATCAAACTGCCCCAACTATCCCTGCGACGGTCTTAGTTGGCGGAACTGGAATTATAGGCACTGAAAATTTATACACTGACAGCACAGAAGCGACCAGTAATGGTCATGTTGATGTTAGCTATGTAGTCACGGCAGACACAGCATCAACTGCCATTATTACCATAATAGATAAAATCTACAATGCAGCAGGGACACTTACCGCGACAGAAGAAGACGCATGGAGAATTACGACTGCTGGGACCTTAACGCCTATAACTGTTAATATTTCCTATACCACAGGAACATCAATTGTATGGACGTATAACTAACAATTTATTTTACTAACTTGAAAGCTAAATTATGAAACATATTATTTTGGGAACCATGGCACTTTTTGGCTTAGCTGGAGCAACTTCCGCATTGGCAGATAATGGTTATGATGCAGGGTGGTATCTACTTGTAGGTGCAGGTCAAGTAACTGACAACAATGACAAGTCAACATTAGACAGCACTATTACATCCTTGGGTGGTTCAGGATTTTCATCATCTTTGAGTAACCCCACGATATACAAGATTCAAGGGGGATATGAATTTGATAAATATTTTGCATTAGAAGGGGGATATATTGGCTCAACTGATGAAACGTACAATGTGAGCGGCGGCAACATTGGTTCTCCATTCTCTGCTTCTGCAAATATAAAGGGTTGGAATCTGACTGCTGTAGGTATGTTACCAGTGTATGGACAATTTAGTTTATTAGGCAAGTTAGGTATCGCCAGTATAAAAGAATCCGCCGATGCTACGTATGCGGGTTTTTCGGCAACTGCTAGCGGAACTAAGACAAGTCCAACCTATGGCATTGGTGTGAAGTATGACTTCACCAATCAATTCTTTGGCCGATTTGATGTGGATAGCTATAGTGTCGGTGATTCAAATTATTCCAACCGTAATACTGTTTGGACGTTCAGTGTGGGATTTAAGAAATAATACATAAACTTCGCGTAAGCATGATTAAATATATTTTTGTTGTGATATTAGGAGTTTCATTAGGTGGATGCGCTCATCATCCTGCTGACTGTGCGATAGGGATCCCTTGGTCTGATTGTTTGGCGGGCACGCCTGGGTATAACAATGGGGGCGGCTCGGACACTAGAGAGCAAGCTCTAAAAATTGAAATGGCTCGGAAAGAAGGAGCTGCATCTGCTGTATCCAGTCCATCTGCCAAAGCAACTACTACAGACAAACTGAAGGAATTAGAGTTAATTCACCAGCAAGGTTTAATCAATGATAGTGAGTATGCTACCAAGAAAAAGGCAATACTGGAGGCTATGTAAGGTTATAAGTATGTCTTTAAATTAGGACAAATACTGGGAAATTGGTGGGAGTAATTCTTCTAAAAATTAAGAGAATAGACGGTGCTAAGGTTGTCTCCGGTTAACTGAGTGGTGCAAGCCTAAGTAAGTTCATTTCACAATAATTCTGGTTTTAATTAATTAGCCTGCCCACAGCTTTAATTACGAGCGTTATCAAATCAATATCGGATGAAGGTAACAAGTAGTGAGCAATTATTACCATGCCGATAACAATACCCAATATTAATCCTATTACTACGAAAAAGAATATTTTCATTATTTTTGAGTCCAATCTGGGGAGTTGCAGCCAACTGAGAATATGTCAGGCTAGCAATGAGGCGAATCATGATAACGTGGATTGGAGAGGCGAACCCATGTATCGCACATGAAGTATTCCTGAAACAATTGACAGGTATGATGAGCCATCAATAATAACAACAGTGGAACATCAAAATGGAATGTGAAGAATTTTTGGAATACGCAGACGATCTGGAATACGACGACGATATTTAAGGTTAGCAACACTTCGCCGGAAGCATTTCTGCAACTGGCTAATTCCCCTCAATCACCCTCGCCACATCACTCTGGCAGATTGCACATTTGCCAACCAGCAGTATGTCATCCCCCTTGTCTGTGCCGGAATAATTGGTAATCGTTACCTCATGCTGACACTTTCCGCACCAGACGTTGGAGAGCAGTTTCTTTCGGACATCGGAGGGGATAGCTGCCCATAGCTTGGCGGCATCGGGGGTAAATTTAGGAAGAGTTTCGATGGACATAGAATAAGTTTAGCACAGCAAAGTTTGCGTCATAAATACAATTCACAGGGATGTGAAATAGGACTAAGGTCTCAGACTAAGGTCTGTAAGTTAATAAAATATATAGTCTTTTTAGACTATATCAATACTATTCTGATGGGTATATAGTCCAGTCACAGCATAAAATTTCCGTTCAAAAATTCTATCCTGCTTGAACTCACAAAATGTGAGTCTTTCATCATCTACATTGAATAATTTATGTTCAATAAAAAAGCTTCTGTAATCTCTCTTGCAACTTCAATCGTACAAAAATGGAACTGGCCCTACCTTTATCTAGCCTTGAACCTACATTAAAAAATGAGGGAATTAAATCATGCAAATTAAAAATTGGATCGCAATTTGTTCATTAATGTTATTTCCTTTCGTTGCGCTCGCGGATGACCAAAATGATTCAAATATAGGAACCAAAGCGTTTAGTTTCTTAAAATCAATTTATTCGCCAAAGCCTGCCAATCTTACAAAATTGATTGACGCAAAAAAGTTGAAGGAAGCTGATACATATTTGGCAAGTGAGCGAAAATACTTTTTTGACAATAAAAAAGAACAGACCCCGTTATTACTGAGGCTTGCTACGGAATTAAACAATGTATACGACCCTCAGTTTATAACATTGGGGGAAAACATTTCAAAAATGAGCGACTATACTCAAGGAAATTGGGGTGAAATAAAAAGCACTATTGGAAAAGCCAATAATCTAATTTCTGAATACAATAGTTTTGAAATCTTTAAGGATGAGCAAGTTCGCTCAAAAGAATTGCTCACTGTTCAAGATAATCTCACCAAGCTTCAAGTGAATTTGAAAAAAGCAGCTTTAACTTCATTTCAGCAAGTTGATCAATTATCAAATGTAAATTTCTTTGACGTTTATCCTGTTGAGGTCAACGCTAATTATTTTTTCAATGAGAATAAAGATACTTTCCGCACAATCATTAATACCCTCAATACAAGCCAGGTTGTCAATTTTAAGGCTAAGTATTCTTCGATTATTTCAGATGTGGAATTTAATGATCTACTTTCATCTCGCTATGTAAAAACAACTCTGGCTTCAGAAAAGTCGCCATATTCAGTTGGGAAAATTCTTAGTATTTTGAAAAAAGCTCGTGAAGCCGGTTTAAATCCTAAGCTAGCTGACGTAAAAATTTCTTTCATCGAAACCACAGGAAAAAATATATTAATTGGATTTCCAGTGCAGGTTGAGATGGATCTCCCGTTTGAGCAAACCAAGTCGGAGCTTGAAAATGTTCTGGAAAATACAGGCGTAGCTAGTGCGGATTACATCATTATTTATGATGTTTCAACAGCAAGTGTGGCCCGCAACATTGTTGGCAAGAATGAGATTGTTTCAAAATACGTAACTGGAACAACGAGTGAGCCTAACCCAGCTTATGAAATAGCAAGAGAAAAATTGTTCGAAGCGAGGAGAGGATTAGAGCATGCAAATAATTTAGATGCACCTACTGTAGGCAGCGCGATTGTAAAAGGAATTGCTGTGGCATCATGGGCCAAGAATAAAGCTGACGCCGAAGCCAATCTTATGCAAACACCTACAACTCTTTATATAGATGTCTTTGAGTCGTATAGATACAGCACGTCGGATGTGCAAACAACTAGGGCTATGAAAACCGAATATTATGTAATTGATAAACGTGCCAAACGATATTACAAAGGGGCATTTGATAATTCAGAAAATAGAGTATTCAAGTTTTCATACAATATCCATGATAAAGATCCAGATCGTGGAGAAATCATTAATGCCTTCAATAAGGAAGCTGATATAGCTTCGTTTGAGAAATCGCCAATGTCAGTAAAAGTGTCAGCATTAATGGATGACTATCTAAACAATGAGAACCAAAGCAAGCCGTTGATCTCAATTGCCAAACTACAGCATGAGATGCTGAAAGATAAAATCAAACTAATTGCAGATTCCCAAAGTAAACAAGTTGATAGGAAAACTCTAGCGGCTAATACAGTTTCTACTAACACCGCTTCAGCAAATAACACAACTTCTTCAAATTCATCTGCAACAGATAAATTGCGAGAACTTCAGGGGTTGAAGAAGGAAGGACTGATTTCAGAGAAAGAATTTCAAAGCAAGAAAAAACAACTACTTGATAATCTTTAAGGTTACGCTAAGTAAAATAACATCAACGGTATCCCTTATGCATTAGGAGAATAAAATGAAGATCATAAAATCATTACTGGTAACAATTATTATTGCCATAACTACTATGTCAATTAGCACTGCTTATGCTGACCATGGCTACCACGAAGGTAGGTGGAGCGGTGGATGTTGGGGCTGCGGAGCATGGATTCTTGGTGCCGCCATCGCAACGGATATAGCCATTACACAATCTCAGCAACCCTACTATGCACCTACGCCAGTATATGTTCAGCCTGTATATGCACAGCCTGTACCACAAACTGTTTATGTCCAGGCACCACCAGCTCCTGCTCAAGTGCCTACTTGGTACTTCTGCAAATCTGCGAATAGTTATTATCCCTATGTGCCAAGCTGTCCTGAAGGGTGGCAACCAGTAGCGGCTCAACCGATCAGGTAGCAACTCTTCATCATATCGGAACGGACTAAGGTCTCAGACTTAAGTCTATAAAATTTATCAAATATAGTCTTTTTGGACTATACCAAAATGCATAAATAAAACGTAATATTAAGAAGGTTAAATCAACCACAACAACTTTAAGGGTAAGGCAAATGAAAACAATTTCTTTGGCAATAATTGCTATCGCTGGATTTATCGGATCAACAACTGCTTTCGCAGGAGACAATGGTTGGTATGCTCTGGCCGGTGTTGGACAGACTATCAACAACGATGATAAGTCAACACTGGATAGTGCTCTAACAGCAGCAGGAGCCTCAGGATTTTCATCTTCTCTGAGCAATCCCACTGTATATAAATTACAAGTTGGTTACCAAGTAAACAAAAACCTTGCTTTCGAAGGAGGTTACCTTGGATCGAACGATGAAACTTATACTGCCACAGGTGGCAACATTATCTCCGGAGTTACTGCATCAGCTAATATCAAAGGTTGAACGAAGCCGCTATCGCGGAGAAAAGCCTTCTATCAATTTGATGCAATGTCACAATTTATCCTCGGCCCGAAAGGGATTTTTTAACTCTACCACGAGGATAATGACAATGGAACACGACAACCGCGATCATTTTACAAAGCAATACAATACCCTGCTCAAGCGTTTGAAGCTGCGCGGCATGCAGCCCAAGACGATCGAATCATACAGCCACGGCGTGTGCCGGGCAGCCGCGCATTTCGACTATCGCATCGATGATTTGAACAAAGATCAGTTGACCGATTATTTCGCGCAGATTCTGGATGATCTGTCGTGGAGCACACTCAAGTGTGATTTGTATGGGCTGAAGTTTTATTACGCCTATGTGCTGGACAAACCTTGGCCCGGCGCCGAGTTGACCAAAGCGCCCAAGGTGTCGCGCCTGCCGGACATCGTGACGGTGGAGCAGATGCAGCACATCGTGGACGCAACGCGGGTGCTCAGCTACCGGGTGTTCTTTTTTGTCCTGTACAGCATGGGGTTACGTCTGGGTGAAGGGTTGCAATTGCGGGTGGGCGATATCGATGCAGACAGGATGCGTGTGCATGTCCGGGATGCCAAGGGTAACCGGGACCGTTTGGTGCCATTGCCCGCCCAGACGCTTGCGGTGCTGCGCGAGTTCTGGAAAGTGCACCGCAACCCGGTGCTGATGTTTCCCAACCGCCAGAAAGGACTCGGGGGCGCATCGGGTGCCACGACGCACATGGATCGTGGTGGCGTACAACAAGCGTTGCGCCAAGTCACGATGCAGATCGGTTTAAAAAAAGAATTACGCCGCATTGCCTGCGCCATTCCTATGCAACCCATCTGATCGAAGCGGGCGTCGACCTGCTCGAAGTACAAAAGATTCTCGGTCACCATTCGGTGATCACCACGAGCCGCTACACCCATCTCACCGAACAACGCAAAGAGTTTGCCGAAGAATACATCAACAATCTGATGAGCCGGATCAAGGTCGGCTGGAACAGGGTTGTATGATGCGCCTGGCCGATATTGTGACCCAGTACGCGCCCGCCCTGATCGAACAATACGGACACGAACTCTTGCCCAGCCAGCGCAAGGCGTTGAGCGCATTTCAGCTGTGCCGCAGCGCCACCGCGCCCAAGATGCTGCTGTCGTGCGACAGTTGCGACGAATCAAGCTGGCTGCCGCACTCCTGCGGCAACCGGCACTGCCCGCAGTGTCAGGCTCACGAGTCGCAGTGCTGGATCGACAAGCAGTTGCAGAAACGGGTGCCGGGCGAGTATTTCATGATCACGTTTACCCTGCCCGCACAATTCCGTCAGCTGTCCTTGTGGCACCAGCGTGTGCTGTACGAGCTCATCATCCGCAATGCTTGGGCCACGGTAAACACGTTCAGCCAGAACGATAAAAGACTGCGTGGCACGGCGGGCGCGGTGACGGTGTTGCACACGCACACCCGTCAGCTGGATTTCCATCCGCATGTTCATCTGGTAATGCCGTCGGTCGCGTTTGATGCCGGACAGCGGCTATGGCGTAACAAAGACAGTGGTTATCTGTTTAATGAAAAAGCGCTGGCAAAAGTCTTCCGCGCCAAGATGCTGGAGGGCATCAAACAGGCGGGATTAAAACTGCCCGATCATTACCCCGAAGAGTGGGTGGTGCATTGCAAGGCAGTGGGTTCCGGTCAGAAGGCTTTGGTGTATCTGGGGCGGTATTTGTATCGCGGGGTGTTGCCCGAGAAGAACATCGTGTCAAACCGGGATGGCAACGTCACGTTCCGCTACCAGAACAGCGAAACCCGCAAGATGGAAACCCGCACCCTGAGCGGAGTGGAGTTCCTGCGCAAAATCCTGCTGCACGTTCTCCCGAAGGGATTCAGGCGCGCGCGCAATTTCGGCTTTCTGCACCCCAACAGCAAGCTGGTCAAACTGGTGCAGATGATTAAGCAGGTGGCTATTCCACCGCCCAAACCGCGCCCGGCGGTGAGCTGCGCATGCTGCGGCAAGCCGATGCGGATTGTGCGCACGCGGGTGAAATGCGCGGGGGATGCATCGCGCAGCCTGGTACCGATCAGGGAGACAGCCATGTAAACCGGCGCACCCCGCAAACCTGCTGCAACCAGCAGGTGCGGCCAAACTCACCCTGAAAACGGCTGAAATCGGATACAACAGCCACTTTAAGCACAGAAAATGGCGGTGTCATTTTGCTGAAAGTGGCTTTTTAAAATATCCGGGGCGTCTCAGCCCTTCGTTGCGAGGCCGGATTTGGGAGATATTTGCATAACGTTTGTGAGACCCCACCGGGCTCGTCCAACAAACGGTTCAGATCGTGGCTCGCTTCGCGATCACGATCTAACCTTAATCGTTATGTTGCATTGGCTCAACCCTCAGGGAAAAACACAAAGATTACGCAGCCTTCCTTTGATTGAGGAACGTGCGCTGAGCCAGCAGGATTGTGAATGAAAGTCCCAGCAGGATAATCGTGGATACCATCGTTAAAAACACCAGATACCACGAAGACTTCTTCGGGGCCGGGAGAGTGGGTGTCGAGGTTCGTAAACTTGGCACCAGGGTCAATTTCGAGAATTTTGCCCTTGGCGCCATTCGTGCCCTGCCAGAGATTTCGCATACGAATCCCCGGAAAGATTTCCTTCGCGGGAAGGTCTCGCCAATTTGCTGAAACTACGCCTTCAAGATTAATCACAATCGCACTCTTTCAATTAATGCAACATAACGTAAAGTAAACCCCAATAAAGAACCTAATCTTTTATCGGGGCAGGCGTATTTTCTTTTATTCACAAAGGCAATTCGCTTAATTTCAATTGATTGAGTACGAGGACACACCCTACCTCGCAATATTACCACTGGAAACGCACCTTCTGTATAGATAGCAAACATAACTACATTGGCTCATTGCCGTGTTCAACGAACGACGGCTTTCAGGCAGCCACTTTTCAACATCGAATGTCGCTTCATGGCCGGGATTTGCCAAATTGCTTCACTGGTGTAACTGGCTGAAGTCCATTCATTAGCGGTCATCCATGCCAACCCCTTTTAAAAAGGCCAAGCCTGCGATGTATGCAGCATGCGCACGATATCGATTCGCTTTGCCTTGATGCGGTAGATTACAACAAAGTGCGTGCGGCTGATCACCAGCTCGCGCGTGCCCTTCCTGCGGCCAGGGCGCCCGATTTCTGGATGCTGCAACAGAATGTCGGTTTGTTTCTCGATCTCGTCGAGTTGATCCAGGGCTGCGGCAGGGTTTTCTTGGGCGATGAACTCAATGGCTTCACGGCGCTGTTCTCTGGCGCGGGGTGTCCACACCAACATCAGTTAGCACCGGCCGCAATTCTTGCCAGCAATTCCTTGCGCTGTTTCGCCATGTCTTTTTTGACCACCGCGTGCGGCACCATAACCGTGTTGGGATCGTCGGCCTCCTTGATGCCCTGCTCGACCTGCTCACGGAACCATGTGTCGTAGGCAGCTGCCTCGTGCGCGTGTTTCAGGCGTGCGGTGGCATCGGGCCGCGTGCTACGCGCCTTGAGTGCGACGGGATCAAAGTTGGCCGCGTTCACCCTGTATTCGGCGATGCCGAGGGCTTTGAGATAGCTGACCAGCGTCTCGAACTTCTTGAAATTACGGACTGCTCCCCGGCGTGCGGCCAAGGCGCGTTCGGTCATGCCGTATTTGATGACCACGCCCCATCCGCCGGCTTGGCCGATCACGTCTGCACCGTGAACGGCTCCCGCTTCGACCAGGTGGGCGAGGGTGGTATGGTCTATGGTATCGGCGGTGATTGCCATGGTGACGCTCCTGTGTGCGTAATTAGTAAGCAACAGGTTAGCCGATTACTTATAAATTGGCAAACGGTATTTATAAGCGCGGCGGTTTATCTTAAAACCTGTTGCGCGAAGCAGTGCGTTATTTTGGGGCCGGTTCTGGCCGGCAGTGCCCGGTCAAGCTAACACTCCCAGCAAAGTCATTTGGCACATAGAGCCGCTTTATCATGCCATATTAGGTTGCAGCAAAGCGGTCATAGTCGAGTGACCGCACCTGGCCGGCAACTGCCTGTTGGCATCCACTAACATATCCGTCCGTTCCTCATTTGTTACCGGCCAGTCAATTCATTTCCCCTTACCCTACCTGACAAATTCATAAAGCGCAATATGCCGAAATGCATAGATAACCTCAACAAAAATAATAGGCCGCTTGACCATGACTGGCTGAAGTTCATGGGTTATCTGTCCAGCAGTGTGAGCGCCCATCGAGGCGCGATTGCCGTAAAGGGCTTTATCGTGCAAAGCCTACAGGGGGTGAAGGAGGGGGAGTACGGGGGAACTGCGGCCGCGAATGAGGCTGCGGGTCTCCCGTAATGGGTGCAGGGGGATTATCCCCCTGCCCTGCCGGAGGCGAAGTTCAAACAGGAAAACGGAACATCAGGTCGGTAAAGCGATCGGTGATTTCAATATGATCGAGGAAGGAGATACGATCATGGTGTGCATGTCGGGAGGGAAGGATTCATACACCCTGCTGGAAATTTTGCGCTCACTGCAAAAACGTGCACCGATTAGTTTCAAATTAATTGCCATGAATCTGGATCAGAAACAGCCGGGCTTTCCCGACCATATTCTGCCGGAATATTTAAAATCGACCGGAGTGGAATTTCGCATCGAAACTCAGGACACCTACTCCATCGTCAAGGAAAAAATTCCCGAAGGAAAAACCACTTGCTCGCTATGCTCACGCCTGCGGCGCGGCATCATTTACCGGGTAGCAGGTGAGTTGGGAGCCAATAAAATCGCGCTGGGGCATCACCGCGACGATATGATTGAAACCCTGTTCCTGAATATGTTTTTCGGCGGCAAACTGAAAGCCATGCCTCCCAAACTGGTCACCGATAAAGGCGACCACATCGTTATTCGCCCACTGGCCTATTGCGCCGAGAAAGACATTGCCCGCTTTGCGCGCGGCATGGAATTCCCCATCATTCCCTGCAATCTTTGCGGCTCACAGGAAAATCTCCAGCGCCAGAACATCAAGTGCATGCTTTCCCAATGGGAACTGGACTATCCGGGCCGCAGCCAAACCATTTTTACTGCCATGCAAAACGTCAAGCCATCCCATCTTCTGGATGGCAGTTTGTTTGATTTCAAGAATCTTAAAATGGGCGATCCGGTCAGTGAAGGTGACGTTGCTTTTGATGAGTAAAATGATTAAATCGTTGGTTGCGTTAGGGTGTATTTTTCTCGTTACTCAGTTGACGGGATGCGAAACTCTGCGTCAACCGAATCATGAGCAAACCATTACGGTATCCAATCCGATTAAAAATATCCCGATAACGGTCAGCTATCAGGGTGGCGTGTTTTACCACCTCGAAATAATCAACGATTTGCCAACGGTCATCAACCTGTTGTGGGATGAGAGTACCTATGTCACGACTACAGGAGAGTCGGTACGGATCCTCCACTTAACCGACAAAAACGATCTTCCAAAATCGCCTCCCGCACAGCAGGTTTCTACTTCAATTCCTTCCAATTCAAAATTTGAAGCCGATTTTACCGGCGACGAGTGGCTGGATTGTGCGAGTAGAAACTGCACACCGCATCCCAAAAACAGTATCAAGAAAGCGGCTATCTCTCTGGCTTTCAAGATCAAGGGTAAGCGGGTTAGATGGCAGGGAGAGGTCGCTTTCGCACCGCCCAAACAACCTTAAATGCAAGCAACCATTTTCAGTTCAGTCGCTGCCGGATAGTGTGGGCACTGTCGCAATCTTGAAAATCGCCTTACGGATATTTCCAGTGGCAACCAGTGGCGCATGAACATCTTCCGGAAAGAAAATGCAAAATGCATCGGGTGGAGTCGCAATCCAACTTGCCGGAATATCACGGAAAAATTGAATGTCTTTTTCCTCGCTGTACTCTTCCATCGGCTCATGACATTCCGATAAAGACTTCCAACCCATTTCGTCAACACCTTCGAGCACAAACTGAATGTCGATATACTGGCGATGACATTCCAGACTGGCTTGTTCACGATTACGTCCGGAGACAGACTCAACAATCACCAGCAAATCATCGCCAACGATGGGATAGCGCCCCGGCTTGAGTGCGCGCAGATCGGTGCTTCGGATGAATTCGAAGGCACGGGCAAATAGCGGGTGCAGAGGCTCATAGCGCCAAGAGTTTTCGATGGTATCAAAGATCACGTTCAAAGCCTTTCGATGTTAATTAATCAGTGCGCTCACAGATTTCATGAGTAAGTTGGACAACCAGTGAGCCAATCATATCAGCATGGCTTGATTGTGAGTAAGTGTTTCAAACCAAGTAGGACGCTTTTGCCCATTCGATGGTTGCTCGTGCCGCTTCATCCACAGCCAATGGACGAACATCGAAATTCGCACGGAATCGACTATCGTCCACAACGAATGGCTCGTCCCATTGGTAGGTCATTTCACCCAGCTCCCGCATGATGGGGATGAAAATTCCCAACGGTTTGAGCAACCAACCCGGCATGGTTTTCATCTGCACAGCCTGACCGAGATAAGATTCAAAGCGTTTGCACATTTCCCTGGTTGTTACCGCAGGTTGGCAAGGAAGCATCCATATTGGTTGTCCTGAAATAATATTATTGTCGGCACAACCCAATGTAGCAAGGCCACGCGCCACATCTGGAATGTAGTGGTATGTGTGCACCACGTCTAAATTGGCTGGCGTCATTGCAGCTTTACCGGACAAAACGGGTTTCCAGAAATAGTCTCCAAATAGGGTGAGCGTTCCTCGTGGTCCGTAAAAATCAGCAGCCCTGCCGCACACGGCATGTACCGTTCCTTGTCGGTGCGCCTCAAATAAACGTTCTGCTACGCGAGCACGAATTTCTCCTTTTTTGCTGCACGGATTGCTGGGAGTATCTTCATTCATAGGCTTGCCACCGGTGCGCCCCAGCATGTACAAATTATCCAATACAACCAGTCGTGCACCAATACTTCCCGCTGCCGTAATTAAATTATCCATTATGGGCTGCAACATGATCTCCCATGCCTTGGAGGAGTATTCTGGATTAATGCAGTGATAAACCACCGTGGCATCTGCACACGCTTTGCGACAAAAAATCACATCAGTGGCATCGCCCAACATCAGTTCACTCCCCGCTGGAACTTCGCCCCTGTTGCGCTTAACCATCCGTACTCGCTTTCCTGCGGTAAGCAATATTTCAGCTAACATTAAGCCAACTTGGCCAGCACCAAAAACCACGTGTAATTCTTTCTTCATTATTATTCCTCAAAATAGTTTTGTACATCATGGCACATCCGAATATCATGAAGCAATTGGCTAAATAACGATACGCTCATCCATTTATGAATGGGCCATTGGGGAGAACGTATGAATTTGAGATGGGATGATTTGAGGCTTTTTTTGGCAGTCCATGAACAAGGCAGCTTTAGTGGTGCGGCCCGAGCGTTGAACTTGGGGCAGCCCACATTAAGCCGCCGCATCGCAGAGCTTGAAGAGTCCACCGGTGAAGCATTGTTTGAACGGCAAAGTTATGGTGTTGCCTTAACTGCTGCGGGTCAAAAGCTACTGCCTGCCGCTCAGAGCATGGCCGAATGGGCCAATGAGGCAAAGTTAAGTGTTGGACGTCAAACTTATTTGCCGGAAGGAAAAGTACGAATCGCCGCGCCTCCGGGCGTCGCCACAGAATTCGTCGTACCTGTGGCAGCCAAAATACTTAAACTATATCCGCAGATACAGATTGAAGTCTTATCCGGTATAGAAATACTGAACTTGGGGCGAGGTGAAGCAGATTTGTCACTACGCACCAGAATGCCCACTGATGCTGATCTGGTATGCCTGGATCGCGTGTCCAGTGCAATGCGAGTCTACAGTTCTCAATCCTATGCATCCAAATTGCCACAAAAACCTGACATCCGGGACTTGGACTGGATCGTTTGGGCTGAGCATTCCGGTGATTCTCATCCTAATCAGGAATTGTCCATGCTCATACCAAACTTCAATCCTGCATTTTGCTCCGATGATTTTAATGTGCAAATCGCAGCCTGCAAGGCCGGGCTGGGCGCAATGGTGTTACCTCAAGGCTTGCATCGTCATACGAGTTTGCGTGAGTTGCAGGAACTCGATGTTGATTTTGGGCCGGATGCGATTGGCAATTTATATTTGGTATGTCATAAACGCCATCGCCATTTGCCCAAAGTTCAACTGGTGGTAGATTTTATTAGAAAGGAGTTTGATTTCTTGAGACGTGAGGCTGAGTGTGGGGCATAGAAAAAAATGTATCTACGTGGATTTTAATTTTACCCCCCGCCGCTTGATTTTTACTAACGGCGCGCGACTCTCTATCGGAAGCAATTTTTGCAACGCAATGATGTAGCTTTGCAAAGCTGCACGCCCTACTTTAGTTAATGCATAGCAGGTTTGGATACGGGCGGCACTGTCATCCTTGCGAACATTCACATAATCGGCAGCAATCAATTTCTTTAGGTGAGATTCCAGATTGCCGTCGGAAACATCCAGTTTCCGTTTGAGT
>Ga0364881_10672_pt1 | contig 15454 bp, 15 predicted proteins | sample ExccelJu500001D4_5_FD_206923 | JGI IMG/M metagenome (GOLD analysis project Ga0364881, IMG submission 206923) | Enriched cells from Trout Bog Lake Hypolimnion, Wisconsin, USA - BchlTB.July30.5000.01.D4 | ecosystem: Environmental > Aquatic > Freshwater > Lake > Hypolimnion/Profundal zone | place...
GATGCGTATGGCTTTTGCTGATGCGTATGCCCATGTCTCTGAATGCAGCACCATGAATGTCACGACGCATGCATTACTAGATCGACAATATTTAGCCAGTCGCGCAGCGCTGATTGACCATCAAAAGGCAGGCACATATGCAGCTGGTGATCCACACTCAGGTGGCACCGTCTACCTTTGCGCCGCCGATGAGTCTGGCATGATGATTTCTTATATCCAGTCAAACTTCAAAGGCTTTGGTTCAGGTGTCGTTGCACCGGGCGGCATTGCGTTTCATAACCGCGGCATGAGTTTTAATTTAGAGGATGGCCACCCTAATCAGGTCGCTCCAGGTAAACGCCCTTTCCACACGATCCTTCCCGCCTTTCTGACTAAAGGTAATCAGCCGACGATGGCTTTTGGGGTGATGGGCGGCAATATGCAGCCTCAAGGTCACATCCAAGTAGTCATGCGCTTCGTAGATGAATATCTCAACCCCCAATCTTGTTCAGACGCCCCACGCTGGCGCATTGATGACCTAGGTAAATTGACTGTAGAGGCGTCTATGCCCACCGCAGTGCTTGAGGGTTTAAAGAGTTTTGGTCATGAGGTGACTGTCATGCCAGCCAACAGCTTGGACTTCGGTAGCGCTCAAGCCATTGCATTGTTAGGTGAAGATACCAGCTCTGGATATATTGCTGGAAGTGATCACCGTAGAGATGGATTGGCGGCTGGGTTTTAAGAGTTGCTAGAGAGCAAAAGTTTCTTGTAGGGTATTTAAAGTGGACTGCAATGTTTTTGCGCCTATAGTGCCTAGTTTTTTTACCAAACGAGTCTTGTCAATAGCTCTCATTTGGTCCAATAGAATTAAGCCTTTTTTTCCGTCATGAGTAATGGCAACTCGAAAGCCTGCAGCTCTACCTTTGGTAGTCATGGGTGCAATGATGACCGTCCTGAGGTAATCATTCATATCTTGCGGAGAGACTACAACGCAGGGGCGAGTTTTCTTGATTTCACTTCCAAGCGTTGGATTTAAATTAATAAGCCAAATTTCTCCGCGCGAAACAATACTTTTTACCAAACCCAATCCCCATCATCTTTATTAGCAAAATCACCCAATACAAGCCTGTCTTCCCCAGATAGCGCAATTAATCTAGCGTCTTCCGCCCAGTGAATGCGCACTTGATTTTTGGGTTTTCTTAACACCAAGCTATCACCTTCAACAGACAATTCCACAGCCTCATCTAGGCCGACTTGCTCTAGGATAGCCTTTGGAATGACCACTCCTTTAGAGTTGCCGATTTGGCGAATGTTAATTTGAAGGGGTTTGCTCATAGTAATAACAATGTTATTACTAACCCAAGCTTAAGTCAAGCCCCCGAAGGGAGTCTTAATATCTTAGAAATTAATCGTGGCTGAGAGTTGTGGTCCAGCATTGGTCCAATTGGTTGACCCTGCGTTATCTTTCAAATGAAAGCCCATTGCGCGGTAAGCCAAGGTGACATCACCCCAAGAAAATGCATCACCGATACCTAGCAAAGCTTGCCAAGTACCATTATTGGAGCCAGGACCCTTACCAGCATCAGCATAGAACGGTATAAACCAAGACGTATCGTAAATGCGTGCGCGACCTTTAAAGCCAATCACAGGATCAGTTGTTTGGTTCACGCGCGAAGGGTTGCCAACGCGAGATGCGACGACAACGCCATTGAGATTGAGTTGTTGAGCATCAACGACGGAAGTTGTTGATGAAATATATCTAGCGCCTAGCAATCCGTCCAGGTAAACAGAAGGAGTGCTCAGGGCTGTATAAGTTGCTGCTGCCGTAAACATCGTCTGCTTCATGGTTGCGTTATACCCAGCATAGAAAGAATTATCTTTACCACGCAATGTATGCACTGAACTGCCACTCCCCGTTGACTGCCAATACACCAGGTCACCCATCACACCCCAATTGCCTTTATGGGCTTCGAGCGTAAACATGGCCATGGGACCTGCGCCATTCACATTTTGACTGATAGAACTGTCGGAGGTGATGGAACGGTTACCTATCGTTTCAGTGGCCCAGGTAGCTGGAGCCCACATGCTGATGGTTCCGGAGTAGCGCCAATCATCGCTCAACTTAGGCATTGGATTAATTGTCTGGGCTTGTGCACAGACCGCAGCACCAATAAACAATGCGGCAATCAAAGACTTCAAAATTTGAGAATAGATTTTCATATACGGAAGAATGTGGGCTGATTCCAACTGGGTGAATGAATAGCAGTAATTGTATATGGATTAAGGCTTTACAGAACTTATACCCACTCTGAAGTTTTGCGAAAAGAATTCCATTTCACCGCACAGGGGGATTAATCCATCCAATTCAATTGCATCTACATCGGTTGTTAAAATATGTATATACAATTTAAAGGTATAGGATGCAGAATCTACTTATTAGTCCAGCAACCGAGGGGAAATTATTTCTGAAGCACGGATTAAGTCGTCGCGATGTTGAACAGTGCTTTATGAACAGAACACGCTCTTACCTTATAGATAATAGGCTTGATCACCTAACAGATCCTCCTACTGAATGGTTTATCTCAGAAAATGATCGAGGCGTCTTAATCAAAGTTGTTTGTATCTTTGATCAGGGAATGATTTACCTAAAAAGTGCATTTCCACCAAATTCGACAGAAATTAGTATATACAATACAATATCCATCTCCTGCTAGAAGCATCATTTTTATAAGAGTGATGAATGTAAAGGCCTAAAAAGCGAGGAACCATATGAGCACAAACAATCAGAAGAAAAAATCAAGCAATACCCCAGAGGCATGGGAGAGTGGCGAATTGGGCAGAGATGCCAAGTTTGCACGCACTGTCGACCCCAGAATTGGCAACCAGATAGATGACGCCTTAGGCCTGCAAATGATTTCCATTCGACTAGAAAAGGACCTCATCGAGTCCTTCAAGCTCTTGGGTACAAAATATGACATGGGCTATCAACCCCTCATGCGCGAAGCCTTAAAACGTTTCATCGATGGGGAATTCAAAATGATCGCTAGCGAAGCTTTAGAAAAACAAAAAACTGATAAACAAAAGACTGGCAAAAAAATGGCAAAGGCAGCCTAGCTTGGCAAACAGTTCATATAGAAACGTTTGATTTCTGGGTCACAGCGCACATCCTTTGGTTCAATGGGTCGCTCCAGGGAAATGCCCTCTATTGAGGTACAACGACTGAGGGCAACATAGACCTGCCCTGATGCAAACGCCCCAGAAGAAAGATCTACCTTCACCTTCTCTAAGGTCTTGCCTTGGCTTTTATGAATGGTAACGCCCCAAGCCAGCATTAAGGGGATCTGCACATAAGTACCGATGATGCTTGGCGAGATCTTGCCTGACATCATATCGTGGTCGTATCGATAGGACTCCCACTGGTGACCCGTTACCTCAACCGTATTAGAGTAAGGTCCATTCTTGACTAACACCTTCACCTTATCGCCGAGCAACTCACGCACCACGCCGATCGTGCCATTGACCCAGCGTTTCGGAAAGCCACTATCCGTTGCCGTAAACATGACCTTGGCGCCCACCTTTAAAACGAGATTTGCAGAAGATGGCAAATTGCGTTCGTCGATATTGAACTTACCAGTCGTTTTACCTGCGTAAGTTTTCGGATCAGTCGTTAAAGCGCGTAGACCGGCGCCATTGATCTGGTCCGCCCTAGCATTGGTAGTGGTTAAGGTAATCGTTTGTTCATCGATTTCTTTTTTTGTTTCGTAACACTGGGCATTTAAAGTATCCAATGCTTCATCAATATCTTGGTTAATCCGAATACGATTTAACAGGCTGGCGAAGTGCTCATCTTTTTGACGGAAGATTTTGGAGAGCTCGACCATCGTGACATCTTTGCGGTGCAAGGCCATGGCGCAAAAGAAATAAGGCCCCTCATACCCACGCTCTGCTAATACCTCCATATCCCCTCGGGATACAACGGGCGGCAACTGAAAGAGGTCACCCACAAACATCACCTGAATACCACCAAAGGGTTTCCCTTTTTGCGGACCATTCTCACGCAAGAACAAATCCATTGCATCGACTACATCTGCTCTGACCATCGAGATCTCATCAATGATGAGCAAGCGAATATCTTTGTAGAGGCGCTTATCTTTTAAAGGCTTGATATCTTCCTCGGGGAAGATCAAGCGCGGCGGCAATCTAAAGAAAGAGTGGATCGTCACTCCTTTGACTTGCAATGCCGCCACTCCAGTAGGGGCTACTACGACCACGTTACCCGGGATATGCTCACGCAAGTAGCCAATTAAGGTGGTCTTGCCGGTCCCAGCCTTACCGCTCACAAAGATATAGAGATCGTGACGCTCAATGGCATCAATCACCGCCCGGTACTCAGGGGTGATTTCAATATCGGAGGAACTTGGGATGGGCAGATCGGTCATAGGCAGGCACACTATACCCTGAGTTGCTTCGCTCTCTGGGGCATTGAGCAACAGGCTATCTACAGAGGCTATTTGGAAAGAAGTTTAGAAATTTCTTCGTAGGTTTTTTAAGCACATTCATACCTGCTTGATGCTGCTAAGGTCTTCAATAACCCCCCAAACCAACTTCCGACCATCAGCATCAGCCAAAATAAATCCACGAATGGAGATGGGAAAACGGCTGCCATCCTTGCGAATATATTCCTTGTAGTTCGGCCCAAATGAGCCTGTACTATTTAATTGGGCAATTTGTTCCGACTCCTGATTAGCATATTCTGGTGGCGTGATATCCCAGAACGATAACTTCAGAAATTCTGCTTTGGTGTATTGGGTATAAGCGAGCAATGCATCATTAACCTCAAGAAAGTCACCAGTAGCATGATCAACCATCGCCATGCCGATTGGTGAATGCTTAAATAAAAACTCAAATTTCTCTTCAGTACGTCGCAACTTTTGTTCTACTGTTTGCCCTAAATCTCGAAATACTTTGCCTTCTAACGCCTCATCTTTATGGCGCTGGGCAATTTCTTTAAAGTGATCCTGCTCCTGCATAAACGCCTCAACAACCAAAGGATCGAAGTGAATCCCCTTCTTGCTTAAAATTTCACTGACGGCCTGATCATGCGTCCACTCTTCTTTATATACACGCTCACTAATCAAAGCGTCATAGGTATCAGCTAACGCCATGATTCTGGCAGCCAATGGGATTGCAAGTCCTTTGAGGCCACGCGGATAGCCACCACCACTCCACTGTTCATGATGGCCGCCGGCGATCTGGATCGCCAAATCTATGACGTCGTCGTCGTCGTTGCCATCTGAAAGTTGAACCTTAGTAGAAGTTAAAACACTTTCCCCAATAAAAGCATGGGTTTTCATAACACCCCACTCATCTTTGGTCAGGGCACCCTGTTTATACAAAATATGATCAGGTATACCCACTTTACCAATGTCGTGCAAAGGCGCAGCATCTGAAATCTGCTCAATAGTGCGATCGCTTAATTGATCAACATAACTGCCTTGATCTCTTAGGCGCCATGCCAAACGACGAACATAAGCTTTGGTACGAACAATATGAGCACCTGTTTCATTGTCCCGCGCCATTGCGAGAGAGTTGAGGCTGGCAAGCATCTTTCTTTCTGTGCTGGCAGATTTCTTCTCTTCTTTACGCCACACCTTTTCCAAAAGAATGTTGCCTATGGCCAAATAAATCAGCAAATTCGAAGCAACACCGAGGGCACGCAGCATGCCGGTAATTGCACCTTCCTGATATATCGTAGTCACTAGCGAGCCACTAGAAATGGAATAAGTAAGATTAAATGCTCGCACAGTGACCAAAAGGAGATGAGCAAAAAAAGTGCCCTTCAAAACCATCACTTGGGCCGACATCTCACGCTTGGGTAGCAAAAAGGTTTCAACCAATCCAACTAATGACAGAACGCCCAATAAGCCCGTCATCAGGTACACCCGAGCGTTAAAAGATGCGTAGACTCTCAGAAACTCATAGGCAAGCAAAGAAAGTAAATAAGCAACCCAAAATGTATTCTTAGAAATGCTGGAATTACTGGAATCCCAAGAGCGAATAAATAACACAATCGCTAAAGCGGAAAAAGCTAGGCTGGTATTGCCTACAGAAAGGAAAAAAGCTGGCTCGATTCCTGCGAAAAAGAATCCTAAGTTTGCTGCCACCATTAGCAGCAAAGCAGTTGGCCAATAATGGTAATGTTTATTTTGTAACTGGATTTCTTTGTGGCTAAAAGAACCTAAATAAATGACTAGCACTATTAAGGCAAAGCTCAAGTAGAAGGCTTTATTAAATAAATCCATAGAAATTATGTTTTCTCCTGAGCTACAACATCAGAATATAAGTAGATAGCATTTCTTCCACTTTGTTTGGATTTATACATAGCCGAATCAGCCCGCTTAAATAAGCCCTCTTCGCTATCAGAGTCACTAGGATAAAGCGCAATGCCGATACTCGCTGTAGTGTGAATCAGCTCACCACTAACCGTGACGCCTATCTCAATAGCAGATTTAATTTTTTTAGCAATTTCTAGAGCATCTTGGGAAGAATGCAAATCCTCAAGCAAGAGCACAAATTCATCGCCGCCGATACGCCCAAGAGAATCGGAGTCACGAATGCAAGCCATCATGCGATTACAGCAAGCCTTCAAAACTTCATCTCCAGCAGAATGCCCGAACTGATCATTAATGCTTTTAAATCGATCAATATCGATAAACAGGAGAGCAAGCACACTTTTCTCACGACGAGCCTTCAAAATAGCTCTTTGCAAACGATCAACAAAGAGATTTCGGTTAGGCAAACCCGTCAGGTTATCGTGATAGGCTAAATGCTGCACTTGAGTCAGAGAAACAGTAAGGCGTTTATTGAGACGCCAAATGTAATACACCACTGTCGAGACTGCAAGCAAGGTTGCCACAGCTATGAACAAGGCGCCATAGATCCATGCGAGATCTTGCTTGGGGTTGGCATTGTAGACAAACCCTTTTAGCGAAAAATCAGACTTAAGACCACCAGCCTCCTGAAAAATTTCGACAGTGTGCTGCCAGCGCGCTTCATTCATAAAGCCCACCGGAACTAAGTCACTCCTAATCAGGGGTTGCAACTTATCGCGCTCAAACTGAATTTTGGCGGCTGATTCCTGGGGAGCATATTTTTGAACTAGGGCAACCGCTTCATCAGGATGATTTAATACATATTCCCAGCCTTGTAAACTTGCCAGCCGAAAGCGTTCAGTTCTCTCGGGATGCTTATTTATTTCTTCGCTGGTAGTAAATAAATTATCACCATAGATATCAATTCCAATTGAACGTGGGCTATATATCTGAGCAGGAATTCCAGCGGCAGCCAACTGATAGGGTTCATTGCTAATATAGCCAGAAATCGCCGCCGCCTTTCCGGATGTCAATTGTTCAACTGTATCCATGCCTGGCACAGAGGAGGCAACCTTAGAAAGCGTGATATTTTGACGTCTTAAGTACACCAGTAATTCATCTGAAAGGCGCCTCAACAGAATGGGTTTTCCATCCAAGCTATGGATGTCTTCAGATCCTGGAGACTTTTTGGCAATCAACACATAAGGCGAGTGCTGATAAATGGCTGCTAATGCGACTACTGGAGCACCCTCTTGCCTAGCTACCAATATGCCGCTGGTGCCAGAACCATAATTGGCTCGACCTGACACAACCTCTTGGAGCGCATCCTCGCCAGGGCTTAATGGCTTGATCTTCACATCCAAACCAGCAATATCGTAATAGCCTAGCTCTTTAGCGGCGTAGTAACCCGCAAATTGGTAGGCGTGTGTCCATTTAAGCTGTAAGACCACCTTATCGGCTGCATTTGCCAAAGGCGCTGTTAAAACCAAGAATGCAATCAATATTGACGGGAAAGATGAAAAAATTCGACGCAAAAAAATACTCCTGGGGATCTTAATCTTTAGGATTTGATGCTTATTACTATAAGCGAATGCCTAGTATTAATGTAATAGAATCTTCAGCCTGGGCTATAACTTATTTCACATATTTCCCCAATTTTTGTTAAATTAGTACTTAAGTACTAAATGCACATTCCTAGGGCAAAAAAGTGGCATGCATCTACTAGGTTTGCATAAAACAGCTACACTTCGTGAATGCTTATGGAAACTGATACCAAACTGGCTCAAATCAAGGTTCAACTGATTGATCCACATCAAATCACGTTATGGGGTGTTAAACAACTGCTCTCTCTTAATGGCCGGGGGATCATTTATACAGATAAAAATCCCGAATAGACAGACTAATTAGACAGATTAGTAGAGATCAACTAGACAGTTAGTTGTCTAATTGCAACAGTTAGATGTACAGATTGGGTTGTGAAGGCTATTTCCTGCTTATTGTTATGCCAATATAAGGAAATGACTTAATCTGAATCAGAGTTCAGATAGCGCGAGAGCTCTTTAGTTATTGAAAAAATATAAATTTAGCCTTCCAGCAACCAATGCCTTTATTTCAGCCTTACTTAAGCTAGCCAGTTCATCATAAATTACTCTTGAAATCGAGGAAAAAATATGAACTAATTGAGGATCAAAATGCGATTGAGATTCCTGATTAATAATTTTCATTGACTCATCATAATCAAATGCTTTTTTGTAAGGTCTTTCTGAGCACAGCGCATCAAAGGAATCAGCCACCATAAATATTCTAGCGGAAATCGGAATATCAGCACCGCTGATGCCGCGGGGATATCCCGTTCCATTCCATTTTTCATGATGATTAGCAACAATCTCATGGGCTTTGGAGAGCCATCCGATATGTTTCACCATTTGCTCCCCGTGAGTAACATGCGTTTTCATAATCACCCACTCCGCATCCGATAATGCCCCCGGCTTAAGCAAGATAGAGTCGGGAATCGCTACCTTACCAATATCATGTAAAAAGCTTCCTGCAATGAGGGATTGCATTGCTACCCCCTTATAGCCCAGCTCTTCAGCGATTCGTATAGCAATATAGGTCACTCGGTAATTATGTGCGCCAGTTTCGGAATCCCTTTTGGCGACCATTTGCCCAAGAGCTTCCATCATTATTAAATGAGAATGAATGACTTCACGTTCTTTCAGGACATTGGTATCCACGACGCTTTTATTCCATCTGCTGACATTTAAAATATAAATACGCAGCTTCCAAATACTTAATACAACAGCTAGCCCAAGCGACAAAAAAAGCGCGATGAGAAAATTGAATCTTAAAGTGCTTAATATTTTTACCGAGCTGGTTTTCGAGATCTCCACCCTAACCCAGCCAATATGAATTCCCCGAACAATTGGAGTCCAAGAAACTATAGTAGTTGCTTCGTTCTCACTATATGGCTTGACTCCTCTACCCTTTAGAATGAAGTACTGATTACCAAAATCTAAATTGGGCAGCTTACCAATTTCGGCTCTTTTCATATTGATGATCACTTTTCCAGCCGGATCTGTTATTGCAGCGGAAAGGATATTGCTATTGGAGAGGGTATGACGGACATTTACCTCACTAGCAGCATAATCTTTTGTAATCAGATTTTCTGCTACGGCATTAGCCAGCCCTTCAGAAATATATGAGCCTGATTCCTCAAATGCGCTTTCAATCATATGATTGATGCTCATTGAGGCCCAAAAACTACTAGCAAGGATTAATGTGAGGACGACCAAGCCCAGCCAAACAAATAATTTGGGATAAGCCGGAGGTTGATGAGCCTGGCTACTGGTTATCACTACGGACTGCATACTTTTCTAATCTCAGTTTTTCAATAGGCATATAGTCCTTACGATAATCGACCGTTATAGGATCTGGAATTTGCACATTGTTTAATATTTCAGTTAAAGCAGGATCATTTTTCATTGAAAGAAATGCATCCTTAACAGCTCGCTGGACCTTGGATGGAACTCGCGGATTAGCAACAAATGGATGGGGCATAAACATGGGTGTTTTATACAAAATTCTCAACCGATCTTTTATTTCGTCCGGCTCTCTAAAGAAGGTGTTGTTTACTCCGCCTCCCGCAGGAACATCACCAGCCATAACAGACCAATACACATTTTTATGCGACTTTACGTATATTGGTTCAAATGTAATGCCCTCTTGCATTAAGAAAGACCGAATTAATAAGGAAGCGACAAAGGCATTGGGTGCAGGAAATGCTATTTTCGAATGATTTAACTGCTTTAATTCATTTATCTTGCTATCCGCCCTTACAACAATTAAACCATCTAATTTATTTTTTCCATCAGCTATCAAAGGCGTGTATTGATGCGCTTTAAATGCCATAACCGCATGGTATGGGTTAACAAAAGCAAAATCCGCTTTACCACTAAACAATTGCTTCTCAAACGCAGGAATTGTCGATGGCACAATCAAATCAAAACACTGGTTTGATCTTTTGCCTAAATGCTCTAACAGCGGCGTCCAATCACTATACAGTTTGGATATTGCCGTTTGAGGAACGATATAAACTGAATATGATTTTTCAGCTGCTCTATCTCCGATGCACTCACCATAGGTCAATAATGGGGTCCATAAAGCAAATACTGCAATGAAATTGAAGCAAATTTTAGTCATATCACTATTGAACTTTGATTGTTATCGGATCGAATAATGAATCGAGTCAATTGGAGTGTCGACCTGAATGCTGAAAAATAAGCAAAATAAATGCAATTCCATTGGCATGGAACTTTTTAAGAAGAGGCATGCCCGCTTGTGATCCATCATTGCCTGGCTCTGCATGCTCTATAGCACCCTAAAGGGGTAACTTGCTGAATTGAACTCGATTTCCACCTTTGGACTTAGCCCCATACATTGCAGTGTCTGCCTGATGTATCAGCTCCTTTGGAGTATGCTGCTGACCAAAAAATAAGATCGAGCCTATGCTTGCACTACAGCCACACAGAACCAAATTTTTTTCAGCCATGTCATTAGAAATTGAAAGCGTGTAGACAGAACCTAGAGAATCTCTGATATTTTCTGCTATCTTTTGCAATTCTTTTTTGGCATCATCTTCGTTGGCGCTGAGATTACTTAGCAAAACAATGAACTCATCCCCGCCGTAACGTGACGCCGTATCCATTTCACGCAAACATTTTTTAATCCGTTGAGAAACCTCTATCAATAAATTATCGCCCACTAAATGACCATGTTGATCATTGACATATTTGAACTTATCAAGATCAATAAATACTAAGGATCCATAATTTTGGTTGCGCTGACTCATCAGCATCGCTTGACCTAGGCGATCCATAAAGAGACGCTGATTAGGTAATGCAGTTAAATGATCAAAGAATGCTATTTCCTCGATCTCAGCTTCGCGTGCTTTAGCTTCGGAGATATCCCAATTGGTTCCAATCATCCTCGTAGCAACACCTAAATCATCTTTAATTACCATGGCATGTGCACGAATATATCGGATTGTTTGATCTGGCCAAACTATCCTAAATTCAGTATCAAATACACCATGAATGATGGCATGCCGGATATCTTCATCAGCCTTTAAGCGGTCTTCGGGGTGAAGTGCTTTTTGCCAAGCATCATAAGCATTGGGAAAATTCTGCTCAGATATTCCATAGAGCGAATACATATCTTGATCCCATGTCAAATAATCCTTTGCAATGTCCCATTCCCAAATGCCAATACCGCCTACCTGCATGGCTAACTTAAATGACTGGTTCGCATTTAGCAATTTCATTTCAGCCAATTTACGCTCAGTAATATTATGTTGGATGGCCACCCAATGAGTAAACAGTCCACTTTCATCAGCTACCGGGGAAATATTAAGGGACTGCCAAAACTCTTCGCCATTCTTTTTATAATTGAGCACCTCTTCGCGAATGGGTTGCCATTTTTCTAAAGCAGCGCGAATCCGCCCGATAGTGGCTTGATCCGTCTTGGGTCCTTGTAAGATTCTAGGTGATTTCCCAATCACTTCTTCTACGGTATAGCCCGTTTCCCTAACAAAAGCCTCATTGACATACACAATCCGGGGCCCCGGGGCATCAATAGGCATAGCTTCACTAATCACAATAATGTCACTAGAAGAATTAATCACCTGCAGAGCAAGCTTAAGAGCTACTTGATTTTGCTGAATATGCAGATGATCGTCCATAGGCGGCCCAAATTAAAAGATTAGTTAAAGCTAAATTCTGAAAATGAAGACCGGAAGACTAAATGCATCCGCTTTAGACCATGACAAATTGTATATAGAACGCATTCCTCGCCCTCCTCTTTGGAAGTGGAATCACATAATAAAATTACAACTTTAGGGTTGATAAATAATCAAACAACTTAAGCCCAATACATTTCCATGGATTGGCTATCCGGATACTGACAAAAGGGCTTATAAAAAGTGATTAAAGAATCTATCTGTCAAAAACTACATTGGGTATGAGTTGCCCAGCAACCTGACTCACCTGAATTTTGGATGCCCTATTAATGAAGATGCATTTCCACACTTTTAAGGTGCAATAAACAATATAGATGCACTTTTAAAGTGTATTTTGCCGATAGCCCCTAATAATATGAAACAATGACAAAGACACTAAAAGTGTGCCCCCCTTATATAAAGGTAGCGATGTCCGAAGAAATTAAACTAATCCATTCCAAGCTGGTTTCACTTGAAACTGAAGTGAGTGACCTACGTCAAGGCTACATCACCATTAACCGACGTTATACCAATGCGCTGACCACCCTTAAAGAGCTCACTGGCCACGCCTCAGAATCAGCTAAACGATCAGCTAATGCAGCTATTAAGGCGGCTGAAGCTGCCAAGAATGCTTCTACTGCTGCCGCTGAAGCGGCGGCTCTATCAGTTTTAAAAGCAGCTGATGCAGCTGCTGATGCAGCGGCAAGCGCTGCCGAATCTGCGATCGAAGCAGCGGCGGCAGCGGCAGCAGCTAGTGCAGCAGCAGCAGCCAGTGTCGCCGAGCAGGCCGAAGAATCCTCCCTGATAGCCTCAGCTCAAGCTGCGGAAGCAACAAAAATAGCGACAGAGGCGGCGGCTGAAGCCGTTAAATTGTCAAACTTAGCTTCTGATGTAGCAAGAGCTGCTCGCATTCAAAAGGATATGAGTTAATGCTGTTTTTAATAGTTCAAAACACTTAAAAAATACGGGCTTTCCATGTACTCGAAACATGCGTTGCGAGATTCCTTTTCATTGGCCCTCGTTAATGCCCTTGCCTTACGATATAAAGAAATACCTTCTGCGGCTTTTATAGCCAAAGAATTTAATTTACGCGCATCTAGATCAGAACCCATCACCCAAGAGTCAGCTCGACGCTGGCTGAGAGGTATAGCAATCCCCGAACTTGATAAGTTATTGGTCCTCCGATCCTGGCTTGATCTGGACTTAAATGCATTGGGTATGCCCAGCGTTGAGGCAGTAGAAATGCGAAATGCAGAATTACAAGGCGGCATCCTTGCCAAACAAGAGGAGTTCATTAATACAACTAAATCCATTAAAGATGCATTACAAGTGCTTATGAAAGAAGTGAAATTATTAGAAGAAAAGCTCGTGCAGGTTAATTAACCTCATGATTGCCAAGCCGAGAAAAGGTAGGCGCTTTTTTATCTGAATATTGTTGACTCCTATGTTGCTACGGCTACCTTGAATATATAGATTATTAGAATTACTGATGCAACTTAGCCAAAACTCAAAATCGAATTTATCTGCCTTAGCCTTTGGTGATCGGTCAACGCACATAGATGAATCCGTTTACGATATGCGCGAGCGATTAAAGTTCATTATCACTGGGCTTGTAGAGTATGAGTCACTCATTGATCACAAATTATTTCGCCATCACTCATCCCTACTCACCGTCAATGGGATGAAAATCGCTGCTACTTCTAGCACCCCTATACGCTCTAAGGTAGGAAAAACAAATAAAACCACCCTCATCATCCCTCTCTCGGGGCACGGTAGCCTGATTGCAGATGGCCGTACCCTGCAATGGCACGCCAGCAGTAAGGCGGTTTTTTTACCAAGATGTGGGGGAAGCTCAGAGAGTACAAACCGATCAGTTCTCATGGTCGATCTCGATCCCATTAGACTTGAGACGGTTGCTCGCACTATGCTGGGTTTGGGTCCAGACTCCCCATCTTTAATGAATTTAGACATACCGCGAGAAATCGACATGCAGGTAGGTCGCGTCTCATTTGAAACAGTCTTTCGACAATTGGCTAACTTACTAGATCAATTCTCTTTACAACCTGAATTACTAAATCAATCTGGCATAGACGATGCTTTTTATAGAAACATCGCCATGATGTTGCAGCCTAGCCTATTTCTAGATGCGTCTACCTCAAGCTCTAACCGCAAATACGCTAGGCGTTTGCTAGATCGTGTCTGTCAATATATTCAGGCGCACATAAACCAACCTATTAACCTCACTGATCTAGAGAGGATCAGCTGTATGTCTAGGCGTAAATTACACTATGCCTTCCTCAAGCGTCACAACTGCACGCCCATGCAGTGGGTAAGAGCCGAACGCTTAACACTCATTCACAATCAACTGAACCGGGGCATCCCCGGCGATAAGGTGACTACCATTGCTTTAGACTGCGGCTTTAATAAGCCCACCGCTTTCGCTGCTTACTACAACAAACGATTTGGTGAGTTGCCATCAGCAACTCTCGCTCGAGCACAAGCACGCTAATACCAATGCACAGCGTTTTGCATTTTTAAGCGCACTCTTGCGCTTTTAAGGTCGCCCCTCCTCCGGCTTCCCGTCAGAATCAAATCTAGTTTTTAAAGCTCAATCAAGATTATTTTTTCCTTGATTGATAGCAAATCTCCACCCTGTAAAGTGTATTGCTAATTTGATGTACAGAAAAAAATTATCTGGATTATTGCCGCCCCTGGTCTTCGGTGGGCGCTCTGCAAAAATTGATGACTCTGTAATGGAGATGCAGGATCGCCTTAACGGCGTTATGTCTGGCTTACAGGAATGCGAGTCCATTGCCGATCATGGGAGATTTCAACATCAGTCCTGCTTGCTAAATGTCAATGGTATGAAAATGGCCGCAACAGCAAGCACACCTGTCAGATTTAAGATAAATCAAAATGAAGACACCACCCTCATGATTCCATTTTATGGACAAGGAAACTACATCATTGATGGGCGGATGTTCCATTGGCAGTCTGGTGTAAATGCCTTATTCCTCCCCAACTGCACAGGGAGCGGTCAAAACTCAGTGTGGTCAGCGTTAATGTTTGACATTGATCCTCAAAAGTTAGAGGAAATTGCGCGCAGTATGCTGGGCATTGACCAATACTCCCATAATATATTTGATTTGCATGCCCCGAGAAAACTGAGTTTACAGGTTGGTCGATTATCTTTTGAAATGGTTTTTAGACAACTAGCTCATTTACTAGATCAATTTTCCTTGCAACCTGAATTACTGAATCAAACAGCAATAGATGACTACTTTTATCGCAATTTGGCAGTCATGTTAAAGCCTGGTTTATTTCTAGATGA
>Ga0364881_10569_pt2 | contig 15182 bp, 15 predicted proteins | sample ExccelJu500001D4_5_FD_206923 | JGI IMG/M metagenome (GOLD analysis project Ga0364881, IMG submission 206923) | Enriched cells from Trout Bog Lake Hypolimnion, Wisconsin, USA - BchlTB.July30.5000.01.D4 | ecosystem: Environmental > Aquatic > Freshwater > Lake > Hypolimnion/Profundal zone | place...
GCTCAAGTATGACTGCTGAAGAGCCAGCGAAAGCAGCGGTGCCTCAGCCAGGCAAACCCAAGCAAAAGCTCACCTTTAAAGAAAAATTTGAGTTTGAAGCCTTGGAAAAGGACATTCCCCTGTTGGAAAAAGAAAAGGCTGAATTGAACGATAAAATCAATCATGGCAATGAGCCATATGATGCACTTAATAAAATGATAACCCGCCTTGGCGAAATAACTTTATTGCTCGAAATAAAGGAAGCCCGGTGGCTTGAGTTGAGTGAATACGCACAATGACAGTAGTTTTAACGGCTTAGTAGCCATATTGTCCGCCAAATTTAAATAAAACCGGCCATTGTTTCCGAATTTTGCTTAGGTACACCCTTTGCAAAGATGCTACCGTCATTCAATTCATTAAAAACTTAAAAACTATACGCTATGACACTAGTAAGAGTAAGACCCGACGGCGGTCGCATTGTAGGACCAAGATTCTCAAATTTATTGGAGAACATTTTTGAGAGCGAAATCCCTACTTATTTTCAAAACGAATGGAGCAAATTAACAACTCCGGCAGTAAACATTAAAGAAACCAAAGATGCCTATGAACTTACCGTTTCGGCTCCTGGTTTCGCAAAAGACAGTTTCAATGTGAAGGTAGAAGATAGCCTGCTTACCATCAGCGCTGAAGCTAAAGAGGAAAAACTTGAAGAAGGCGAAAAGGTAACCCGTAAGGAGTTTACTCATCAGTCTTTCAAACGCAGTTTTACATTACCAAAAACTGTAGTAGCTGATAAAATTGTGGCTGCTTATGAAAACGGCATCTTAACTGTAACCTTGCCCAAGCTTGAAGAAGCCAAGCAAAAAGGTGCCATTGAAGTGAAGATATCATAATGGTTGATGATGGTTGAAGTTAGAACGCCCCGCAGTAATGCGGGGCGTTCTTTTTATTTGGCGTTTATCAACTATTAAATCAATGGTAAACAGTAGTTTGAAAATGACAGATAAAAGCTCCCATCAACAAACAGTTAACAATCCAGTATCCGGCATTAATAGCAATGTATTTAAAGCCTCTTCTTTCAAAAAGGGCATTAGTGGCAACTATAGGCAGTGCAAAAGTTATACCCACTAAAGTACCATGAAAAGCGCCATGCCTGAAGGTACGATATGAGTGACCATACCGGTGTATCATATCTGCCAGCGTTAAACTCAGTTGCGAGTTAGGGTCAGATAAACCTGGCTGGCCCATCACCATGGAGTACATGTGCCATTGATGGATAACAGCAAAGTTTAATCCCAGGGCCAAAAACAAACTGAAAATATACGCCAGGCCAAAAGTAAGAGCGGGATTAAATCCTTTCTGTAAAGACTCCTGGGTGGCGCCGATGGAATCCATCCATGCCTTACCGAAAACTTTCGGGTTATACCAGATAAATCCCATAATCATAGGTATTACTGCTGCCAAAGCGAGTGTTACCCAAAAAGGAAAATTAATGTTTAGAAAACTCATAAGTGATGGTTTTGGTTTCTGAAATGTACGCTCTTTTTCAAATGGAAGAAATTTATCTTCACATTAGTTGTAAACAATAGCAAGCCCTCCAATGTCCTGATTTACAACCAATGTAAGTGCCGGGAAGTAATATGCTGAAAACCATATTATTCCACAGGCAATGATATACCACGTTACACTATATAATTTGTTAAAAGTTTGGTGAAGTGTAAACTACGACTTATCTTTGAGCCGTAATTCAGAGATATGATAGAGACAATCGCCAACTTCAAAAGCATCTTCGACCTGTTAAAGGCGTTCCCCGACGAACAAACCTGTATTAACCACTTAGAGAAATTACGCTGGAATGGCAATGTGGTTTCCCCATTTGCTGAACACTCCAAAGTTTATAAGTGTAAGAACAACCGGTATAAATGCACTGCTACAAACTCTTACTTCAATGTCCGCACCGAAACCATATTTGAAGATACAAAATTGCCGCTGCAAAAATGGTTCATGGCGCTGTATATTTTCAGCAGTCATAAGAAAGGTATCAGCAGTCACCAGTTAGCAAAGGACATAACTATTACTCAAAAATCAGCGTGGTTTGTTTTACATCGCCTGCGCTATGCATTTGACCATCCCGAATTTAAAAAGGCTTTAGGCCCTATTGTTGAATGTGATGAAACCTATATGGGAGGCGACGAAAAAAATAAACACAGCCATTTACGCAAGGGTGGTAACGAGGGACGAAGCTGCAAAACCAAAACGCCTGTTTTCGGGATGCTGGAGCGCGGGGGACACGTTATTGCGCAGGTGGTAAGCGACACTAAGAAACGGACGTTGCAGCCGCTTATAATTGAGCATGTAGAACCAACAGCGCACGTAATGACTGATGAATGGATGGGGTATTTTGAACTGGACAAACACCGGAAACATTCAAAGGTAACGCACGGCGCAAAACAATATGTTAACGGCATGGCACATACACAGGGAATAGAAAACTTCTGGAGCCACTTAAAGCGCGGGATTGATGGCATTTACCATTGGGTAAGTACTCAACACCTGCAATCTTATGTAGATGAATTTGCGTTGCGTTACAATTCTCGTACATTTGGCACACAGGAGCGTTTTGATATGGTGCTGGCTAACGTTGCAGGCAAAAGATTAACTTACGATACTTTAATAAGCAGGGCATGAGCAAGAACAAGGTTTTGAACGTTCAGGGGACGGATATAGTAATGATTTCAGATAAAAATGAAGATTATATCTGCTTAACGGACATGGTTAAAAATTATGAAAATAGTCATGTAATTATAGGAAACTGGCTCCGCCGAAAAGATACGCTCGAATATTTGGGTATTTGGGAGCGGCTAAACAATCCAAATTTTAACCTCATCGAATTCGATGAGGTTAAAAAGGGGGCTGGTCTAAATCGGTTTACACTCTCCCCTAAGCAATGGATAGAAAAAACAAACGCCATCGGTATTACCTCAAAATCAGGAAAATACGGGGGAACGTTTGCTCAAAAGGACATAGCCTTTCACTTCGCTATGTGGTTGAGCCCTGAGTTTCAGCTATTGATTATAAAGGAGTTTCAGCTTTTAAAAGAGAGAGAAACATCGGGATTACAACAACATTGGGATTTGCGACGCTTTATAAGTAAGGCCAACTACCACATTCAAACAGATGCAATAAAACTTAATTTAATACCACTTAGAAACTTACCTAAAGAAAAAGAGGGATTAGTTTATGCGGAGGAGGCGGATGTTTTGAATGTGGCGCTTTTTGGTGTAACATCTAAGGAATGGCGAACAAATAACCCTCAATTGGCGCTGCATGATAATAACCTTCGGGACTATGCCAATACGCATCAATTAATCGTAATGGCAAATTTGCAAAGCCTAAATGCCGAATTAATAAAGAGCAAGGTGCCTCAGACAGAACGAGTAAAAATTCTAAGAAGTGCAGCGATTTCACAACTTCAATCATTAAGCGCAACCCCAACCCCCGAAACGATGTTGGTTCAAAGTCCTCATAAAAAGGGATTACCACCCACCACAGAGGAAAAAAAAAATGACTTCGATAAACAGTTAACCGGATTGTTAGCTGTTCCTCCCTTAAAAAAAGACAAAAAATAAAGGGGGCATTTGCCCCCTCTCTAAGCTTTACTTGCTTTTGTGCGTTCCGTAACCCTTATACCCGTTTGGAGCCGTATAATGGTCACCCTTGTGACTGGAGCCAGACGATGGCCCGGTATAGGTTCCGCCGTGGCTTTCAGTATGTGTTGACCCCGTGTAGTGAGGTCTGCTTACACCACTGCTATTAGTGGTACGGGTTGACGAACTACCGGTACTGGTTCGCGCCTTACCCTGGGAAAAGGCGCAAGTGGTTATGAATAGGACAAGGGCCGAAAAGATAAACTTCTTCATGGTGTTTTGGTTTTATGATGAATGAATAAAAGACTATTTGCAAAAGTCGAGTAGCTTTTCTATTGCATCGGACTTGTTTAATCCCCAATCTTCAATGTAGATGTGTTCGGTTTCGTCTAAGTCCTCGTTGTATATATCTACGTAACCGTACGTATTTATATTTCCATATACCATTTTCCCTTCGTCAAACTCTTCCCCGGTGTAGTGTTCAGCAACTACATAGCCGCTTTTATTATAAAGAAGAAAGTAATCGCAGGAGCCAAGCCGTTTTACAATTACGGAGGCGGTCGCGGACGGTGCTTTGTTAGATGCTGCGCTTATGAATAGCAGGCAGGCACATAGTATAAAGGTTCTCATGCCGGGGCTATTGAGGATTACAGATGTGGCACGGTCTTCTGCCGTATTTGTTAATCGCATCTTCGCGCGAAATCTTAATTACACCATGTGTGCATTTTTCAAGGCCTCGGCAATTTTGTGTAGAATGATACGCAACGGCTTTACTGCTATCGCAGATGTAAACCACCGTACCTTGTTTTGTGCTGGACGTACACGCCACTATCAATAGCAGCATGGCAACTAAGAGCTTAATTCTTTTCATGAGATTTGATTTTGGTCCCGGCGCGACCAATCCGGGGGTTTAGATAAATTTGCAGACGCGGGCCACACAGCTAAACGTAGCCGAGGTACTGGAATACCCACTAAGACGAATGAACTGTATGCCCGCCCGAAGCTGCGCGGCATGTGTTCTTTGTCTTAGTAGTTAAAATTTCCAGTTTTCGGCTACAAGAATTGCTGAACGCCTGCAATAATTTACCCGCAATCTATGGGGTTGGTTTGAAAAAACCAAATGTATTATTTTTGGGACAATGTAACGTGGTATATCATTGCCATTCCACAATCAGCTTTCCGTATGCAACAGGGTTGTTTTTGCTGCATATCCTATACACATAAACCCCGGACCCAAGCGTTTCGCGATTCATTTCAAACCAGCCTGTTGTTATAGATAGCACGCGCCTTACCACTTTACCGGTCATATCCAACAACTCAAAATCATACGCATCATTCAATCCCTCAACTTTGATATTAGTGAACTCGCTGAAAGGATTTGGAAAGACCTGTACTTGCGCCTTGTTACCCGGTAAATCGACAACCGATGCAGGATAAGCAATAAAGCTACTGGTTGTATCTGTGTTAAGCGGCCCGCTGTTATCCATTATTACTGTTGCATAGTTTTTAACGGTATAGCCTGGGCCCGTACCTCCTTTCAACTTAGCCGTAAACGAAACAAAGCCGGCGCTTGTTAACCCGTTTACTTCACTTGCCGGAAGGTTGGCAGGATCAAAAACCCAGGTTAAAACTACACCGGGCGCAATGTAAAACTGGTTGTATAGAGGGCTACAGGCAATATTTACAATGCTTTGAGGGTCGAGGTAGGGCGATAAAGAATCTGTTACAGTAATAACCCCTGCCGTATCACTTCCGGTATTTTGAAAATGGATAGTATAGGTAAGCACAGAGTCGCCGGGTTCTAAATCGCCGGCCGGGCTCACTTCTTTTGAAACAGGCCGCGAGGGCAGTCCGGCAATTTCAGAAGTATAGACTGAATTATTAGCGGTATCACAGTCTCCTTCCACAGGATTGATGTGAAAAGCGTTTTGCAATTGATAAGTAGCCGGCAACTCCACGGGCACACTAAAAATAGCCTGCACCTTGCGCGCCCATGTAAATGTGGGCGATGGGATAGTGTCAACTGTCCAGGTTAAAGTATGTGCAGATGCGTTATTGACCGGCGTAGGTATGCCTGACTGAAATATTAGATTAGGGTCATAGTTCATGGTTATGGTTGCCGGTTGCGTGTAAGGACTTATAAAGGCTTCATTGGCATACATAGCCCAGTATTCCTTATGCTGGTTGGCGTCCTCCGGCGCCCAGCCTGCATTAATGGCCAGGTCAAAATCATTTGAACCGACAAAGCCGAAGTTATAATGCTGAAAAGTATCTCTTAGAGTAACAAAAGTAATGCTGTCGTTTGCCGGACAATCTTCGAGGTAACCACAGGTGCTGTTGCCATATTGTAATACGGTTGAAGATGCGCCAACACCTAATAAAATTTTGTATCCACCGACTTCATTCACCGGTATGGAATATTCGCCCGATAAATTGGTTGTGCCCTCAAAAGTTATGTTATGGTTACTTACATAAACAGGCACACCGGCAACACCCTGCTCACCGTTATCCTGGTTGCAATTGGCATTCGCATCATAAAAAACGGTACCGGTAACCAGGCCCATGCAACTATATTGAATGGTGGCCGTACCGGTGCGCACACAACCTGTTGAGTCGGTGACCGATACGGTATAATTTCCAGCGTATAAATTACCTGCAGTGGCCGTTGTTTGCGCCGGGCTTGTATTCCATGCATAATTATAAGGTGGGATGCCGGTAGAAATGGAGGCCGTTGCCGAACCGGTGCTATCGCAGTTGCCGATTGTGGTGGTAGTGCTTACCTGGCTGTTATAATTATTCAGCACACTGGTTGTTGCATAAATCAGGCATCCATACGCATCAGTTATCCGTACCTGGTAATTGCCGGCGGGCAGTCCGGTAGCGGTGTCTGTGCCCTGGTGTAACGCATCGTTCCATAAGTAAGCAAACGGCGAAAGGCCCCCGGTGATATTTACCGAAGCGCTTCCGTTGTTGAAATTCATACAGGTAACATTTGTCGCACTTGCCTGTGCCGAAAGCGTATTATTCTCCTGCGCAATATCGTAGCTTGCGCTCGCTGTGCAATTGGCCTGGTCAGTTACAGTAACCGTATATATGCCAGGTCTCAGGCCACTTAAGGTATCGGTATTTGCGGCGTTGTTCCAATGTAATACATAGGGCGGGCTGCCCTGGCTTACCGCAATCTCAATCTTACCGGTATTTATATCACACCTGAAATTTTGCTGCAACAAGGTATGGATTATAAGTCCCTGGTTCCTGATGGTGTCGGTTGCCACGGCAAAACATCCCAGAGAATCTGTTACACTAACCGAGTAAATTCCCGCCGACAGGTTGAAAACATCAGGTGCGCTTGACCCGGTACTCCAGTCGTAATGATAGGGTACTGTGCCACCGGTTGGCGTGGCAAATAAAAAACCGGTGCTATGGGTGCAGTCAATATTGGTAACTGTGCTAAACGAAATGTTAACCGGACTACCGGTATCAATAACATTTATACGCATACTTACCAAACAGCCACTTGTGTCGCTTACGCTTAACGTGTACCCACCCGGACAAAGTTGCGAAACTGCGTGGCTGGTTGCCCCATTCGACCAGTTATAACTATACGTGGGTGAATTTCCTCCGGAAGGGATAATAGTCACTGCTCCATTACAAACGTTACATCCCGTTGGCCGGGTAATTTGTGGCGAAAAACTAATGGGCAGCGGTTGGCTGATGGTAAATGCAGCGCTGGCCGAACAACTATTTAGGTCGGTTATTGTAACACTATAATTACCTGCGGCTAAATGAAATTTATCATTATTACTCAAAAAGCCCTGGTAACCATTTGACCAGTTAAACGCATACCGCGAACCTGTACCGCCGGTAGCACTGAATATTACGTAGCCATCGGTATCGCCATAGCAGGCATCGTTTTTAATGGTGCCGGGGCTAAGAATCAGTTGTGCAGGTTGAACCAGGTTTGCCTGTAAAGTGTCAATGGGTGCTCCTGCACTATCGCTAACAACACACTGATACACACCCTGACAAAGATTTGAAATGCCCGGCACCGTGTCTCCTGTGTTCCATAAAAAATGATAGGTGCCCACCGGGAAATTAACCTGCGCGGAGCCATTACATGAATCATAACACATGGGAGCCTGGACGTTTATTGAAAACTGGGCTTCAACAAATGAAAAGGGTAAACAGGCCAACATCATTAAGCGCAAAAATCTAATCATTCCGAGGGTATTATGATGCTTAAAGATAAACATAAGCCATGGTGTGTCTTCAACCGTCCTCTTCCTTTTATCAACCGGGTCTATGTAACTGTCTAACATGTTTACGACTAACGGCCAAAAAAGATGTTGCATGTGATATGAATAATTTGAACAAAGTGAATTGTGTTACATACCTGCTTTAAAATCAAACAAAAGCATGGGTATTGCCGTAAGATTATAAACACAATTAATACCTGAGTTATGACAACGGAGGAAGAATATGAGCAATACCTGGTGCTGCACCGAAACTTTAGCGACACATATGCGCAGGTGTATAAGCATGTAATGGATTTTTATCCGCTGCCACAAAAATTTATTAAAGAAGCCACGCCCGAACTGGATGGTTATATCGAGAAATTCTGGGCGCACGAAAATAGCCCGGTAGAGGGAGAGTCTTTCCGTAACCTCGTTTTTTTTGCTAAAAACTTCAGGGAGTTTGCTAATAACGCCAATGGCATTTTTGAAGAATATCAGGGCTTGCATGGTGAAAGTGGAAAGTATATCAAAACAATATTTAAGTTAAAGGAAAAAATTCCCGCCGGTGTTAATGCCAGTAATGAATACACCCGGTTGGTGCCTGTTTTAAAAAAACTGATAACAGGCTTCGAACAGATAAAGCAAAAAACTGAAAAGACCGCCAAAAATCTGCAACTGCTGCAAGCTGAATGGGGCAGTTTGAAATCAAAAATGAACCCAGGTCCGCCGCCTAGCCAACTTTGATGAGGCGCTTGACATATGAAGCACCATTTACATTTAATTTGACCAGGTAAATGCCCTCGGCCAACTGTGCCGTATGAAGGGTAATTTTACCGGCGTCTATCCTGTAACTAACATTCACCTCATTGCCCGCAATATCATAAACCGCCGGTATTATTCTCTGCCCTGTAAATGATGCTATTTCCAGGGTTACATAGTCAGTAGCTGGATTTGGATAGAGGACAATGTCGTTATCCGCTTGCAAGGTGTTAATTCCGGTGCAGGTTTCTACCAACACAGGCTCCATAGCAGTATTTGAGCAGCCGTTGGGTCCTGTGAAAGTGTAGGTAACATCGTAAATGCCCGGTTGTAGTCCGTTAGGGTTGAAAATGCTATCCGAGGAAACGCCAAGACCGGAATAAACCCCTCCTGCAGGGCTGCCACCCGATAATGTAAGCGGACTACCGCTACTGCATACCGTGTCTGCTGCACCGGTTGGAAAATACACAATGGGCAGAGGATTCACACTTACAACGATGGTATTGCTGGTATCAGGACAGTGTCCGGCACCGCCGGTGATAACCTCATATATACCGGCAAACGTAGCGGTTATCGATACCTGGTTACTATCCGGAATTATTGTGCGGCCGTCAACCACCCATTGATAATTTGCCGGCCCACCACCATTAACTGTTAAGGCAACTGAACCTCCATAACAAAGCGTATCCGTTCCTAACGATGAAATTTGTAAAGCTCCGCCTGATACAGCAAAGTGCAGCGTATCATTCACGTGATACATGTCTGCATCGGTAATGGTTACAACAAAAGTTGAGTTTTGCGTACCAACAAAAGTAGTCGTTTGGCAGGTGTGACAGCTCAGTGAATCGCCGGCGATAACCTGCCATGAATAACTATACGGGGCATTGCCTCCGCTGGCGGTTACACGCACCGTATCTGTTGTTCCTGAACAACCGGTTGAATTTCCACTGGCAGAAGCCACAAAAGGCTGGTCGGTGCATACGCTGCCATCGGGAAGCAGGTTGCAGGTAAACAGGCCGAACAAACCATCAGGCATTAAACGAGCCCAGGCCACAACAGCCTTACTGCTATCGGTGCCGGTGGCGTTAAAATCATAATTCGGCTCAAACACATCGTACGTTGAAAGATCACCAAACGAGGAGCCGGGTAAAGACCAGGTTGCATATTTGTTGCCCATGGAATCTAACCCATACGCATATAATTTTTGAGGTGTATTGGTGTTTTCATAAAACAAATACATGCCGCGTTTGCCATCTGAAACCGGCAATGGGTAAGCAGAGTAACCGCCGGTAGTTACCAACGTATCATTCCATAAAACGCCTCCGTTTGGCTGAACGCGCATAGCGCTTACATCATTAAAATTAACCAGGTTATTAAAAGCCACTAAAAAGTTGTCATCCGCATCCTGCGTTACTTCCAGGTAGTCAATGCCGTTGCCGCTGGCAATATCGCCACCCAACAGGTTACCATAAGGCGTAAGCAGGGTATTGCCCGTTGGGTCTGTTTGCTGCATGTAAACTTCGCCGTTACCCGTTAGCCGGGCTTCAATCCAAAACACCACGGCGTTGTTGGCGTTATCGGTGTATAATTTCAGGTCGTGGTTAATATCGGGATAAACATCAGGGCCTAACGAAAGAGTAACTCCGCCGGCCGACCATCCCGAAGCAATAGTGCCATTCGAGGCATTAAATTTATTCAGTTGTAAGGAAGTGCTACCCACCAGGCCTTGCCCGTAAACCACATAAACCGACGAAAGATCGGGAGTTAACGCCAGTTGAGGGTAATACTCGCGCACGTTCGGGGTAACGGCCACCGGTGCTGAGGTGGCGCTCCACCCTGCGGCTACATGACCAGTGTTATCAATATGCTGCAGAAAAATATCGGTTGAACTGGGGTCAATCACGCTATCAAAGCGTTCATAAACTATAAAAACACCTTTGTTTTTATCACTCACAATTAAAGGATATTCAAAAACATGATCGCTGTCCTGCGTTACCTGCACTGGCACACCTCCATTCCAGAGGGGAGCGCCCGACATTGAAAATTTCTGTACGTAAATTTCAGTGTACGAAGCTGAGTCGGGGTATCCGTACCAGGCTACTATTACCGAACTGTCTTCAGATGTAATAAGCTGGGGCGCATAAAAATCGCCGGTAGCACTTATCACATTTCCTCCGCTTGTCCAGCCGTTTAACAAACTACCAGTGGGGCTAAAGGCATTTAGCCTGATGCTGCTTTTTTGATTAGCTGTGGTATCCGTTGAAACCCAGGTAACGTAGTTTCCCAACCCGCCAGGAAGCGCGGAAACAAAAGGCCGGTGATGATTATCGGCTGAAAAAGAAACCTGCGTGCCTCCGCCGGTCCACTGACCTGAGCAGCAGATGGCAAAAACAAGGAGCAAATTTGAAAGGAGTAAATGTTTCTTCATGCGGGGATGTTTGAATTCAACTCTAATATATGAATCGCTTTTTTGAAAGCCTAATGCATAAAGAAATAACCATTCTTGCAATTCAACATCAAAGCAGAACGCTGTTTTATCGGAAAAACAGGATAATTAAAGATTAAAACTCCCCGGTACCCAATGATATAAACTTAACCCACTTCCCGTTTTCGTATTTATAAAAGGCCTCCTCGTCCTGGCCGCAATCACCTCCGCACATTCTCGCCATTCCAAAATAGGCTATGGTTCCATTTCGGATATATACAGGCTTTGAAAAACTATAAACGTAACTGTCATTGGCCCATCTTTTTGTGAGCGAATCATAAGCAGGCTCATACTTAGCATACGAAAGAAGCTCTTTCCATGGCACCCGTTTTGACCTGGCAAACAGGTTTTCGGGCCAGCAAAAATTACGAATACTATCAAGCTCAGAAACAATAAGCCTTTGCTCGTCCCGGCTCAGTAACAGAATTTTATCAGGATGATGAAGATCCTTAATGGCTTTGCTTACCGAAAATTTCTTTAGTTGCTTTTTGAGTCTCTCGCAACCCCTGGTACTATCTGCATAAATAACCAAACCTCCTTTAGCCACCTTCTTCCCGATATCACTATCGAACGCCGCCTTAATGACTGCCAAATCGGTGTTAGTCTGGCTATCAGCGGCAATGAAAAGTGCAAACAGAAAAACAGCTAAAGGAATTAATTTATGCTTCATGTCCCGTATTCCTTTCCCATGTCCAACCAATAATGCCCCAGTACATTTTCGTTCACTAAATCAACGATAATAACCAGGTAAATATTGGGATTCTCGGTGGGCAATAAAACGTGGTCGAAAGTGGAAGTGTTGTTTCGGTAAACCTTTTCTACCAACTCATTAGCAACCACGTATTCCGACACTACCTCCTCTACATATAACTCGCCCACATACTCCCATATATCAACGGTTGATTCTATACTTTCAGTAACATCCAGCATTTCGTCACCAAAGGTGGCGCGAAACAATTCTTCGGTTAATTCTTGTGTCATTGAAAGAGATTAGCTTAAGAAATTTTATGCCTGAAAACGCTCCCTGATTGCAATCGTCTTCTCCAAATCCGCACTAATTACTTAGGAAAGTATTTATAAATATCTTTTCGCGGAAGACACCTAAGAAACGCCACTGAACCAGCCTCAATCCTTATGCCAATTCTAAATTCACCCTTTCTGATTCTATAGTAATTGCTATAGCCCTTCAGTTTTTTCAAAGAGGCTATTTCATCCGTACTTTTAAACGAAGGTATTTTATCAAAACAAAGTGTTTTAATGGTAGAGTAATACGTGGTGCCTTTTAATTTCTGCAAATCTTTCAGAAACTCTTCGGCGTATACCACACTAATCATCACCTAGGAATTTTAAAGCATCCTTTTTCGAATACAGTTTACCCTTCTCAGCTTTTTTCATGGCTTTGGCAAGTGCGGCATCTTCCTTTTTAGAATCGTAGGCATGCACTTTTGAACCCAGCCTGGTGGCTAAATCTATAATCAGCTTTTTGTCACCGGATGATTTGATGTTTTCAATGATTAAGTCCATGTAATAAAAATAGCAATAAAATTTCGTTTTTGGAGAGCATTTATCCCTCAAAACTTTCACAAGCTGCAATCGTCTTTGCCAAATCCGCCTCACTTAAAGCAGCAGATAAAAACCAGCTTTCAAAAGCTGAAGGCGGCAGGTAAATACCATTGTGAAGTAAGTGATGGAAGAATTTTTTAAAGGTATCGTTATTGCCTTTGGCGGATGTTTGAAAATCGACTACAGGTCCTTCGCAGAAGTGAATGCTTATCATAGAGCCCAGTTGGTTGATAGTATGCGGCATGCCTTTACGGGTAAATACTTCATGCATTTTATCGCGCAGGTATTCGCCTTTTTTTGCCAGCTCCTTATAAATACCGGAGCTGTTGTTGAGTTGCGAAAGTGTAGCTAGCCCTGCCGTCATGGCCAGCGGGTTGCCGCTCAGTGTACCGGCCTGGTAAACATTACCCAACGGGGCCACGCAACTCATCATATCTTTTCTACCTCCAAAAGCGCCCACCGGTAGGCCGCCGCCAATTACTTTGCCAAAAGTTACCAGGTCGGCCCAAACATTATAAACCTCCTGGGCGCCGCCTTTGGATAAGCGGAAGCCGGTCATCACCTCATCAAAAATCAGTACAATATTGTTATCGGTGCACAGTTTACGAAGCAGCTGCAAAAAGCCATCCTGCGGCAATACACAACCCATGTTACCGGCCACCGGTTCAACTATAATGGCGGCTAATTCATGTTTGTATTGTTCCACCATTTGGGTTAAAGCGGCGGGGTCATTAAACGGCAGTATCAAAGTATCATCGGTAACTGCGGTGGGTATGCCGCCTTCCTGCTTAATTTCAAGGGTAGCAACGCCGCTGCCAGCTTTCTTTAAAAACAAATCGGCATGGCCGTGGTAATGCCCCTCAAACTTGATAATTTTTGTTTTGCCCGTAAATCCGCGGGCTACGCGTACAGCGCTCATGCATGCCTCGGTACCACTGTTCACCATACGCACCATGTCAATATTCGGCACCATGGATTTAATGAGTTTGGCCATGGCCACCTCAAGCGCCGTTGGTGTGCCAAACGAAAACGCCCTTTTTACCTGCGCCTGCACTGCCTCTACCACATGTGTGTGGTTATGACCCAATATCATGGGCCCCCAGCTATTGATATAGTCGATATATTGATTATCGTCTTCATCATACATATAAGCGCCATCTGCGCGTTTCATAAATAACGGCGTTCCACCCACTTGTTTAAATGCCCGCACCGGCGAGTTAACCCCACCGGGAATATGTTGTTGCGCTGTTGCAAAGAGCGATTCGCTGTTTTGTGTTTTCATAGTCATTCATTAATTAAAAAACAATTTACCACTAAGGCACTAAGGACACAAAGAACCACCAAGATTTATATAACGAACCAACCAAAACCGGATTGAGTTCATTTCGCTTTTAAATACCGCATCTTAGTGGTTAGCATCCTTTAAGTATTGCTTAGCAAAATAGGTTGCAATTAAATCGGCACCGGCTCTTTTAATAGCCGTCAGCGATTCGGCAATTGCGGTCTTTTCATTTAACCAGCCGCGTTGTGCAGCGGCTTTAATCATGGCATACTCTCCGCTTACCTGGTACGCGGCTACCGGCACCTGCGATACATCTTTTACTTCGCGGATAATATCCAGGTAAAAGCCTGCCGGTTTCACCATCACCATATCTGCACCTTCGGCAATATCATCCATCGTTTCTTTAATTGCTTCCGTTCGATTGCGGGGGTCCATCTGGTAGGTTTTTTTGTCGCCGAAGCCCGGTGCACTATCCAGCGCATCGCGGAAAGGTCCGTACAGACAGGAAGCATATTTGGCGCTGTATGCCAGGATACCGGTTTTTGTAAAACCGCTTTGCTCCAGTGCGGTTCTGATAACGCGAACGCGGTGGTCCATCATATCAGAAGGAGCAACAAAATCAGCACCTGCTGCCGCATGCAATACGCTCATTTCAGCCAGCACTTTCAGGGTTTCATCATTCAGTATTTCAAAGTTCTTCACCAGCCCATCGTGTCCGTATGGCGAAAAAGGGTCGAGCGCCACATCGGTCATTACGCACATATCCGGTTGTGCTTCTTTAATTGTCTTAATGGCGCGCATCATCAGCCCATCTTCATTCAGTGCTTCCGAGCAGGCATCGTCTTTTAAGTTGTCGGGCACCTTTACAAACAACAGCACACTCTTAACCCCTAACTGCCATAATTCATTCGCTTCCTTTTTCAGGTTGTCCAGACTTAACCGGTGATAATCGGGCATAGAAGAAATTTCTTCCTGAATGCCTTTACCTTCTGTTACAAAAAGCGGAACGATAAAGTCGTTGGCGGTAAGAATAGTCTCAGCTACCATTTCGCGCAGCGCCGGCGATTGGCGCAGGGTTCGGTTTCTTCTTGTCATCTTTCAATATTTAAATTCTCCATCCAAAAAACAAATCCGAATACATTTTACCACAAAGTTCACAAAGGTGGCACAAAGGCCACAAAGAATATAAAATTAATTGTGTCCCTTGTGCCTGTATTTTCTTAGTGTTCTTT
>Ga0364881_10679_pt1 | contig 15180 bp, 21 predicted proteins | sample ExccelJu500001D4_5_FD_206923 | JGI IMG/M metagenome (GOLD analysis project Ga0364881, IMG submission 206923) | Enriched cells from Trout Bog Lake Hypolimnion, Wisconsin, USA - BchlTB.July30.5000.01.D4 | ecosystem: Environmental > Aquatic > Freshwater > Lake > Hypolimnion/Profundal zone | place...
TCGGCTTCCATGCCATCCCGAACATAGGTTTCTGCCATGGTCTTTCCAAGTCCGTAGAAGGCATTGAAATGTGACTCAATGGATTCCAATTCCTTTAGCTTGGCGGTGTCCTGGGCAGTCGTGAAATGCTGCTTGAACTTATCCACGCCTTCTTGAAAGTGTTTTGCGGATTCATTGGCGTCTTTGTAGCCATCAGGGTCGTGGGTAGCGGAGACGTCGGTTAGGAACTGTTGAACCTCTGAGCGGCTCAAGTCCATCTCATCTACAGCCAAGACCAACGGGAGGCTGATGTTGTCCACTTCGCCTACTGCGTGGGTTAGTCCTGCTAGTAGAAACCCTATGGTCATCAGCATGGCAACGAAAAAAGCAACAACGCTCGAAAAGCCAACACCAAGTTGCCATTTGACGGACAAGTTCTTGAACATCGATATCACCTAATTTTTTGTCTCTGAACCTGTCCTCGACAAGTTTGGAAATGCCTCACATTTCCTCAGAGTGTACTCAGGCACAAAGGTCTATCAGCTGGGCTCGCTAACAGTCGCGGGTTACGTCGAACACTACCACCGCGGACCATCCAGACCTGGTGAACTCAATGGTCAGGTCCAAATTCGGGTCTTAAGCATGGTTACTTGGTCCCGGTAGGCGGATGGATGTGCGAGCCAAGGTGGGGCCTGACCCGAAGCGGCTCACGTTGTGTTGACACCTAAAAGCAGCTAGCTACACCCTTGTATCAACTGATACAAAGGACGGTTCACATGTTCATCAAGAAAAGGCGCACTCTGGCCCTGATATACCGTTCCGCTTGGGTCGCAAAAGGCACCGGCGGCAATACACACGGCTACTCCGTTCAGAATTACGTTGGCAGTCTTCCTTTGGAATCAATTGAAGTGCCCACAGACCTCGCCGAGCTCTTGTCAACGGAAGAGCTCGCCGCCGTTGATTCAAAAGTCTGCGACCCCGCCAGGCGTGCCGCCGATGAGGCCAAACGTTCAGCCGAACGACGAGAGGCAGACCCCATTTGGCGGTTGGAAGAAGCTGCCCGGCTTATTGCAGAGGCCGCAGTTCGAAGCGAGAAGGGGGTCGTTCCTGATTCCAAATTGGCGGCAATTCAGGCCGCCATGACTGCGGTGAAGTCGGTGTCTCAGTTCAGGCCTGCCGTGGTGGTGCCACCGGCACCCATTGCCGCCAAGCTGGCCGTCACCACAGCCATGGAAAGGGTAGACACCCTGCGTGACGCTTTAGACGCCATAAACGCCGCGCGAGTGGCCGTGCTGGCCGGTAGCTATGGCAGCGCGCCGAAGGAGGGCGTGCGGACCACATACGCGTACAAAAAATGGGCAGACATCCTGCAAGCCGTTACCGGCACCACTGGAGACAGCCTGATGCGTGCATTGCAAACAAGGGGCTTTGCGAAGACTCGGGGCAAGTAGGACGTGGTCGTGAAAACCCTGCGAGAAATCAGCACGGAGCTCGCACTAAATGGAAATCACCTTTGTGGGGTTTGGCGCTGCTTTTGGCTGATATGAAGCAGTAATCGGAATAGTAGAGGAATGATGAAGACGCCCAAAAGGTACAGCACGGCCAATCCAGCTAAGTCTTTGTAGCCAACGACGAAAAGCCCAATTGCTATCAGCCCGCCAACTCCATACATGAGAAAAAGGGCGTAGCCCATGACGACGCGAAAGATACTATCTTCAGATGCCATACCTGCAATCTTCCAAATTGTTGATGAACGACACTTCGACCCTGGCGTCGCCAAATGCCTACCTAACAGACTCGCTAAGTCTGGCAAGGTAACGCTCGACCTCAGTCACGACTTCATCGCGCAACGGCGAATTTTTCTCCGTCAGCATGTCTCCAAGCACTAGTGACATATTGACCCAGGAGTCCCGCAGTTCAGCCAATGCCACCGCTAATTCAAACATGCGGTCACTTGACGATTTAGTGAATGGACCGTTTTCCATCGCTTTAACAGTTGCTTGCCTTTCGACGGGATGAGTTAGCTTGAGGACGCCGCTAACAATTATGAGCGTACCCTCAGTCTAAAACGTCTCCCATTCATCATTGCCGACTGTCGGTTCTGCCTTAGCTTGCATGACAGGTTTAGGTAGGGAAACAGTCATTTTTGACTGTGGTCTGGTTACTACAGGTTTGGATTTTGCGCCCAAGGCTGGCGAAGAACGCCTCTCGTCCCCCTTGAACGAGATGGTACTTTTCGATGAGGTGCGTACCGTCGCTTTGTACGCGCTGACGCTGGAGTCAAGCTTGAACACTGCCACTGTCTGAACGAGCTCGTTCGCCTGGGATTTCAAGCTGCCGGCAGCTGCTGCCATTTGCTCTACCAGTGCCGCATTCTGTTGGGTCGCGTGGTCCATTTGTGAGACCGCTTCGCCAACCTGTGCAACGCCTAACGCTTGTTCGTTACTTGCCGAGCTGATTTCTCCAACCAGGTCACTGACTTTGCGAATCGAGCCTACAACCTCTGCCATGGTGGTTCCTGCTTCATCGACCAAAACCGTGCCTTGTTCAACTCGCTCCACGCTCGCGTTAATCAGGCTTTTGATTTCCTTGGCGGCCTCCGCGCTTCTACCGGCAAGGGAGCGCACTTCACTTGCCACAACGGCAAATCCACGTCCCTGGTCTCCGGCTCGTGCTGCTTCTACTGCGGCGTTCAAAGCCAGAATGTTTGTCTGAAAAGCAATGCCGTCGATAACGCTGATGATGTCGGAAATCTTTCTAGACGAGTCATTGATTTCCTTCATTGTGCCAACCACGCGCCCAACGACCTCTCCACCCCGCACCGCAACAGTGGACGCATTTGCAGCAAGTTGGTTCGCTTGGCGGGCGTTATCGGCATTGTGTTTAACCTGAGAGCTGAGTTCTTCCATAGAGGCTGCGGTTTCTTCCAGAGCGCTGGCTTGGCTCTCAGTCCGACTCGACAGGTCCTGATTTCCCTGCGCAATTTCCGCGCTGGCGGTCGCAACACTTTCAGAACCCTGTCTCACATTTGATACGACTTGCACCAACCCATTGCGCATCCCCTCGAGTGCTTGCAGCAGTTGTGCCGTTTCGTCCGTCCCCTGGACATGGATGGTCACCGTCATATCCCCTTTGGCGATGGCACCTGCTACATCAACAGCTTCTCCAATGGGACGTGATATTGCGCCGGAAATCACGAACCCCAAGACTATGGCAAGTAATATCGCCACCACAACGGTGGACATCACCAACACCCGTGCATTGCTTATGGTTTTCTGGCCCACTTCCCATACAGTGTCAGCCTCTTTTTTGTTGTAGTCGCTTAAGTCTTGCACGTCCTTCATTACGAGCCTGAAGCTAGCCTGTGTTTCACCATTAAATCCTTTTGCTGCCAGGTCTTGGGCTTCGTGACTTTCAGTCGATTTTCGAGAAATAACGCGCAGTTTTTCCCATCCACTAAACCATTCGTCACGGTGAGCAACATAGCTTGCCCACGCCTTCTTCTCAAATTCTGAGTCAAAAAGTGAAACGGCAACAGGCTCCAATTCAGAAAGTTGTTTAACAGCTGCTGCCCTATCTGTTTCTCGCGCATCCATGTCTTTCTGGTCGTTGGATAGAACGTGGCGGGCTTCGTATCGCCGTACGGTATTGACCAAAGACAGAATTTGGCCTGCCATCACTACGCTAGGCAAACTGTTGGTGGCCAACTGTTGCTCTCCCGCAGCCACTGCATTTAGCTGCGTCATTGCGATGGCACCCAGAGCGATAACTAAGGCCACGATGACGGCAAAGCCTGCTCCAATCTTCGTGGCAATTTTGAAATTCGATAAATTCATGTCCGCGCTCCCTTTTACTTCGCCATTCAAGTTGGAAGTGAAGCATATACGAGGGGGCCTGGACATTGAGGCGTAGCCGTTTGTAAAGCTGGTACAGCTTGACTCTAATCAAGACTATGCAGAGTAAAGAGCAATCTAAGGTGCCCCGAAGGGCATTCAAATCTCACGCCATCCGAACGCGGTCAATTTCGCGAATGCCGGGCCAAATTCAGCAATCGCAATTTTTGGGTAGTAACAACATTCCCAATCCCGTATTTCGTCCGGACGCTCAGACAAAAAAGCCCGCGTAAAGCGGGCCCTTCCGAGATGCCGGAACCAATTACTTGATTAGAAAATCACTCTTGTCTTTGCCCTGCAACCACTTTGGTGCCAATCCACGACCAGACCACTCCTTGCCCGTGAAGGGGTCACGGTACTTGGCAGCGACTTTTGAGCCTTCTGGCTTGGCTTTTTTTGCGCCGCGGCTGGTGCCGAAAAGGTCTTCTTGAGTCAAACCAAATTCAGCGATAAGGGCCTTGACCTTGCCGACGGCGTCAGCCAGTTCGGTTTGGCGGGTCTCCTGAATGAGTTTCTCCAACGATTCTTTTTGCGCGATGAGTTCTTGTAGAGTTGCCATAATCACTATATAAAAATATTCAATATCGAAATTACACGGTGAGTACCGTGCGGCTCGTATGATACTCCTATGTGAGTGACCGTCAGTGTAGCCACCCATGGGATTGTCAATGGCTTTGGAACTCGGTAGCTGAAAAGTTTGGCTTGTCATGAGAAGAGCCCTCGCCACCATGAAGGTGAGGAGGGCTGAAATAAGTTTTCACTTGACCTTAATCTCTTGAGCGCTTTTTCTTATTGGAATGACTGGCAATCGCCGCAATTTGCTTCGTTTGGATATCCCTCAACTTGGTGATTTCAGCACCGAGGGTCGCATACTGCAAGGACTTGTCCATCAACACCTTTCCTGTCGCAGCTTCGTAGAGTTTCACCACTGCGAACTGACTGTGCTCACTGCCGCTTCTTAATTCTGGGGTTATGAGGTGACCCCAAATTAGGTCATCGCAGATAAAACCCATTGCCCTAGTCACCTCCGTTGCAAGCATATTGTCTTGCTCAAACAGGTCGTCTGGGTTCAGTCGTCCCGCCAGCATAAGAATGGTCAGTCTTGGAATCCCTAAAAAATATGAGCAGGCGAGTGCGAATTCGTCGCTTACTTGAGATACTTTACGAATGCCATTACGCAGTTGGTTTATGTATCCATACGTTACACCAAGTTCGTCCGCCATATTATTGAGTTGAAGGCGTCGTTCGTTCGCGCAACGTATCAGCGCCGCAAGTAACAGACCGCCGGGACGTGAGATTTCAGCTTCGTCGAGGTTGCCACTCCACGGAATACTCACGTACTCCCGAGGCCCGTCGTTGTCGTCGCCCGAATTTCTGCTGTTGACATCAATCAATTTCATTGTGGTTCCTATAGTCCAGTTCCTTTGGAGGGCTCCTTTGTGGAGCACTCTCGGGACGTATAGCAACCGTGATATCAATTTGCAGAGGTCGCTTGTCTGTGCCTGTACTGGTGGTAATTTCAAGTTCATGTCCATCTGGATGCTGATGTCGCGGGAACAAGCATCGGCACCCCTGCATTATGGTCAGCGATAAGTACAGCCGAATTGCCGGGACAACGTATCAAATGTGATTTGGCCCGTGATTTTCTTGATGTTCGTCAATTGGGTGGCCAAAGAATATGTTCTCACGTCATCTTTTGATTAATTTACGTCAACTGTTGCCAAATGCTTGTAGTTATGTGCTGGCAGGTTTATAATACACATTGGCGACTAACCTACCCTGTTTAGTCACTTAACTCTGATAGCGGTCACCCCGCCAAGGATGTCCATTCGCCGAGACGCTTTTCCCAAAAAGCGCGTAGGTCACACCCGAGACCCCATGGGTCTCAAAAATCACTGTTTAGTTTTTGACCAAGTTAATGGTCTTTATTCAGTCCCATCGCAATTTGGTTGCGTGGGTTGTGTGGAATCTTACTTAGAGAGATTTGTATGACATCAAAGAGTTTTGTGACAGTAAAGCAGGGTACCAGTAAGAGTTCATCACCACTGGTGTCCAGCGCTGCAGTCCGGCCGGTCGCGCTGAGTAAAGTGGCGCAGTTAGTCCTCTTTAGAGGATTACCTGGAGCGGGGAAGTCGACTAAGGCCCAGGTGCTGACGGAGATTGGCTACAAGCACTTCGAAGCCGACATGTTCTTTGAGGTGGATGGGGTCTATCGATACAACCCATCTCGAATCAGAGATGCACACGAGTGGTGCAAGTTGATGACGAGGCAAGCCCTTCGTCTCGGCGAAAGGGTTGTAGTTAGCAACACTTTCACCACAAGGTCAGAAATCCAACCCTACCTAGCGATGGGTGCAGAGAGCATTCGGATTGTTGACGCGGACGGGTCATGGGAGAACTTGCACAACGTGCCGCCAGAGGTCGTGCAAAAGATGGCGTCACGGTGGGAGAAGTTGCCCAGCTCATTGATGAGTATCTGCGCAAACCTCGCAAGCTTCAAGGAGTCCGCTCATGTCTAAGGACAACACTGAATCTTGCCGTCCACGGTTGGCACTCAATGCACTTTCAAATGACTATCCTGCAATGGGGAGAGTTATTGATGACATGCGAGGGGGGCAGTTCGGTAAGTCCGAACCTTGGTCTGAAATGTGTTTTATTCCTACTGTTGTAATTAAAGCATTGATGGATTCATTGGCTAGTGTAAAAGGTGAGCCACGGGATGAGGTTAAATCTATTTGGGAGTCAGCAAGAATATGTGCACTAACTGCATGGAGAGCGACGCAGGGCATCTATCGGTTTGACATTGATGTGTTCAATGCATTGAGAGAAACCCCGCTTAGTGATGACATTCCATTTAGTGTCTTAAAAAGACTACCTGAATGGTGTATTTATATTGAGACGCCGAACTTTCTTGTAGATGGAAATGAAATCCACGGAGTGTGGGTTCATTTGGACACATTTGGTGGAGCTGACGTAGATGACTTGAGAGTTTGGGTTGATTGCGTTGTGCCATTTTCAATTTTGATGGAATTGAAGCCTGGAGATATCGCAACAAATTTGAATAGACGTCTATCCTTTATTGGTGATGAGTTTAATGGTAAGAAAGGTGTTAATAAGCAATATTGTGCAAGTGTTATGCTGAGGGTGCTCAGCACAATAGTTCCTTTGGTGCTTTATATTTGCACTCAGGCTGATGAGATTGGTGACGGGACTAAGACACCTTTCAAACCAATACCGAAGCGAATTAAAGGCGGAAGCGTACGACTTTTCCCCCCGGATAGGATTACTAGGTGGGATGTCGGAGTTCGTATGGGTGCTGCAATTCGTAGCGCTAAACAAAGTCAAGCTCACGGAGTAGGACCAGATTACCTGCGCAACGCTCCGCGAGCCCATATTCGAAGAGCGCACTGGCATTCCTCGCGAATTGGTCCCAGAAAGCTGGCAGACGGAACAATCATTAACGCTCAGGCGCGGGACTTCGTGGTTCGTTGGCAGCCGCCGATAGCGGTGAACGTTGTGGACGTGGCGGCCTTGCCTGCAACGATACGGCCTGTTCATTAATCTGAGGCTTGGTCGCAGCTGAATGTCACCGCTGGCATTGCGCTGACCATGCCTAGGATGAAAAGTTTTGAAAATCCTGAACTTTTTCTGATGAAAGGCTAAAACGGTCCGCTATACGAAATAACTGGGCAGCATTTGTGCCACCCAAGTTGAAGGTTTCCACCGAACCGGTGGCTTAGAGAGTGAGACGACCGAATAGGTCGATGTGACCACCGAGCAGGTGGCTTAGAGAATGCGGCCGAATAGGCTGTTGAAGGTGACTTGGTCCAGTCGGCTCTGCGCAAGTGGGGTCTCGCCGCCACTCAGGCGGATTGACTGGCCAAGGAACTGGAAACTTCTCTGCGTAAGCAGGGATGCCACGACCGAATAGGTCGATGTGACCACCGAGCAGGTGGCTTAGAGAACGCAGCCGAATAGGCTGTTGAAGGTGACTTGGTCCTGTCGGCTCTTCGTAAGTGGGGTCTCGCCGCCGCTCAGGCGGATTGACTGGCCAAGGAACTGGAAACTTCCCTGCGTAAGCAGGGATACCTCGACCGAATAGGTCGTTACGGTCGAATAGACCGTTCGGGTGACATTGAACACGGTCTCGGCAATAGTCGAGCATCGCCGCCCACAGGTGGATTGAGGTTCAATGTCACCCTTTCTTTTTTCTGGGCTCGAAGTCAGGGGCTAATGGGACTGTCAGCCGCGTTTGTCAATCGCTATGGTGGCGGCCGAGTGGGGTGCTCACACCAACAAAGCGGCCAAGATTATTTCAAGGTTCTTCAAAACCGGCTCTACCGGCTTGCCCATCTGAGCGCAAATACCAATGGCCGCTTGGTCGTCGGCCGGACGACCACCCTGGCCTGAGTGAACTTGGACTCTGATGCGAATTGCAAGCCCTGGCCCCAAGGACGACATGAGGCTGCCTGCGTGCCTTCGTTCTGCGCTCATTGGTCAGTAGCTGTTGACCCAAAAGTGACATTCAGAACCTTGATTCTGTTGACCCAAATTGCCACACGCGTTGCCGTCGCGAGCGCTTTGTGCGTTGCCAGTGAGAATCGGGCTATAACGGAGGGCCCCTACCAATTGAAGTGGGGTAACGTGGATTCGTTCGGGAGGAACAAATCACAATGGCAACTTTATCTGTCGGTTTAGGCAATCCACAATGGACCACTAAGGTCGAAAAGCGTGGCCTGGACCCATTGGGCATGCAGACGACGAGTGTCGCGCTGTACCAGCAACTCGTGCCTGGCATCAGCAATGTGACTCTGCGCATGCGGTACTACGGCCTGTACGCCTGGTTGGCACGGCGCTACGCCTTGGACGTGGGCGACACGTCAGTGGAGCGTTGGTGCCTGTATTTGCGGCGCGCGGAAGCCCTGTATGCGCTGGCCGCCGTTCACGCCGGCGGAGAGCGAGGGGTGGCCGGTGTTGACTGGGCCACCCGCACGCTGGCTACACCTAGAGCCGACGTAACGTTCCACGTGGCGACCGACCGTGCCGACGGCGAGCCACAGTACCTCAAACAGAAGTTCGGTGCTTTTGGAGCTGCCTATGGAAGCCAGTTGCAGGACATCGGCGTACTCGAGACCGTGCTCGACCACGATGTCCCCGTGCCCACGAGAGAAATCGGCGACCCACTCGCCAATGCCTTCCAGGCGGCCATAGGGGTAGCCGCCGACGCTTTCCTTGCTGCGGCCCAGGCCGGAGTCATCAACAAATCCAACCTCGCACAGTTTGCGATGATGCTTCCGTCGCGCATCGCGGCCAATGGCCCCGAGCGAGACCTGTACGAACGTTTGTTGCTCGCAGGCGCCCATGGCCAGAAGGCGCGGGCCGCGTCCCGAAGGCAGAGTCTCCGCTTGGTGCTTAGTATTGCGCGGGACCAAGGCAGTTCGGTGAGAGTCGACACGCTGCGCTGGGCCCTGTACGCCTCCCAGTGCAACGCCATCACCACCTTTGCTGGTCTCGGTGCCGAGGAGGACAGGCAGCGCTTTGCCTGGGCCGTGTACCAAGGCAACGACCTGCTGCACCTGAGCTACGAGACCATTCTCAAGCTCGCGCTCGATATCCTCGGAAGTTCGCCCACCGGCATGCTGTTCGAGACCTTGGTCTCCCGGACAGTCTCTCACCTAATGTTGGCACTCAATGCTTACGCCGCTGACTCCTGGAGCGGCCTGTGCGTCTCGTTGGCGCTGGCAGACGACCCGGTTTCCGCAAAGAACCCCATGAGCGAGTTCTCGTTGCAACAGGCGGTGCTTCGCAGCGCAAGACTAGAAGCGATGACCAGCGAAGACTCGGCGCGCTGCGCTGTCGTGCTGCTGGCCGTTCTGCACCTGCGCTTCGGTGGGCTCATCGAGAGAATTGCCAACGAGCTGCCGGTGCTTGCGAACGGGGACTTCCTGCGGTCACTCGTGACGGAGCTGCGATTCCTCGACAAGTATGAAGCAGAACCTCTTGAGACATTGCTTGCCCGCATCGTTCGGCAGCGCGTTCTGGACCGTCACTTGTGGGTCGCCATTCAGAAGTTCCGGGGGCCAGGCGACTACACCTTTCTGCTCGAGTCAGACGACGGACGCGTACGCCTGCGCCAGAAAGACGGCCCGGTGCTCACGAACCCGCGACTGTCCTCGGCGGTCGCGTTCCTAGAGGATATCCACCTGTTGAGCTCCAGCGGCACCACGCCGGCAGGTCTGCGCTGCCTCGCCGCCGCATGAAACTCTTCAACTACTTTGCCGCGGGCGGCTTCCACACCAGCATCGTAACGACCTTTGGCGTCGACTTTGATGCTTATGAGGCCATTGCGCTGCCACGACTTCGCGACGCAGGGTGCAACAACAATGTCGTGGTCGCTGATGCGCGGATGCTCGCGCAAGCCCTGGCAGACGAAGCGCGCCGTCCGAAGTTCGCGGGTCGCCGCTACTCTGTCGTGGGTGCGCACTGTGCCGGAGTTTTTCACCCCAAGCTGACGCTGCAACTGGGAAAGGCGTCGGGGCGGTTGCTCGTGAGCTCCGCGAATATGACCACGGCTGGACTTGCCGGCAACCTCGAAGTTGCCGGGGAGGTCACAGTGGCTGAAGATGCCATGCAAGCTGCACCGCTGTTGCGAGCCGCTGTGGACTACATCTTGAAATTCCTTGCCCCTGGCTCGGTCGCTCGCCGTCAAGTCGAATGGGGCCTCAAGAGGGCGCGATGGCTTCCGGCCACGGCCCCTGCCGAGGCGGTCGTCGCGTTGGAGGCAGGTGGGCGACTCGCCTTCCTGGCGAGGGACGATACCAAGGGCATCGGGCAGCGTTTTGCCGAGTTCATCGGCGACCGTTCGGTGAAGCGCTTGGTGGTAGCGAGTCCGTACTGGGACCACGACCTGCGCACTTTGCGAAGTGTCCAAGGGCGTTTCGGCGGCGCGAACGCCGCGGTGCTCATCCAGCCGCAGGCGGCCCTGTACCCCGTCCACGCCCATCCAAGCTCGGGCGCCTTCGCGCTCTTTGATATGAGCAAAGCACCAGGTGCGGCCAGCCGGTTTGCTCATGCCAAACTTGTCATCGCGGAGGCGGTGGACGGAGATTGTGTCTTGTTCGGCAGCGCGAACTGCACCGAGGCTGCGCTGGGCACACCGGCCAAAGCAGGTGTCAACGAGGAGGCATGCCTAGCACGCGAGCTGCCGGCGGGCGAAGCGGTGCGATTGCTCGGCTTGGACGAGGTCCTTTTGTCCGGTGAGGGACTTGACATCTCCAAGGTGCCGGGCTTCAAACCAGCAGATGACATTCCTCTGTCCGACCTTGAAGCCAAGCTGCCCGGCCGGTTCGAGCTGTCGGGGGACCTTCTGCGCTGGTGGCCACCAGCCAGCCTGGCGACTGCATTGGTGAGTGGGGAGGGCACCGTCCAGCTTCTGGACCAACTCGCAGAGCCGGTTGCAGGTGCGTTGAGTCGCATGGGTAGCCAGAACAATCCAGTGTCGTATCGTTTCGACGGTAACGTCGCCCCCCATTTTGCGCAGGTACGCTCAGGCGCGTTCGTATCGTCACTAGCCGTGGTGGTCGTTGAGCAGGCGATACATCAAACCCAACGTCGCGCGGCGGGTCGCGGCGTCGAGAGCGCGCTGGACCTGCTCGATGACGACGAGGCCTCCGAGGGTCTGTGGCTGCTGGACCTGATTCAGCGACTCACCGAAGCCGAGTGTGAAATGCGCGGCCCTCGCAGCTTAGGCGAGAAGGCGCCCCAGCAAAGCGCAGCCGCCGTCCAGGCCCAGGACTCTCGCGTGTTGCCCTACGATGAGTTTGTCGCGGGCCGGCGGGTCGAGAATGGTTCGCTCGCGTCTTCAGGCAGCCACCTGGCCTCGACCCATCACGAATCAGTCAGGAGCTTCCTCAATGCACTCATCGGCAAGCGCGCCACATTGGACATTACCGAGGTGTCGGACGAAGACGACCTTACGCCGAACCTGGGGCTAGGCGACGAGACCTCCGACGGCGCGGCCACTACAGAGTCAGGCGACTTGCCGCCACCTTCGCCGGACGCCACTACTGTAAACCTGACGGCCGATGCGAAGCGGCAGCTGGAACGACGCCAACGCTACGTGCAAGACACGCAACGCAGCATCGTCGACGGGGTCGAGGCTTTCCTCAAGGGCTTGCGCGAGCAGGCGCAAGGTCAGTTGCTGGGCGTGGTCGACCTGCTTCGGCTTCGGGCGCTTCTGGTGGTGGTGTTGGGCGCCGGGAGCAGAAAGACGGACCTTCAGCCCAAGGATTTGAACGCTGAGGTTCATCGTCGCCAGGTCCTTCCCTCCGGCGGAGAAGCCAGCTGGCGGCAACTCGTCGGGCGGCTGCTCTATGACTTCTTTCGTGACCGCAACGGAACACGTGCGCCACTTATCAAAGGTCTGCGCCTGGAGTCCAACGAGGTCCAGGGCATTCCCGAGGACGTGCTCGAGTGCTGGGCCACTTGCTTTTGGGCCATCTGCGCCATGCGCTTGGACGTCAACGACGCCGGCGCTTCATTTTCCGTGTCCAACTCGGAGGCCGCGCTCGCCGCGGACCTGTACCGGTTCACCCGTCTGCTCACGCAACAGTCACTTGGTGCGGTAGTGCACGATGTCTTCGCCGGAATGAACCGCCGCTATGCCGAGCGCCTCGGGGTCAGCGCCGAACGCATTGAGCAAGTACACCGGACCCTTGCAGAAGCTGCCAGTGTTCAAGCAGCACCTTTGCTCTCTTAACGGCACCTGGCAGGTTTGGAGCTTGCGTCGCGACCTTTCCTTGATGGGCCGGGCGCATTGATGCTTATCGGTGCGCAAGAAAGCAGTCAGCACCGGTTGGCCGGTTACGCTGGCGAATTTGGTTGGACCAAGAGTACGCCTACACCCTGCAGCACTCTTCCAAACCTTGGTTTCGATGTGCGCGATGTCCGGTTTGTGAAGTGTCGGCGTCAAGGCAAGGGCGCGGCTAATCCCCAAGGACCCGGGCGTGCAGCACCATTGGCAACAGAGATGTTGTCACTGTGCACACAACGCGCTGTCCTTCGCGTAGCTCTTGCCAATCAACCCCCGGAGTCCTCTCAGTGATTGCATATTGGTAGCCGGCCGCAGTTTTGACTCGCACTTGCCTGAAGTCAGACAAAACCGCATACACCGTAGCTTCGACTGTGCGAGCTCCTGATTCGGCCTCAAACTTGTCTTCGAGATATCGCTGCCCTTCCTCGTCCGTGGGCGTATCCCGCGGCCCCACCAGCGCCCGAAATGCTCGGGCGATTGACAGCAGTTCGCTGAGCCAGCTCACCGAGTCACCCAATGAACACCGCTGGGACCCCGCCCTCGTCTTCCTCACATACTGTGTATGAAATAGCTCCGTGAAACGGGTCGAACCACTTTGCTGGTCGCTGTCCAGGCAGCTCGCAAACGTGCGTCTCTACCACTCCATCAAGTTGCAATTCGTCAACATATGCCATCTGGCCGGGCACCACAACAATTGCATCCTGCCGCAAGGTGCTTAGCAATGAAATCAAGTCAGAAACCAACATACATACCCTTCATTGCCCAATTAACACCGCACGAATGACCGGCGAGTTTTGCTCGCAGTCATCAGGCCCCATGTATGCCCGTACCTTTTCGCCTTCTCGCGGTGCGTACGGTCTTCTGTGCACAAGCTGGAGCGGGAGTTCGCAGACCTGCATCGGCGTGAGGGCTTCGGGTATGAGGTCTTCGTAACAACACATAGGGCTAAACACAACCACCATCGCGTCCTGGTCAAGTCTGCTCAGATGTGCAATCAGTTCTGCGACTGTCATTCCAGGAGTACCCCTTTGATAATGTGGTTCCAGACGTCCGTCCCCTTTTCGATAGGCAGGTCAGCGTCCCAAAATGCGAGAAAACTTGAGCCTTTTCTGCCGTATCCCCGTAGTTCGACATCATCAATGACCCGCAGCTCTACTAACCCAGTTGCGCCCTCGTAGTCCCGAAACACTACGGCCGCTTTTGGGTCCTTGGTTTGCAGAATTGCAATCAGTTTTTCGACGTTCATTTTTCAAAATCCTCGTTCACAGAGGGCCCGCCCTTGAAGAAGCTGTCCCAACGTTTCTCTTGTGCTGCGTCAGCTTGCTCAGCCTCTGCGGGGGTCATCGGTTTTGTGACTTGCAACAAGGCTTGGCGGTTTAGCGTTGCTCGAAGCGCATCTCCGTGCGTTTGCATATATTTGTCGAGACGGCTCGGCTCAACAACAGCCGTCGGCAGCGCGGCAGCGGATACCGCCGCCTCAACCATCACCCCGCCGCTCATGCGCGAGAAAGGGGGCACTGGCCCAAATATCTCAGGGTTTGATTTGTGTGCAGTCTCAATGTCCGATAGTGTTGGATAGCGCGCTAACAGTGCTTCCGCTTCGATTTGCATCGAAAGTGGAATTGCATCGTCTCCGAGTGATGTCAAGCGATGCAAGAAATCTCTTGTTTGCAGCAGTGCGCGTGTTCTCTCAAATGGTGTAGTCATGCCTGCCACAACTCCAAGCGGTCGAACAGCACTTGCATCGCGTTCAGGTACAGCGCGTCGTTTATCTCGTAGAGAAGCCAAAACGCTGCTTTCTGCTGCGGCGTTTCGTCTACCATCAGCAGCGCCCAAAGGTCCGCCGCTATGTCTACCTGCAGGTCGAGGTATTCGAACTCTTCTTGCGTCAGCATTCCCAAGCCCCCGGCACGTACACGCTTTGAAGTTGGGAGCCGGCAGGCGCGTTGTTGGGCTCGGCAGGCACAAACCACCTGGATACCGCCCCGCAAAGAAAGCATCGGCAATACTTAACGTTAAATAAATCAGGCACTACGTCAGCTAGCGGTAGCGCAGCGTGCACCCAGCCGCATTTGTTGCACTTGTACTCTTTGTAGCCAATTTCTTCAGTGTCAATCATGGCAGCTCCTTTGCTGCGTCGTCGCCATCTCGCCCAGCGGTATACGGTCCGCCTCGAGTGTGATGTTGCCGCGCCTCAGCGACTGCAAGTGCGCGGACAGCTGCTCCATCGTCTTAAAATCCGCGTATCGACCCGCCGCTACAGCCTGCCTCAGCCGCATGTACGCTTCCAACTGCTCGGGGGACAGTGCGCGCAGGTACATACGCTCTGCATTCGCAAGAAGTTGGTCACCGAGCCCTGATGGGAACAGCCTCGGTTTACTTGTCCGTCTTGGCATCATCTCTCTCATTCGTCGGTGTGTATGGCTTCATTTTTTCGAGGTACAGCAGCCACGTCTTTCCGACGGTGTCCATCGTCACAAACCCCCCACCCGCGTC
>Ga0364881_10681_pt1 | contig 15090 bp, 18 predicted proteins | sample ExccelJu500001D4_5_FD_206923 | JGI IMG/M metagenome (GOLD analysis project Ga0364881, IMG submission 206923) | Enriched cells from Trout Bog Lake Hypolimnion, Wisconsin, USA - BchlTB.July30.5000.01.D4 | ecosystem: Environmental > Aquatic > Freshwater > Lake > Hypolimnion/Profundal zone | place...
ATTGCTCCAACTCAGCCGGGTAGATGCCGTGTTCCCGACACCAGGCGTTCTTGTCGATCTCTGACAGAGCGGCGGTGGTGATCACGGCCTGCAGTTTCGCCGGCGCCGTCCATGCCCGCCCTCGGGCGGGCATGGACGCAATGCTGTCTCTCCACTTCTCCAGCGTACCGACAACAATGCCAGCTTGCTTGGATACCAACTCCAGTGTTGCGCTCTCAGGCGGCAACAGCCGAGCGACTGCCCGGTCCTTGAATGATTGTCCGAAACGTGCCAATTGATTCCTTCATCGCCGCCCCCGTGTTTTTAAGATCTAAGAAGGCGACATCTATTGTGACGCGGGGGGGCTCTTTAACTACCAGCGTTGTCCGTATCGTTCGCCTCCGGCAAATGCTCCATTAGGTCTTCTACCCTGCATCCAAAGAAAAGGCACAGGCGGTCGATGGTGTCAGTGCCAGTGCCGTAACCCTTTTGATTGAGGATCTTGGAAAGGGTAACTCTGCTGAGGCCTGTCGCAGCGGCAATATCAGTTATTGAAAAGCGCTTGCCGTCCGCGAATCGCTTCTTTTCCATAACCTCGCCGAGCTTGAATCTGATCATAAAAACATCTAAATGTAAAATAAATGCTACGTTTGTATTGAAAGTTGTACGGCAATGTATATAATTGGCTTCAGACGTTAAAAATTCTTAACGTTCGTAGTTCAAATTGTAAAGGAGCATGCCAATGAGCGAACAGACTTATCTCACGACAGAGGAACTCGCAGCCCGTATCAAGTACGACAGCCGCACCATTCGTGACCGTTTGAAGGATAGCGTCTTACTGGAAGGACGCCACTACTTCCGCCCGTTTGGCGGTCGCAAAACGCTCTACATCTGGGAGCACATCCAGAAAGACATGCTGATGTACTCCAACGAAAGCTCGGTCGGCATCCCCCTTGCAAACGGAGGAACTATCCATGGGTAGCATTCGTTCCCGTCCTGAAACCGGCGCCCTGTTCATGGACTTCAAGTTTCTTGGGCAGCGCCTACGGGAGCAGACTACGCTAGCAGACAACCCAGCAAATCGCAAGCGCTTGCAAAAAGCGCTGGACAAGATCGAAACCGACATCGCCCTCGGCACCTTCGACTATGAAAAGACTTTCGGTAAACCGCTCCCCCAGCGTGATGGCAAAGAAATCCCTGTCAATGCGGAGTTGAATCCGACAGCGATGGCGGCGCAGGCAGTTGTCGCGCAAACTCCCAATTTCCGGGAGTTCGCCAACCAGTGGTACGGTGAAACCGAAATCACCTGGCGTCGCAGTTACAAGATCACGCAGCGTGGTGCTCTCGACAAGTACATCCTGCCGAACTTCGGTGACAAGCAGCTTGGCATGGTCACCAAGGCCGATGTGCTGGCTTTTCGTGCGACTCTGTCCAAGCTCAAGGGCAGGGGTAAGAACGTCACCATGACGGCAAGGCGCATCAACGCTATCATGAAACCCTTGCGCCAGATCCTGAACGAGGCTGCGGACCGCTTCAACTACAACTCGCAGTTCCGCAGCATCAAGCCTTTGCGCATGAAGCGCAGCGAGGTGATGCCGTTCACTATGGCTGAAGTGCAGTTGCTGATTACGACGGTGCGAGTGGATTTCCGTCCGTACATCAAAACGCGCATCTTTACCGCCATGCGCACGGGAGAAGTCAATGGACTGAAGTGGAAGTACGTCGACTTCGAGCGCCGCCTGATCTATGTCCGTGAATCCATTGTTCTGGGTGAAGAGGACGAACTCAAGACGGACGGCAGCATGCGCGACATCCAGATGAGCCAGATCGTCTACGACACACTCAAGGAGCAGTACGAGATTACGGGCAAGTTGTCGGAATACGTTTTCTGCAACCGGGCAGGCAATCCGATTGACAACAAGAACTTCATCAATCGCGTCTGGGCGCCATTGCTTCGGCATCTGGGGTTGGAGCATCGCAAGGCATATCAGATGCGGCACACCGCTGCAACGCTGTGGCTTGCGTCCGGAGAAGCACCGGAATGGATTGCGCGGCAACTGGGGCACACGACCACGGAAATGCTGTTCAGAGTGTATAGCCGCTATGTTCCTAACCTGACACGCAATGATGGATCGGCCATGGATCGCTTGCTGACCAATACCTTTGTAGCTACGCCTGTACAGCCAACGCAGCCGACTCCGCTGTCGGCACAAGTGCCGGTAGCACCGCCAGCACAGGAAAAGGTCGCTCCGCCAACGCCAATCGAAGTCGTGGGCAACGCTCGCGAAGTGCGCGCCGTGCCAGTCAGCATCAACGCAGATGGCATGAAGCCTGAATCCCAACCGCCGCCCATAAGTTGGGTTGACATGGCGAATTCGTGGAAGAGCAACGACTCATCCTTCGATACCGCCGCTTAGCCCAGACACATCGCCTCCCTTATCAAACCCCCATGACCGAATGAATCGGATCGGGGTCAGGGCGGAGCTTTGTTCAAAACAGCGCAGCGCGCACAACTGAGCCGTCGAATACCCCAGATCCGCAGGGATCAGCAAACTTTGGAGTCCATATGAAACAGACACAACCTCCTGGCCGCCCCCGCCTGACACTGATCGTCAACCAGAACGCCATCAGGCGTGCCGATCAAATGACGAACAACAAAACGTCCCAGTCTTCTGGAGGGGAGGACGCATTTTGTGCCGCGCTCATCAATGGCTTGAGCCTGCAGTTGCAGAGCCACTTTGTACGCCAGTTTCTCAATGAAATTCTTGCGGAACGCAATCTGCGCACGGTACTCGGAACACGGTTGCCCGGGCACGGCAGAAACGCTCAATGGGTGGTCCAAGTGGTGCGACCCGTCGCCGAACATGCACAGCGTAGAGCCCAAGGAACTACGGAAGAGCGAGAAGCGGTTTATGCAGCCACGATCCTGCTCGGTATTGACTACTGCTTCTTATCGGTAATGCGTGGCAAATATGACGCACCGGATGCACTCAAAACCATTGTGTGGTCGGCAGTGCAGCGGCTTGATCGCAATTCGCCAAAGGCCGCCTTCGTCTTGCGCACGTGTATGCGCTGGGGCAATTTCGATGAAGAGGACTACTTTGCCGACTGGCTGGAGTCACGAATGCACCACGCCATGGACGTGCTCAAACTGATCGCGTACTGAAGGGAGCCAGCATGAACTTCAAATCGATTATGAATGGCGAAGATTTTCGGGAGCACGGCGAGAGTGGTGATCATTGGGGAAGCATCTCAAGCCAGAGCACGCGAGCCGCGTACCGTCATCAGGTGGTGAGCTGGATTCTCCGAATCTACTGCGGTTTTGGAGGAATGCCAGCGTACTTAAAAGGAGGACATGCGGAACAGCACGATGTCGCTGACGTCCTGCAAATCCCGGAACTGCGCGATAGCAAATGCGGGCCAGTCGAGCTACAGGAATTGCTGTGGCAAAAGGCCAGGGAGGTACTCGGCCCCTTGAGCGGCTTCGAGGCAGCGGTGCGGGTCCCGCAGATGAAGCTGACCCAGCAGTGCAATTTGGAGGCAAGTCTCGCCATTGGCACTTCAGAAGCCCCGGCGAACTGGCCAATCGCAGACTGCCCCATGCGCACCACTGTCCATTGGCTCTCGAAGAGTGCCGGACTGAACACGGTGGAGGAGGCCATCTTTGAATTGGCCGTGGCTATGCGAGTTTTTCGCCCTGTCAAGAATGCCGTAGAAACCTGGGGACATCTGAACAGGGGTGACTTGCCCTATGCCCTTAGTGCCATGTTGAACGTTCCCTTAGCTGCGGCCATGACGGCCTGCCGTCCTTCCGGTGCATTGTGGACATCCGGAGTGGTTCGCATTAACCGCCACAACGACGAATACCTCAGCGCAATGCTGTTTGTGCCACGCACCTTGTCAGAGAGCATCGCGCATCACCAGGGCTCACCTGAGCGCATCCTGGCGCACATGGCAGAACCGCTGCACAGCACCACCCTCACCCTTGCGGACTTTGCACACATTGAACGTCACACCCGCCTTGCGCAAAGTTGGTTATTTGGGGTGCTGGCCGCTGTGGAGCGCAAAGAAGTTGCAGGACACCTGCTGGTAAGCGGACCACCTGGCTTGGGTAAAACCGAATGGGCCTCTGCCTTGCTGCTAGATGCGAAAACACAGACCATGGTGACTGTGGCCGTAAGCGACTTGGGCCAAGCAATCACTGGCGAAGATCGATTGACCCACTTGCGCATGCTCATGCGGATGATGCGCAACACAGCACGTGGCGTCATCCTGTTTGACGAAGCCGACGATGTATTCCGGCCGCCTGGCAATGGACCGGGCTCAGGGGGCTATGGCGACAGCGATTCGGTCAGCATGGACAACCACCGGGCAAGCCTGAACCATTTGCTAGAAGATAGCCGTATTCCGGTGGTGTGGATCATGAACAGACCGGAAGTGCTGGACCCCGCAGTTCTCCGCCGCTTTGATGTGGAAATTCACTTTGAGGCAATTCCAGAGTCTGTGCGACGGGCAATGATCAACACACGCTTCCAACACCGCACAGAGCCGACTAACGGCTTCACGACACAGAATAGATATCCAGAAAGCCTGCTGAGGGAAGCAGCCGAGCAACAGCGCTGGGGCCGGGTGGAGTCGCTCACCCCGGCAATGATTGACCGATTGGGTCGTGTCAGTGAACGAGCGCAATTGGCGGGTTCTCCCATGGACGAGACATTGTGTCGGCATTGGTTGCGTCAACGCTTGCCAGCAAGTTCAACGCGCCACTTGCGCATCCAATCCTTGGAAGGAGCAGCCAATGCGCCCGTCTATGACCGCGATGCATGGTCGCCAGACAGAGTGAATGCAAGTGTGGACCTAATGGGACTTGCGGAGGGTATCAAACGAAGCGGAAACGCACGTATTGCCCTGTTCGGTATTCCCGGAACTGGCAAGACTGCGTTTGCGCATGCTTTGGCGCGCCTGTTGGACAGACCCCTTTTGGAAAAGCGTGGTTCAGACCTGTTGTCTGCATATGTTGGTGAAACGGAGCAACGCATCAGGGCAGCCTTCGACCAGGCCTGCAATGAGGACGCCGTGCTTTTCATCGATGAGGTGGATGGGCTGCTTGCCAACCGCCAGCATGCAGTGCGCAATTGGGAGGTAACTCAGGTCAATGAGTTGTTGGAACAGTTGGGCGAATTCGATGGCGTAGTGGTGGTTGCTACCAACCGTCTGGATGCAATCGATCCGGCGGCATTGCGCAGGCTGGATATCAAGATTCACTTTCAAGTTTTGAAGCCCAACCAGATCAGGGCTGGATTCGAGAAGATCTGCCAAACGTCGAAACTGACATGCAGTGAGGGGGACTTGCAGAGAGTATCAGCACTGTCTGGAATCACGCCCGGTGACTTTGCCTGTGTCGCACGGCGGTTGGGCTTTGCACAAGTGCCCACCACTGCTAATGGATTGATCACCTTGCTTGAAGAAGAGCTTGTACTGAAAAGTCCGACAAAGCAGCCAATGGGCTTTGTTATCCAGGCAGGCAACTCATCCAACGCATCATGAGTGTAGCCATGGTCAAACACAACCCATTGGTTCACCCGCCATAGCGCTTCAGCTGCGACTTCGCAAACAACCAGCGCAGCAAAAAATATCAGCAAGTCCGATCGATTCCGTCAGTGCAAATATATTTTTGCGAAATGACGAAAAGGAAGAGCTTTGCCCAAAAACGAGCTTAGCCAGTCCCCTCAAAAGTTCAATATTCATAGGTCAATACCGACGTAACCGGAGTAACGAAATCATGTCTCAGAAAAAAATGTCACCCGATCGCAAGTCCACAAAGCCAGCCATTAACCAAATGAAAATTTGGAATGGCGGTATCGAGATCAACCCAGGAATCGCCCCTACCGTGGACGTGCGCTTTCTGTGTGCAGCCATCAACTACCCTTACATGTTTGAGAACCCGCTGGGGGAACTGTCCATTGAGCGGCATTGGTCTGCAGCCTTCACGCTGACCTGCATGGATATTGACGAATTCCTTGGGCGAGACAAGCGTGAATTCCGTTGGCGCCAACTCGATATTGAGAATGGCCAGCCTCAGTGGTACTGGTCGATCGGGAAGGAATATGACTACCAGGTCTTGGTAGAAGACCTGGGCACGAACCCCCGTATGGTGATTGCAAAGTCTCCAGCAGATCCCAAAGATCAACTTCGCAACGGAGTTCGTTCTTTGGTGGAGACCGGTATGCGTCGGGCTGCATTCTTCAACCGGGAATCCAGCAACTCGGGAGCAATGCAATGAGCGCGCGCAGGGCATGGAATGGTGGTGGCTTCAGTGTCGGCAATGAAGTAGCCAATGACGAGGACTTCGCATCAATTCCAGCATCGTCATTTGGCGCAGGTCGGAAAGAGCCCCCGCACATGCATGTGCTCTATCCTGCCGATATCGGTGAGGTTTTGAGTGTGGCCGAAGACCTGTGGTTGCGCATCGCGCGGCATCACGCAGTGCGTAGTACTGTTCTCACCGACGCATCAACTGGCGAGGGCTTGGTGATGTTTCGCCCTACTGGCGATTGCAGGGATCGGGAAGGCTGCCAACTGTTGGCTGTGGCCTCCATCAAAGAGCGCTATTGGTGGAACCACGATGGTGACAAGGGAAGCCTGGTGTCCGATGTTCAGTGGAGGGGTGACACCTTGATGATTGAACTCACCCCAACACGCCAGTTGCATCGTTGGCCGGATGCCGAGGCCGTGGAATGGGCCATACATGGACTGCTGCAGCGCATCAAGCAACTGGGGGTGAAACCATGAGCGTCCTCAGTAACTGGCGCATGCAGGCAGCAATGCCCGTTCGTTCCAAACGCATCGGACTTTGGGCGACAAGCTACAGCACAGTAGCACGCGTTGCCATGGGTGGACGACTCGTTGTCGATTTGCCCGCAATGGCTCGAATCGGGATTGGTCTGGAGGCCGGGGTACGAGTATGGTTTTCCTTGAGTGGCGAGGGGCTTGCCGTCACCAGAAAGCCCCGTGGGCCGAGAGGCACAAAGAGGCACAGCAGTCGCATTCTGACGACGCACATGCCTTTGAGGTTGCGCTTACCGCGCCAAAGGGATAGGCCACACCAATGCCTAGAAAAGTTGGTCAGCGAATGATGTGGTCCCCAAATTTTGGCGCAATCCAAGTTGGTAGCTTAAAAGCCTTTTCAGGCACTGAAATGCAAGCAGAAACAATGACTCACTATCCGCATCAGATGCTGAGTTTCTTCATTTCTTACGGTAAGAAAAATAGTTCAAGGAATCGGCAAAAAGCGCTTTTTTTGCTAAACGGATTTGCTAACTTGCGGTGAGAGCACAGTGCTCATCAATGAAAGGGAGAGGAAACGCGAATGAATGATACCTTCGATTACCAGGTGAAATCACTGGTGAGTATGGTCCAACGCCTTCACAAAACTGGAGGCATGGACCGGGCACTAGAGGCAAGAGTTAGGACTTTCGTTTCAGGTGAGTTGCTTGGAGGTGGATTGCCAGATGTCACTGCGCGAGCGTTGGGTGAACTTGATGATGCGGAGGCGGATCGCCTCCACGCTTTGGTCAACCATTGCAGTCAGACCTTCTATCGCACTGATTCAATATGGAGTGCCTTCGCTATACCGGTGGCGGTGAATTGGCATTTGCGTGATCACCAGATTTACATAGCTAAGCGCGGCGGGCGCGAATACCTGGACGAATTAGCATCCGGGATTCGTCAATGTGTTGGCGCCGAGGCGATTTTTCTCGACAACCATATCTACAGCGCCAAGGAACTCTTTATGGCGGATGCGCGCAAGTTGCACGATCATTTGCAACACCTCGTCATTGGTTCCCCGAGGGGCACAGCAGTGTTGAAATCGATGGCGTTGCGCAGTGCAAGTGAGCCGCCGTGGCGTGTGGTGTACTTTCTTGGTGTCGAAGTTTTGAATGTCAAAACGAGCCGAAGGCTCAATGACCCTGGTGTGCAAGAAGCTTTGCAAAGCTATCTGCATCTGGGTGCAGACGCACTTACGATGCCGAAGTCACCGATGTTTGACAAAGCCGCACGGGGTGAAACCCATTGCCTGAGTCCCCGGTACCTTTATGACGCTATCCACGATGGCCGCAAGGCAATGCGTGGTTTCCGCTTGCGCCAGATATTGGAAGAAATTTCGAAAGAGGAGAAAAGGGCGACGCTTCACTATGCTTTAAGTCCAATGTGGGACTCGGTCAACCTGTTGCTGTCAGGCAGGTGGCTAACGTTTGAGATGCGCTGGGAACTAACCAGAGCGGAAGTGAAAGAGGATTTTTTTCATGATGCATTTGCCATCACTTCCAGAGTCAAGAACATTGAATGCCCGATTCAGGAATTGGAGTTCGAAGATTTCCAGGCTGCGAGGAGTACTTCGAATCTGGTTGACTTTTGGAAAACATAAACTTATGTCAAGAAGGTAAACCCAGATCGTGCCCTATATAGCTGCGCTGGCCGCTGCAAGCCTCGTTCATATTCATCTGTCTCTATCAAGTCCGTTGAGCCCTTTAGACGTCGCCTGAAAACAGCCTTGTCCAGTGAACGGTCCAAGATGGCCTCGCAGGTACGTTGCAGGGCTGTCAAAGTGAATTTCTCCGGCATAAGGTGTAGTGGCAGTGCATGACGATCCACTTTGTCGCGGAGCATATGTAGGGCTGCGGCCAATTGCTTCGAATGGTCAAAGGCTAGGCGATGCCTAGGTTTGGAGGCTTCTGCCCATTCAAGGGCATCAACCTTGTTTCGGATCACCGCCTGCACTTGATCGCGCGGCAGCAGGGCACAAAACAGAACTGCAATCGACCAGCCGCGTGCGTCCCGCTCTGGCCCGCTGAAAGTTCGGATCTCTTCAAGGTGGGAAACGTCGACGCCAATTTTGTTGCGCAGCACTCTTCGGGCCGCCGCTTCGAGATCGGCATCCTGGTCAGGCTTCAATACCCCACCGGGCAGAGCCCAAAGGCCTTGTTGCGGCTCCAGCGCACGCTTCACCAAGAGCACACGCAGCCCACTTTCATCCACGCTAAAAAGGGTGACATCCACAACAACCAACGGAAAGAGGCTGGGCGATATCATCGGCAAAGGTCAGTTAGTTGCATTTAGCAAATATATCACTTAAAATAGTGGCATTATGAAACTATATGGAGGGAGTGAACTATGGCTTACGACGTAATCGGGGACATTCATGGGCAAGCCGACAAGTTGCACACTTTGCTTATTGAGCTGGGGTACCGCGAAACTCGGGGTGCATTTCGTCATCCCGAGAGGACCGCAATCTTTGTTGGCGACTTTATTGACCGTGGGCCGCGTCAGGTTGACAGCGTGATGACCGCTCGCCGCATGGTGGATGCGGGAAGCGCGCAGGCGGTGATGGGCAACCATGAGTTCAATGCCATTGCGTGGCATACACAGGACCCTGTTCACGATGGCGAACACTTACGTCGGCGGACGGGCGCTAAGGGCGAAACCAACCGTAAGCAGCATGCTGCGTTCCTCAGGGAAGTGGAACACAAACCGCAGCTGCACAAGGAAATCATGGAATGGTTCATGACTTTGCCCTTATGGCTTGAATTGCCGGGCGTCCGTGTCGTTCATGCCTGTTGGCATGGCGGCTATATGAAAAAGCTCAGCCCGCATTTGACGGCACACAATCAGCTCACGCCGGAGCTCATGGTTTCAGCCAGTCGCTCTGGGCGGATGGAGTTTTTGACTGTGGAAGGTCTCACCAAGGGCCTTGAAGTGGAACTGCCGGATGGACATTCATTCTTGGACAAAGACGAACATGTTCGGCACAACGTGCGTATTCGCTGGTGGGAATCCCAAGCCAGCACCTATCGCGATTTGGCACTAATGCCGGACGAAATTCGAGAGCGACTGCCAGCCATCCCCTTGGATACAGATTCACGCACGCCGTATGACAACGCCAAGCCGGTGTTCTTTGGCCACTACTGGATGACCGGCAAACCGAAGATGCAAACGCCAACGGCAGCTTGCGTGGACTACAGCGCAGCCAAGGACGGTCCATTGGTGGCCTACCGCTGGGATGGCGAGCCCACGCTGGATAACAGCAAGTTCTTGAGTGTGGGCTAATTCAAGGAAAGAATCGGCAATCTTGCCCTGCGTAAAGAGATTGCCGGTCAGTCGGCTGTGAGTCTGGTAGACGGGGCTGAACACATCACACTTGATAGGCCTCTTGCCGCGGGCGCCAAGCGGGGGTGCCCTATCTTTCGCACTTCGGCGCGCAGACGTTTTGCGCCTTGCCCAGCAACTTGCGTGTCATGAGTTGCGTGCGTGGGCGGTGCTTGCCACACAGGAAACACGACATCGTCGCGGTGTGGGCATATTGGTTGGTTTCCCCGAACGGGGAGCCTGAAACCTTGGCCTTGTAGCGCAGGCCATCTTTCACAATTTGTGATTTTTTAACCGGGGTACTCATTGCATTGCTTCCTTGTCGCCTGGGCCTATTGCCGGTCCTGACCTTCGGTTTGAATTTCCTCTTTTTGAATTGGCGCAGTTCTCCACTCGTCAATGTCCGTGAAGACCAGCCCACAGCCCACGCACTGGTGTTCGCCGGAGGGCATCATGGTGCCGTTCTCATCGCGCTTGATCACCGTCTTGTAGCTCGTCGCACCACATCGGTGGCATTTGTTGATTTTGGTCATCACCCTGGAAAGATTGTTTTTTGTGTAATGGAACATGGTTCTGCTTCGCTGCATTTCAACACCGTGCGGTCCGAATCCGCATACCACAGGATGTTGCCCTGCCAATCCACAGAACCTGTGTGCTGTTCTGGGGATAACTCCGGGGCATGCATGTCAAACCCGCATGCCTATTGGGCTGGGATAGCGTGCTTAAAAACTATGCAGATCGTTTTTCTTTATTTTTTTCTTTTTTTGCTTGCAAAAATCTGGTTCAGTGCTGCCACTTTTTCTTCGGCTTTGTCGTTAGCGGCATCTCGCCTCTGAGGCGGCGCAGATCTTCTTCGGTCAGGTCCTCGCACTCGTCGTTTCCGGCTGAGTGGTGACTTACTTGTTCGGATACTTCAATGCGAGGCGCGTGCGATTTTCCAAATTGACTGGCTCGGCCCTTGTTGGCGCGTACCGGTGGCTGCCTTTCCTGCCTTGGCTTGTCTGACCTTTGTGGTTGAGGCCTGGCCACTGGTTCCCCGACAAACGGCTGCAGATGTGCCAGAGTTCCGTCCACCTCAATGCGGTAGTAGGTTCCCGATGCGAGCTTAATCTTCAAACTGTTGCCTTCGATCGTGGCGTGACCGGATGCGATGTAGCCGCCGGTGTTGGTGGCATGGCCGAAGAGCATCACCGTTCGTCCCCACTGCTCACGCGGCACGCAGTCAAAGACATTGGCCTCCTCCACATCGGGCATCTTCTCCACCAGGGTGAACTTTCCTTCTGTGGGTTCAAAGAAGAGGGCTGCACTGCCTCTTTTGAGCGTGATGGCGCCCACCGCCTCGCTGCGCTGGACCCTGCTGTCAAGTTCAGCAAGATAGAAGCTCTGGAAGGCCTCGATGGCCGCAGTTTTTGGATTGACGGTTTGCATAGGTCTAGTCGCTTCTACGGCACATGTCGGACCTGCGTAGCCATTGCCGTGGTGCACCGTATTTCCGTGGCACAGGTCCAATACTCAAGATTTGCAAATTTCCAGATTCACTGTGATCGCTTGAGGCACAGCCATGGCACTGGCAGGGCACAGAGGACATGGAGCAAAAACCCATGACGATTGCTCTTTTTCGAGAAAAACTGCTTCTTGACTATCGGACACCACTCAAAATTCTTGCTCATTTGAGCCTGGAATTTGCGGTTTCTCCTCTGGTGGTGCGGCTGGCGGGGATCGAACCCACGACCCTTGGCTTCGGAGGCCAATACTCTATCCACTGAGCTACAGCCGCAACTCTAAAAAAGACCAATACTCATATTTTCGCAGGAAGCCGGGATGACGATAGGCTTCGGAGGCCAATACTCTATCCACTGAGCTACAGCCGCGACCTAGATCGGCGATTGTAGGCGCAATCGCACGGCCCACCGGTATAATCCAGCCTCATTCTGATGACCAAGATCAATTAAGGAAACCATGAGCGACCACAGCACAGCCAACGTTCACGATGAACCTCATACCGGTCCGATCAAAAATCCGAAGCAGTTGCTGACGGCCGTGGCTTTTTCGTTCATCGTTCCGGTGTTCATCATCATCGGCCTGGTGTTCACCGTGACCTCTGGCAACAAGCCTGGCGCAGGCTCTGCGGACGCTGAGCGCGCACTTGCAGAACGCATTCAAAAAGTGGGTCTGGTTCAAATTCGTGATGCCAACCGCGAGCTGAAATCGGGCGAGCAGGTATACAAGGCACAGTGTTTTGCCTGCCACTTGTCCGGTGCACTTGGCTCACCCAAGTTCGGCGACGCAGCTGCCTGGGGCCCTCGCATCAAGACCGGCTTTGATGCGCTCTGGAATTCTGCGCTCAAGGGCAAGAATGCCATGCCTGCGCAGGGTGGCGGTGACTTGGCAGATGTGGAGGTCGCACGCGGTGTGGTCTATATGGCCAACGCCGGTGGCGCCAAGTTTGAAGACCCCAAGGCACCCGCAGCAGCGCCTGCCAAGTAATACCCTGCGCTTCAGCGGCCGGTCACTTGCCGGCCTGAAGTGACTGCGGGCTGGTGATGTACGCATAGCGCTGGGGCAGTTGCAGATGCTGGGTTTCTGCAAGCGCCCAGAGCCCCGCTTCTATTGCATCGGCTGCAATGGAAACATCTTGCGTGTGCACCAGACCAAAGCCCAGGCTGGTTTCGCAATACAGCCAGCCGCGCTGATCCACCAGGCTGAGCCTCCACTCAACCGGTGTGCTATCGTGCGCCGTGATGCGCAGGTCATCCGAGATGCGCCAGACCCAGGGCGTAGCCTCCAACTCAACGTAGACGCGCTGCGGTCCATTCTGGAAATACCACTGTCCGGAGTCGTCGGCCGCATAGTTACGCTGAATGAATTCGATCAGCTTGGCATGCTGCAGAAGACTGCCTTTGGCACCGGCGATGCCACTGGCGAAGCCACCCAGGGCCTGTGCCTGCTCATCGCGCATAAACCAGTTGCCTCGCGCGTCCAGGCCCAACCAGCCATAGCAGTGGGGCACGTTGGGCCATTTGGCCATGGACTGTTTGACGATGTCATCCATTCGTTTTCCTTTTTAGATCAGGCACTGGCGCAACCACGCGCCCACGCCATCCGGCAGGTAGTGCAGATTGCCCGGTGGCATGCCCTGCGCAAAACCAATGTGGCCACCCTGGGTCGGCTGCCACAGTGTCACCTGTGCGCTGACGTCTCGCTGCTGCGGCAAACTCCACGCGGGTACAAACGGGTCATTGCGCGCATGCAGCAACAGGGTGGGCAGACGCAGAGCATGCAGATGCGGCTTGGCCGATGCACGGCCCCAATAGTCTTCGGTATTCAGAAAACCGTGCAGCGGTGCGGTGAATACATTGTCAAATTCGTACAGGTTGCGCGCGCTCAGCAGTGCCTTCCGCTCAAACAATCCCGGATGCTGCTGCAGCTTGAGCAGAGCCTTGGCCTTCATGGTCCGTAGAAACATGGGCGTATAAATCCAGCGATTCAGTCCCCGGCCCAGCGCCTGGCCACCCGCCGTCAGATCAATGGGCGAACAGATGGCGGCAATGCCGGCCACAGTATCGGTGGCGCAAGCTCCTGCTTCCTGAGCCCAGCGCAGCAGTGCATTGCCACCCAGCGATATGCCCACAGCCAGAATCCGGCCACGGTGCGCGGCCCGCAAGCGTTTGAGTATCCAGTCGATCTCGGCAAAGTCGCCTGAATGGTAGGCGCGCGGCGCCAGATTGATTTCACCGCTGCAGCCCCGAAAATGCGGCACGGCATAGGACCAGCCCATACGTTTTGCGTAGGCAGCAAAGGCCAGCGCATAGTGGCTACTGGAACTGCCTTCCAGCCCATGAAACAAAACCAACAAGGGTGACTTGCGGCTGGTGTCGGATTCCGCAGGGGCCAGCCAGTCGACGTCCACAAAGTCCTGGTCCGGCGTGCTCCAGCGCTCGCGACGATAGGACACAAAATCGGCCAAGACCTTGCGCCCCCACAGTGCCGGCCAGATGGTCTGCAAATGCCCGCCCGGCAGCCATGCCGGTGGCGTGTAGTTCATGGGCACCGCCGGACCCTGGGCGTCAATGCAAGACCTTGGCACCATCCGATACCTGCTGCGCGTCACCCACACTGCCCGGGCTTGCGTGATGCACCACCATGCGCCAGCCCTGCGCTGTCTTGTGGTACACATTGGTGGCCAGCACATAGGCCTTGACCGGCCCTTGCGGGCTCATGACGTCTACGCGCTCCAGCACATGGTGCACGGCACTGGCAACGGAATCCACGCGGCGTATGTGCTCCGGTGTAACCGGCACCTGTGCGCCATTGGCAAAGATGGCCTCGAAGGCGGCGCGAATGGAGGCCTCGCCCAACAGGCGTGTCCCGCCGGGATGGATGCAGGCGATGTCATCCTCGTCCGACCAGCAGGCCATCAGCTTCTCCAGGTCGCCGTTGCGCAGGCCTTCATAAAAGGCGGCCTCTATATCGTCGGGCGTTCCGCCCAGGGCGGCTGCCTGCAGTTTGGATTTGGTTCTTGCCATGGCGTCGATTTTCCTTCATGCAAGGTGGTTCCGCCAAAAACAAAACCGCCCTGAAGGCGGTTTTGTTTTGACAGTGCCGAAGCGCTTTACTTCTTCAGACGGTATTTACGCAATGCAGCGATCTGGGCCACCATCACCGAGAGCTCGGCGCTGGCCTTGGCCAGATCGATTTCGCTTTTGGCGTTCTTGATGGCTTCTTCCGCAGCCAGCTTGGCCTGGTTGGCCTTCTCGTCGTCCAGATCCTTGCCGCGGATCGCCGTGTCAGACAACACGGTGACGCAGTGGGGCTGCACTTCGAGGATGCCACCGGCCACGAAGATGAACTCTTCGCTGCCATCGGCCTTTTCAATGCGCACCGAGCCAGGCTTGATGCGCGTGATCAGCGGAGTGTGGCGGGGATAGATTCCCAACTCGCCGGCTTCGCCGGGCAACGCGACAA
>Ga0364881_10682_pt1 | contig 15086 bp, 8 predicted proteins | sample ExccelJu500001D4_5_FD_206923 | JGI IMG/M metagenome (GOLD analysis project Ga0364881, IMG submission 206923) | Enriched cells from Trout Bog Lake Hypolimnion, Wisconsin, USA - BchlTB.July30.5000.01.D4 | ecosystem: Environmental > Aquatic > Freshwater > Lake > Hypolimnion/Profundal zone | place...
AAACCTAAATAATCGAAAATTAAACAATAAAATAATTGAAAAGTGTATATTTGTAATGTAAGTAAAATCTTACCTAAGACTTAATCTTGAATCTTTCAAATCTTTCAGAAGCACAATTGGTAAAAGCTTTATCAAAAGGGGAAGTCAAAGCTTTTAATGAACTGTTCCAGCTTTACGGGAACAGGATATATCGTTTTGCCCATGGCTATCTGAAATCAGAGGCCGATGCCGAAGAACTGGTACAGGACGTTTTCATGAAAGTTTGGGAAAAACGGGTTGACTTAAAAGAAGATCTCTCTTTTAAAGCCTATATATTTACTATTGCATTTAATAGGATCAGGAAATATTTTGTAAAAAGGGCATTAAATACCAAATTCCTGGAACAACAAATTCTTGCAGACATCGATCAGTCAACAGTACACGACATTGATTATCAGTCGACTAAAAGTAATATTGACAAGATCATCCAACATTTACCACAACGTCGCAAAGAGGTGTTCATAAAGAGCCGGTTTGAAGGGTGTTCCGTAAAAGAGATTTCCGAAGAATTTGGAACCAGTCCCAGAACAGTCGAAAACCAGCTTGGTGAAGCTGTTAAGTTTGTCAGGGAGCATCTGGCCAAGGAAGATTTGGCTGGAATCCTCTTCTTCATGCTTTTCTATTCCTGAACCGATTCCAAAAAAAAATATTGTTTCAATTCCAATAGGGGAAATATTGAGTTGGCGGATATTACTACTATCCAGGCAAAATAGCTTAATTGGTTTAATTACCGTTCTGAACATTTTGTTATGGCAACCTTATTTATCAAACAAGAAGACATGGTGGGAATTGACAAAGAGCGGATTGAGGCATATTTTAATGGAGAATTTTCAATTGAAGAGGAGAATTATCTGATTGATTCGTTTAAAGAAGAATCAAATCTTGATGAGTTAAAAGAAGTTCTTAAAGAACAATGGAATAATTCTTTAAATGAACATACAGATAACCACAAGCTGGATCATATATTGTATCAATTGAACTTCAAAATTAACAATACACCACAGAAGAATGCAGAAACTCCGGTTCATAGGCTGATTACCTGGTACGCCCGAATTGCCGCGATCCTACTGATTCCAATTTTAGTCTATGCCGGCGTGATAACCTTTCATACCCAAAAGTCTGTTGCAGATGAAGGGTACGCTGAAATAAGCGCTCCGCTTGGCTCAAGGATTAAATTCAATCTTCCCGACGGGTCATTTGGCTGGTTAAACAGTGGATCGACAATGAAATATGCTTTAAATTTCAATCAATCAAGAGTAGTACAACTCAGTGGAGAAGGTTTTTTCGACGTAAAGCATGATGATGTCCATAAATTTCTGGTAAAAACTAAATTTATCGATATTGAAGTTAAAGGGACTGCATTTAATGTTGCTGCCTATTCCGATGAAGATCAAACAGACGTCACCCTTGAACGGGGAAGTATCCTCCTTAAAAGTGATCGGTTTAAGACTCCTGTTGAGATGAAACCTGACGATCAGCTAACCTATAACTCTGGAAAACAAACGTTAACCAAATCAAATGTTCCCGCCCGGAACTTCTCCGCATGGAAAGAGGGTAAGTTGATGTTACGCAATGCTTCACTTGAAGATCTGGCCAGACAACTTGGCAGATGGTACAATGTGAATGTCCTGGTCCAAAATCCGCAACATGCTGATATCCGCTACAGGGCCACATTTGAAGATGAAAATTTAAGGGAAGTGCTTCGGCTCCTGAAAATATCTTCACCGCTCGATTTTAAGATTGAAGATCGGGTAAGAGGAGCTGACGGTAGTTATTCGAAACAAACGATAGTCCTAAGTGTTCGAAAATCAAAATAATAACCCTTTAAAAATTAGTTGCCTATGAGAAAAAGACCAAACTAAAAAAAACAACAGGAAAACGTTGGCCCGTCTTCCTGTCATAATTAGTAATGTTTAAAAATTAAAAATTCACTAACAATACAAAAGTATGAATAAAAAATTTAACTACGGGGATACCTATGCCCCAATACTAACTAAAATTTCACGAATTATGCGACTAATGGTTTTAATGCTTATTCTTGGGATTAACAGTATGTTGGCTGCCTCAAGTTACTCTCAGTCGACCAGGATAACGTTGAAGATGTCCGATTCAAGGATTGATGACGTCCTGAACCAAATCGAAAATAAAAGCGAATTCTTCTTTTTATTCAATCAGAAGCAGATTGATATTAACCGTAAGGTTTCAATAAATGCCAATGAAGAGAAGATTGCAGATATCCTTGAGGAATTATTTACAGGAACCGATGTAAAATATCAGGTGATTGATCGCCAGATTGTTTTGACTTCCGGTTCATCCAACGAAGGCCAGCAAAAAGAGAACAAAATATCTGGTAAGGTTACCGATCAGACCGGAATGGCAATCCCCGGAGCTTCAATTGTTGTAAAAGGGACTATACTTGGTACAGTTACCGATAAAGATGGAAACTATAATTTATTGGTTCCTGCAGATGCCAAAACCCTTTCATTTTCTTTAATTGGGATGAAGGCTAAAGATGTGACAATTGTAGGCCAGTCAATTATAAATGTGGTATTGCAGGAAGACATAGTCGGAATAAGTGAGGTTGTTGTGATTGGTTATGGATCGATCAAGAAATCGGATGCAACAGGAGCTTTAGCCGTAATCAATAGTAGTGATTTCAATAATGGCAATACAACTTCGCCTGAATTGCTAATTACAGGTCATATTGCAGGTGTTCAGGTATCCCCCAATAACGGGCAACCCGGAGCAAATACGAATGTTAGGATTAGAGGGGTCAACTCCATTTCGGCGTCAAGTGAGCCTCTTTATGTTATAGATGGTGTACCAGTAGACAATTCGCGGTCTTCCACCGACCTTGGTGGTGATTACGGAGTGAGCAATATGGCTGTCAATCCTCTTTCAATGATTGCATCTGATGATATTGAGTCAATTACCGTACTGAAAGATGCCTCTGCAACAGCCATCTATGGTTCGCGTGGGGCCAATGGGGTAATTCTGATCAAGACCAAAGGGGGAAAAGAAGGTGTCCTATCCCTGAGTTATTCAGGTTCAGCAGGCACCTCTTCAGCCTCAAAGAAAATTAGTGTTCTATCTGCCGACCAGTACCGTCAATATGTGCCGGGAGCTTCGACCGGAGCAAGCACAGACTGGCAAGATGCTATTTTCAGAAAAGCATTAAGTCAAAATCACTCCATAACGTTTGGAAGTGGCAATAAATCAACTTCATACAGAGCATCCGTAAGTGCCTCACTCCAGGATGGAATTGTATTGGCTTCAGGACTTGATCGTTATACAGCACGTATTAACGTGAATCACAAAATGTTTGATGACCGGTTAATTCTCAACCTGAATGCAAACAATTACAACTATAAATTTAACAACTTCCTGGAGCAACAGACTAATGGAGCTGATGGTGGTGTCATTAATAATGCGTTGAAATATGACCCAACTCAACCCATCTATAATGCGGATGGTACCTTCAAAGAAGCAGGCTCCGTCTCCGCAAGAAATCCGGTAGCTCTGGTTAAAGAGATTACTGATCAAACAAAGGGAAACAGGGCCATTCTGAATGGAGATGCTACTTTCTTTTTCATTCCTAAAGTTTTATCCTTAAAAGCCAATCTTGGCTATGATGAGGATGCTGCTTTGCGTAAAGTCTATCAACCTATTAACTCCATGCCTGCAAAATCAGTACAAGGACGTGCATTGCTTGAAAATACAATCCACTCCAATAAACTGATTGAAACTTACCTGACTTATAATAAAACCTTTGCCGAAAAGCATGCCTTGAATCTGGTTGGTGGATATTCCTGGCAGGAATTTGATAATTATATTCAATCGACAGTTGCCACAGGTTTTGTGACTGATAATTTAGGTGCTGACAATATTGGAGGAGGTGTGAATGCGGTTTCCTCAAACAACGAAGAAATAAACAGGTTGATATCCTTCTATGGCCGCGCTAATTACAGTTATAACAACAAATATTTTTTAACAGCCACTGTTCGTCAGGATGGATCTTCACGTTTTGGCCCAAACAACCGTTGGGCAACTTTCCCATCTGCAGCATTTGCCTGGAAAATAAAAGAAGAAGATTTCATGAAAGATGCTAAGGGAATTGATGATCTGAAACTCCGCGTTGGTTATGGTGTTACAGGGAACCAGAATATTGGTAACTTCAAGTATAGCTCAACCTACGCAATCAATAGTAGTGCGGGCACCTATTTCGGAGGCACTTTCTATCCGCCTTATAACATTACCGGAATTGCCAATCCCAACCTGAAATGGGAACAGACAGCCCAGTTTAATGCCGGTATTGATTTTGCCGTTTTTAAAAGCAGGCTAAGAGGTACTATTGATGTGTACAGTAAAAAAACAACCAACCTTCTGCTCGCTATCTCAGCCATTCAACCGGCTGTAGCTTCCACCTATCTGGAAAATGTCGGTGCTATGACCAATAATGGGGTAGAATTAACCCTGGATGCTGCAATAGTTAGTAAAAAGGATTTCAAATGGAATGCCAATTTAAATGTTGCATATAACAAGAATAAGATTACAGAACTGTATAATAATAAAGACATTAATTATGGTATTTGCAGCGGTGCAGGAGCAAGTGGTAACCCGCAGATTCTTCGCGTTGGTCAGTCACTGGGATCTTTCTATGGACAGGTTTTCACCGGCATATCGAATAATGCGGAGACTTTTGCTTCACCTAATCCGTCAATTCTGGGAAAAGCTTTACCTGACTATGTAATTGGTTTCACCAATAATTTCAGCTACAAAAACTGGGATTTGTCTTTTGTGTTAAGGAGCCAGCTTGGCGCCAGTATATGGAATAACACTTTGGCTGAATTAAGCAATGGTAACCGTTTACCCGGACAAAACACAACTCCTGCAGCAGCCGAACTTCATAAAGCAGGCTTTACAAGCGGTATCGTATACTGTTCTTCGCGCTGGGTTGAAAATGCAGACTTCCTTCGTCTGGACAACCTCTCCTTTGGTTACAAAATCAAGGTATTCCCGACAGTTATAAAATCTGCCCGCATTTATTTCGCTGCCCAGAACCTGTTTGTAATCACCAAATACTCAGGGTATGACCCCGAAGTAAATAATGTTGCCGGTAATTTTGGTGTCAACTCATTAGGTATCGATTACTGCTCATATCCTCACGCCAGGACATATATTTTAGGAATTAATGTTAACTTTTAACAGTGATGAAAATGAAAAAGATAATAGCCATATTGATCTTGGCAGCAGCATTTGCAAGTTGTACTAAACTAGATATTGCCCCCAACAGCCAGCTAACCGACCAGACCTCATTTAAGTCTAAAAGTGAATTTTTAAATGGGCTCGCCGGAGTTTACACCAGTATTGGTGTCTGGGGTGGACAGAATGTCTATTATTTTGGTGGGGGTTCAACAGATGAAATGCTGTTCCCAGCACGTGGTACTGACTGGAAAGGTGATAACCAACTCATCTTTTTACATACCGTTACACCTGCCACCAATGAAGTTAATAATTTTTATAATTCACTCTCAAACATCATAGCTGTTACCAATACTTACATAGCTGTAATTGATGCGAGCAGCTTAAAAGACGACAGTGATGTTAAAGTTATGCGTAGCGAGGCCAGGTTTCTCAGGGCATTTGCATATTTTAATATGGTAGATTACTTTGGCAATGTACCCCTGGTAACAAAAGCTACCTATGATGCAAGTAATCCTCCCAAACAGGCTACCCGTGCCGATCTCTACAATTTTGTAAAAACGGAACTGACCGATCTGGCATCCAGTGCACTTCCCGCAACGAATAGTTATGGCCGGGTAGACAAGTATGCTGCCGAAGCCCTGCTTGCAAAATTATACCTTAATTCCGCCATTTATCTTGGCACGGCAAATGCAAATCTGGCCGATGTGGTTACACTTACGTCAGATATTGTCAGTAACAGCAGCTATAGTCTGGATCCAAGTTACCACCATGTTTTTGGAGCTACCAACGGCGTAAACAATGTTGAAACTCTTTTCACCATGATTTGTAAAAACAAAGGGACTGCTTGTGTGAATATGAGCGCAATGTTTTCACTTGATGATTCAAGAGATACTTATGGTGCATGGGCAAGTGGTTGGGATGGCGCTGCTACCTTACCGACTTTCTACCGCAGCTTCGAATCAACCGATATTCGTCGTGCCCAGTTTATAGCCGGCCCTCAGTTCTTTCCTGATGGAGTAACACCCAGCATTCAAACTGACGACCAGGGCAGAACACGCCAGTTAGTTTATGCAGTTGACTTTACTGCCAAAGATCCTGTCAACAATGCCGATCATTGGGATGGTGCGCGTGGAGGCAAATATATGATGGATGGTTATGGTAATTTTGGTAATATGGGGTCGGGCGGCATGATGAATAGTGATATGCCGATACTGCGTTTTGCAGATGTATTAATGATGAAGGCAGAGGCAGAATACAGGCAGAATCCAGGCAGCACTGATGCATTAGCTCTGGTAAACCAGGTACGGTTACGTGGCGGCAACCCGGTTGCTCCGCTTACCTCATTGAATGATGCAAACTTCCTTGCTGAACGTGGCCGTGAATTTGCCTGGGAAGGATGGAGAAGAAACGATTTAATTCGTTTTGGCAAGTATGGAGTTGCCTGGGATTACAAACCGGCAGATGGAACTGACCGTACAATCTTACCAATCCCAGCAACTCAAATTCAGTCAAATCCGAATCTGAGACAAAACCCCGGATATAATTAGACTTCGTCCGTAGTTGTTCATTAATTTTCATTTTAAGCATTGATTAAATTGGGGTTAGGCAACTAAATTGCCTAACCCTTTTAATCGTTAATTTACCCTTGAAAAATAAATTCCCTGGCCTCCAGAAACTGGACTTAGGTGGTGTATACCCCATAAGAGATAACAATTCTTAATAAAATCATGAAAACATCAAGATTATGAAAATTCTGTTTTTATATATCCTGTTCTTTGCCGGATACATTGAAGCCGTTCAATCACAGCCTGATCCATGGATCATAACAGCCAATAAAATAAATCCTTCAGATTATTACGGTGTAACTGTGGCGAATGGAATGATCGGAATTGTGTCATCACCGGAACCTTTCAAAGTTAAGGATGTTGTGCTGGCCGGAACCTACGATTTGTATGGCAGAGGCCGGGTCAGCAATTTCATCAAGAGTTTCAATCTGTTGAATATGAGATTGGATATTAACGGGAAAAGGGTAGATGCCCCAAGTATTGAAAATTTCAAACAGGAACTGAATATGCAGGATGCTTCCTTTAGCAGCAGCTTTGAATACAGCGATAAGGCAAGTATAAAATGCAGCTATTATTCTCTCCGTCATCTTCCATTTACGGTTTTAATGGATGTTACGATTACTGCTAAAAAAGATCTTTCCATTACCGCTTCAAGTGTGATTGAGGCACCCGACGCGCTGCGGGATGTCCAAAACTATTACAACCAGATTGTCAGGCCCCATGTGACTATTGGATTGCTGACCTCAACAGCAAAAAGTCCAACCGGAAAACTGCAGCTATGTGCCTCGACGTGCTTTCTTTTCAACGAATCCCATCAGCTTGAACCACAAGTTATTCATGAGATGTGGGACAACAACCTCCACCTTATGAAATTTGACAAAATGGTGAAGGCAGGAGAAAGTTATACATTTTCTATAGCCGGATCTTCCATTTCTTCAGCCCATAATGACGACCCGCTAAACGAGGCTGAGCGGTTAACCATATTTGCAAAACTGGAGGGTCATGACCGGCTCCTCGAATTTCACAAAAAAGCCTGGAAGTGTTTATGGGAAAGTGATATCCGGATAGAAGGTGACGACCAGTCCCAACAGGATGTGCACAGCATGCTTTATCATTTGTATTCCTTTTCGCGTGAGGGGACCTCTTTCTCCCTTTCCCCGATGGGATTGTCTGGTCTGGGTTATAACGGTCATGTTTTCTGGGATGCGGACCTGTGGATGTTCCCGGCCTTGCTGGTATTACATCCCGAAATCGCCAGATCCCTCATCGAATACCGTGTTGAACGTTTGGAATCTGCCAAAAAGAATGCCTTTGAACATGGATTTAAAGGGGCTATGTTCCCATGGGAAAGTGCCGGATCAGGATTGGAAGAAACCCCGGTATGGGCACTTTCCGGTCCGTTTGAACATCATATCACTGCCTGTGTGGCATTGGCAGCCTGGAACTATTTTTGTGTAACCCGGGATAAGGAGTGGCTTAAGGAGAAAGGGTGGCCAATCTTACTGGCGACGGCTGATTTCTGGTGCAGCAGGGTTGAACGTAATGCTCCCGGGCATTATGATATTAATAATGTGGTTGCCGCCGATGAATGGGCCGAAAACGTCGATAATGATGCATTTACCAATGCAGCTGCAATAGCCAACCTGAGAAATGCATCGGCCGCAGCATTAGTTCTCGGTATAGTTCCCGATTCCGACTGGAACCACGTTGCTGAAAACATTCCAATACTGTTATTGCCCAATGGTGTTACTAAAGAACACAACAGTTATCATGGTGAAGGGATCAAACAAGCCGACGTAAACCTTCTGGCCTACCCGCTCAAAATGATAACAGATACCGCACAGATAAAAAGAGACCTGGCCTATTATGAAAAAAGGATACCCAACGAAGGAACCCCAGCAATGACCCAGGCTATTTTTGCCTTACTCTATTCAAGATTAGGGGATGGGAACAAAGCATACCATTTTTTCAAAGATGCCTATGTTCCTAATTTGAATCCGCCATTCAGGGTTATTGCTGAAACCAAAGGTGGGACGAATCCCTATTTTGCAACAGGAGCTGGCGGAATTATCCAAAGTATGTTAATGGGTTTCGGGGGGCTCGATATTACCGCAGATGGAATCAGTCAGGTAAAAAGTGCACTCCCATCTGAATGGATATCGGTAAAAATCACGGGAGTCGGAATTATGAAAAAAACTTTCGTCATTACCCATTAGAATCGATTCAGTTTAAACAAAATACCTCATCAACGCATTTCAAAACAGATGAACTAATTATGAAATTTTCATACCTGATTATAGTTGCGATATTACTATTCTGCATTAACCAGTTTGCCCAGGTTGACAAATTCAACCTGGATAAGGCCACATCAGATTTGCCTCGTATTAACGGGTCACCACAAAATTCGGATTACCTTTATGTAACGGCAGGCAACAGACTTTACTGCATTGGGAATCAGGCAGGGGATTTCCCGGAAGTTGGATTTCATCTTCCCGGAAAGATGGGCGGAGTCTGGCAACAGCCTCTTAAGCTTCTGGACGGTTTCAACCTTTCATTAAAAGATACTAAAACCGGATTTCAATACAAAAACGTTTGCGATAGTTTCATCACCAGCTCTTTTGCCACCAAATTTCATTATCATATTCCAAATGAAAAGATTACCATTATCCAAACCCAATTTGTCCCGGACAATCTGCCGGTTTTGGTGGTTGAATATAAGATCGCAAATACCTCGGATCAGGAGAGGAATTTCGAGATCGAACTGAATACAGACATTGATTTGATGCCCGTTTGGTTAGGAGAAAGAAGCGGGATGACCGATCATAGGGATACCCTGGATTCCTTTGACAAAAATCACGCCATCCTCTATTTTCGCGATCAGGGTAACCATTGGTATGCGGGAATTGGATTTGAAAAAAATCAGGTCCGGTGCAAAACGAAAAAAAAAGCATCGGATAAATGGAATGGGATAACCGGTGTCACCTCCCTGCAATGCGTTATTCCTGCAACCAGTTCTAGTATATTCCGTTTCTATCTATCCGGATCATTAACAGGTAAATCAGAAATAGAACAAAACATCTCCAAAGTACGGTGGCAACTGCAATATTTATTCTCAACAAAAAAATTGCGTTACGACTCGATTGAAAGTACGGCCAAAATTACGATTCCGGATAAACTCCTGGAAACCGCCTATACCTGGGGGAAATACTCCACCGACTGGTTAGTACGCGATGTCCCCGGCCTGGGTCAGGGATTAAGCGCAGGACTTCCCGATTATCCGTGGTTTTTCAGTAACGATCAGGCAACCACCTTTATGGGACTGACCGGGACTATTCAGCCACAGATTTTCTACAACTCTTTTTCCATGCTCAAGCGGATTTCAGATAAAACCAATGAAAGCTGCGGAAGAATTATACATGAAGTCTCAACCAATGGTGTTGTTTATGACAAGGGAAGGATGGAAGAGTCGCAATTACATATTATTTCAGCCTGGCAAATATTCAAATGGACCGGCAATCTGCAGTTTTTAAAGGAAAATTATGAATTTGCAAAAAAAACCTGGGACTGGCTACAGCAACATGATGCCAACCACAATGGTTATATCGAAGGGTATGGCGGGACTGAAATTGAAGGTTTAAATGATGAAATGCTCGATGTTCAGGTAAACACATACGAGTTTCTGAATATCCTGAGTCAGATGGCCGCAATTTTCAAAGAAACAAACGATGCCCGGGAACATGCCCGAAAAGCGGAAATTCTAAAAAATCAAATCAACAGGGACTGGTGGATTGAAAGTGAAAACCGGTATGCGGATTTTATCACTTCCAAAGAAAAAGCGATGAAGATCATCGATGAAGCTTTGGTAAAAAGGATCCATCCGGGGAGAAATAGGTGGGCTGGAATCAACCTCAACAGGCTAAAGGAGGATATCATCAACAATACTTACCCCAATAAGGGTTATGTGGTTTATTATAATTCTTCAGGTCTTCAGCCAATGGATGCTGGGATAGCGGATACGTTAAGAGCACTCAGGATGCTGAAAGGTGCTTCGTTTTTCACAAACAAATTTGGAGAATATGTTTGCGGCATTGAAAGACCTGATGATGTGACCATTGATGAAAAAAAATTCAGGAAGGATTCTGTTTTTACCTATTACCGGGCCGTTATGCCGGCAGCCACAGCAGGATTGGCAGTCGCAGCCGCAAAATATGGAATGCCCGATTCGGCGCTAATGTATATGCACAGGATCTTAAACACATTCAGCTATGCCACTCCCGGCACCACTTATGAAGTCTCCCCGGATTACGGAATGTTTGTGCAGGCCTGGAATATCACGGGTATTAACATTCCGCTGATTCAGTATTTCTTTGGAATACAGCCAAATGCGTACAATCGGGAGATTACGATTCACCTCCGGATGCCGACATCCTGGAACAATGCTGAGTTAAAAAATCTGATTATCGGAAACAACAGGCTGTCCATTCAATACGCAAAAACAAATAACCGGATAACCTGTAAAATAAATTCTTCTGAACCGGGATGGTTGATTCACTTCCTTACTGATGCCAACGCCAATGAATTCGACATCAACCAAAAGCACTTAATCAATGTTAATCATTCGGTTGAACTGACCGGAATCCACAATAAGATCTCTTATTCATTAAGGTAATACGCAATATAAGACCAATAAAAAATATTAAAGACTTAACACCATGAATAAATTATTACTGTTCGTATTGATCTGCTGTTTTCTTTCAGCTCAATCAGCTTCTGTTGATACCTTAAGAGTCTGCTCGCCTGACGGAAAGCTAATGGTTAAAGTCTGGATGAGTGACCATTTGTTCTATGCTGTTCAGCTCCGGAACATCAGCATAACCGGGAATTCAGTAATTGACCTCATTCCGGTTGGTCAAAAAGCCTTATCCGAACAAAACAGGATAGTATCCAATAAACTGAATCAATTCAATTCTCAAATCATTGTTCCGGTTCCCGAAAGAAGAAAAGTGATCACCGACAATTATAACGAATTAGTGATCAAGTTCAAACAACCTTACGAGGTAAAGTTCAGAATATATAACGAAGGGATTGCCTACCGCATTTCAACCCTTTTCAAGGACAGTATTTTTATCAAAAATGAAGTTGCCCGGTTCTCCTTCTTAAATAATCCGTCAGTCTATTTCCCGCAAATCCACAAAAAATCAAACGCCGATATTTTTCACACGAGTTTCGAGGAGCTCTACCCGCTCCTGAAGATGAGTAGCATACCCGATTCCGTAATAGCCTTTTCACCGGTGCTGGTGACTCCGTCCCAAAATCCCAAAATTGCAATTACCGAATCAGACCTTCGCGACTACCCCGGAATGTTTTTAAAAGGGACTGGAAGTGAGACGCTGGAGGGTGTTTTCGCCCCCTATCCACTCGAAGAAAAGGAGACCCACGAATTTTATTCACAGGCAATCGTCACAAAACGTGCGAATTACATCGCTCATACGGCAGGAACCAGAAACCTTCCCTGGCGAATTCTGATGATTGCACCTCAGGATAAAGATCTTCCGGTAAACGATATGGTTTATAAACTGGCGGAACCTTCAACGATCAGCGATGTCTCCTGGGTTCACGCGGGAAAATGTACCGACGAATGGATCATCAACATCAACCTGTTTCATGTTCCGTTTAAAGCCGGAGTCAACACCGCATCTTACAAGTATTATATTGACTTTGCAAAACGTTTTGGCTTTGACCGGATTATGATGGATGCGGGCTGGAGCGACAACAATGACCTGTTCAAAATCGTTCCTGAGATCAATATAGAAACCCTGGCTGCCTACGCCAAATCTCAAAATATCAAATTAAGCATGTGGACATTGGCCTCAACGCTCAACAGGCAACTGGATAGTGCTCTAATTCAGTTTAATAAATGGGGTGTCGATTTTATAATGACCGATTTTATCGATCGGGATGATCAAAAGACCGTCAACTTTTACGAGCGGGTAGCCAGGGCGTGTGCTGCCCATAAAATCATGATCATGTACCACGGAGCCTATGCCCCTAAGGGTTTTAACCGGACATACCCCAATGCGGTTACCCGGGAGGGAGTTCTGGGTTCCGAATATAATATCTGGAGTGACAAGGTTTCACCCCGTCACGATCTCACTCTCCCCTTTACGCGTATGCTGGCAGGCCCTTTCGATTATGAACCGGGATTCCTCAACAATGCCACCAAATCCGGATTCAGAAACATTGAGGGGATGCCGATGAGTTTTGGAACAAGGTGTCACCAGCTTGCCATGTTCGTAGTATACGACAATCCGATACAGATATTTTCAGGCAATCCGTCACAAGGATACCAGGAACCGGAATTCATGGAACTGCTGGGATCCATTCCTGCAGGGTGGGATGAAACACTTGTTCCAGAAGCCAAAGTCGGCGAATACATCATTACCGCCAGAAAGAAGAACAATGACTGGTACATGGGAGGGCTCACCGACTGGACATCCAGAGACTTTTCTCTGTCCCTCGATTTTATAGGTGAAGGAAAATTTACCGCGACCTTTTGTAAGGATGGCATCAATGCAGACAAATTCGCTGCCGATTATGAAATCACCTCATTCGAAGCCGATAAACAGACGGTTCTGCCAATTCACATGGCCCCGGGCGGAGGGTTTATGTTGAAATTGAGGAAAAATTGATCAAATCGGAATCATCAACAAATGATTGGATTCATTCTTACTTCTTCACTTTTAAAAGTATATAACACCTTAATTTCATCAACACAAGCCTCATCTAACTTAATTTCAATCATTCAAGCGTTATTTGACAGTATGAATCCTCCCGAAATAATTGCAATATTTCGAAGTTTAACCTCTGTGTAAAAATATAAAGAGTACTTTTTACTATTTATTTTCAAAATATTGCAATAAATATTTACTAGTTTTCTATATTTGTCTTCGCTTTCTAAGACGCAAATCCATTTTTACCTGAACAAAGGGTTTTCAGGTGACCGGCATGAACGCAAACCAAATAAAATGACTTTACTTTAATATCCTGGAAATGAACAAAAATCATTTACTTTTTGCCGTTTTTTTTAGTTTAATGGTCTTCGTTGAAGCGGTTTCTGCTGTTGGAAAGCAACGGATCACTTCAACCGCAGACAATCAAAGCAGTGCTTCAAAGCCCGAACCGACAGCCACCATTTCCATAGATGCCACAAGGGGTAAAAAAATCAGCGACCATCTTTTCGGGATCTTTTTCGAGGACCTTAATTATGCTGCCGATGGCGGTCTTTATGCCGAGTTGATCCAGAACCGCTCCTTTGAATACTCTCCGGCAGACCGGAAGGGGTGGAATCCGCTCACAGCATGGGAATATACAACCGACGGATTCGGCTACGGGACCATCTCTGTTGAAACGACCACTCCGCTAAACGGGAATAATCCGCATTATGTGGTTCTGAATGTTGAAGATGAAGGTCAGCAGGGGGTTGGCCTGACCAATTCGGGTTTCGATGGGATCGTAATCCGGTCTGGAGAGAAATACGACTTTTCTGCATTCATCAGACCGCTTTGCGGGCAATCAATGCCTTTTGAAATCAAATTGCAAAATTCAAAAGGTGATATATGCGGAAAAGCAATCTTTGCAACCGATTCAAACGAGTGGAAGAAATATAAGACAACAATCAGTGCAACTCAAAGCAACGACAGCTGTCATTTTGTGATTCTGGCAAAAGGAAAAGGGAAATTTGCCATGGATGAGGTTTCGCTATTCCCTCAGAATACCTTTAAAAGTAGAACGAATGGTCTTCGCGCTGATCTTGCACAAACTATTGCCGATCTTAAGCCCAAATTTATGCGCTTCCCTGGCGGGTGTCTGGTTCATGGTGATGGCCTCGGAAATATGTATCGCTGGAAAAACACGATCGGTCCAATAGAACAAAGGGTTGAACAACGTGATATCTGGAATTACCACCAGTCTGTCGGCCTTGGATATTTTGAATACTTTCAGTTTTGCGAGGATATTGGTGCCAAACCACTTCCGGTTGTGCCAGCGGCTGTAAGTTGCCAGAACTCAGGCGGAACCTGGCGGATTGGGGGTACAGGTCAGAGAGGTTTGCCACCCGAAGAAATGCAATCTTATATCCAGGAAATCCTCGACCTGATTGAATACGCCAATGGATCAGCCTCCACAACTTGGGGTGCCAAACGGGCTAAAGCCGGACATCCTCAATCATTTAATCTGGAATATATTGGAATCGGAAACGAAGACAAGCAGACTCCGGAA